>Ga0182021_10006350_pt1 | contig 14032 bp, 12 predicted proteins | sample 612E3MmetaG_FD_120493 | JGI IMG/M metagenome (GOLD analysis project Ga0182021, IMG submission 120493) | Permafrost microbial communities from Stordalen Mire, Sweden - 612E3M metaG (Illumina Assembly) | ecosystem: Environmental > Terrestrial > Soil > Wetlands > Permafrost | place: Sweden...
TAATCCGGCCTGTGACGCCGAGGCGGAGCAGTTCATCCGCATCTGGATCGCCCGCAATTACGGCGGTCCGGAGGCGACCAACATACTTTCGCTGGAAACCGAGAGCGACCGGCTCGCCCGGGACCCGAATTGCACCGACCCACTGGTGTTGACCGTGGCCGCCGACAGCAGCATCGAGATATTCGAGTCCATTCACCGTTTCGAACGCGCCATGGATGCGTTTCCTAACTCGCACCACAAGGCGTATCCCCGGCTGTATGCCACGGTCGGAATAACCCGTTTTTTAAGCGACCACCCTGAACGCATCGCCGCCCTGGACACCTCGTCGCTGAAATTGCTGGAAAGTTGTTTTGCCGACGGCAGTTTTGTCCCCGGCGACCAGCAGGATATCGGGGAAATTTTCGTGAACGGCTGGGGCTGCAATTTTTTCCAGCGCAACGCCGCTGCCGTTTGCGAAGTCGTTCATCAGGCCGGCCCGTCCTATCAATGGCTGGCACTGACGTTGGATGGGGAACGTCACATCAGTGAAGCGTGGAAAGCGCGCGGCGACGGTTACGCCAACACCGTGACGGACGCCGGCTGGCGGGGATTCAAAGATCATCTGGCGGAAGCGCGAAAAGCCCTCACGCAGGCCTGGAATTTGCAGCCCGGTTTCCCGCTGGCTCCGTGCCGCATGATGACGGTGGCGCTGGGCGATTCGGGAGCTGATGAAATGCGCGTCTGGTTTGACCGGACGCTGTCGGCGCAAGTGGACTATCCCCAGGCCTGGTCCGAAATGCGCTGGGGCTTGCGTCCGCGCTGGCACGGCAGTGAAACCGCATTGCTGGCGTTGGGGAGAACGGCCATCAACACCGGGCAGTTTGACACGGATGTGCCGCGAAAATTTGTTGATTGCGTTTATGACGTGGAATCCGAAATGGAATTGCCCGCCGGCCATCACATTTTCGGGCGCGGCGACGTATGGCCTGATTTGCAGCGCGTCTATGAAGGATACATTCGCCAGGCGCAACCTTATCCGCAGCGCCTCCGCGAATGGCAAACTTCTTACACAGTGATTGCCTACTTCGCCGGGAAATACGACGTTGCGGCCGAACAGTTGAAAGCGCTGGATTGGAAGCTGCAGCCGCAGAATCTGACGGGTTGGAGAACCGATCTTTCGTTGATGCCTTTGGAAGTGGCCGCCCGCACGGGGCCGCTGGGGGGAAAAATTGCCGCGGCGGAATCCAGCTACCAGTACGGCGACGTTGCAATCGCCCAGCGCCGGTTCACGGACCTGCTGGCTGCGACCCGTGCGGATGAACGGACCCGGGAATTCGTCCAGGCCCGGCTGGCTTCACTCGCCATGGAGCAACGGCTGCAAAAAGGAGAATGGGTGGATTTCCTGCCGTCACAAAATGACGATCCGGGCTGGGTCTGTAGCCGGGGCAAAATCCAGCGGCTGCCGGATGGCGCATTGGAAGTCCAATCCGGACCGGAAGGACATTTTCTTTTCTCCCGCGCGCGCGTCGGTTCCAATTTTGAAATCCGGGGTGAATTTGAAGTGGTCCGCTCATCAACAAAATATTTCCAGGCCGGATTGGTCATGGGCACGCCCGATGTTGATGCCTACGGGTTTCATGCGTTTCGAATCAAGCGGCATCAACTGGAAGGTGACATTGCGTGCTTTGCCCGGGGCTGGGGGCTGCGGCAAATCCAGCAGCGGGTGAAGCTGAACGACGCCCCCATCTCATTCGATTTCCGCCTTGATCGGGGCCATATCACAGCCTCGGTCAACGGGGACGAGGTTTTTAAAGACGCGGTTCCGAAAGAAACCATCGACACGCCAGGCGAAGATGTCCGCGCGGGCCTGGGCGCGTACAACGACACCAACGACACCGTCATCCGTTACCGCAACGTTCAAATCCGGAAGCTGATGCGATAAAAGCCTCCTGAAAACCGTGCGGTTTCACGCCGCGGCGGTTTTTTCCGTCTGCGTTACCCCGCGGGTCCGGTAAAGCACGTCCACCACGTTGCGAAGATATTGCTCATCGGCGACGCCGTCGGTTGCCTCGGCGGGAAATTCGACCTTGGTCCGGAAGTGCGCGGCCAGATCGCCAAACAATTCCACCCGGGCCACCGGATCAAATTCCTCGCGTCGTAACAGCGCCTGCAGTGCGACATCCGCCTCCGGCGCCGAGACGCGCTGGCGCAGGCGGGCGGCCAGGTGCGGATATTGCCGGAGCGAGTTGTATTTGCCGGCGAGCAACTGGTCGAGGTCCGGCTCGGCCACGCGCGGGTTCCGGATGACCACGGTGTTGGCCGCGAGGTCGCCGAGGCGCTGGCATTGGGGGTTGAGCCAGCAGGTCAGGCCGCCGGCAAAATAAAACGCCGGCAACGCATCCACAAACCGCAGCAGGTTGCGCACGACAATCTGGTTGAATTGCAGCCGCATCCCTTCCACGTCCACCACGCGCAGGCGGAGCAGCTTCTTGCCGATGGTCTGGCCGCGCCAGGCCCATTCAAAAAAAATCCCATAGCCGATGCTGATGACAAAATAGCTGATCACGTAAAGCGCGATGGCAAAGTTCGAATTGATCAGCTCAAGCAAATTCAAGACGATTCCGAGCACGGACATGGCGGCGCTGATGCAAAGCTGGTCAATGAACCACGCGAAGAACCGGGTCACCGGTCCCGCCAGCAATTGCGAGAACACGATCCCTTCGGGCGTACGGATGAAAAGCGTGCTGGTTTTCATTCGTCCCGATTTCCGGACTCCGGCTTTTTGCCGGTGCCCGATTTTGCCAGAAACAGAGAGAGCAGGATCAGTTCGACGGCGCCAAAGGCGATTTTGACTTCGTAGGGAATGACCGGTTCGTGATATTGCGACAGGAACGCCTCGACGAAGCCCGCCCAGACCAGCAATACGCCCACGCCAAAAATCAGCGTGACGATGTCGCCCGAGATTTCGCGCAGCCTTGTTTTGAGCGGAGCGCGGCTGCCCCGGCCTATGAGCGCCAGCGCCAGCATCAGGCCGGCCTGGCCGGCAATGAGGATGGCCGGGATTTCCACCACGCCATGCGGCATCAGCCAGCCGAGGAGGAATTTCGTCTGTCCCGCGCGAATGTAATCCACCGCGACGGCGCCGAGAATCACCCCGTTATAAAACAGCATGATGATCGTGCCGACGCCCCACGTCATGCCGAGCGCCAGGGTGAAGATGGAAATCTTGATGTTATGGGTCATCAATTCCACCGAGAACGTGGTTTTGAATCCCGCCAGCCGGTCTTGGGTGGCCTTTTCCTCCTCGGCGACGCGCTTGGCCGGATCCTGGAGCAGATGTGAAAAAGGCATCAGCACCGGCTTGGCATCCGGGTCAAAGGTGATAGCCAGCCCGCCGAAGGCGCAACCCGCCAGAGTGATTGCCACGGAAAGATAAAAGGCCCGGACATGGCGGCGGAACGTTTGCGGCAACGTCTGGGAAAACCATTTCAACGGAAAGAACCGGCGCTGTTTCTCACGGGTTTCGTGGATTTCTCCATACGCGCGGGCAACCAGATTTTCCAGATACCGCCGGGTCTCCGGTTCCGAGGAAAGCGTGGTGATTTTTGCAAGGTCGGCGGCGGTGCGTTCGTAAAGATGATGGAAGAGCTGCAATTGCGGGAGCGTCATCCGCAAGTCCGGCTCCGATTCCAGCCGGTCGAGCATGCGCTCGAGTTCGGCCCAGAACGGCCGCCCGGCGGCGATGAAACGTTGCAGGTCAACAATCACAACAACTGCCTTTGTTTTACGCTCAGGTATTGCGAGACCAGTTCGGCGCTCAAACGTTCGTTGTTGAGCAGTGAAAATTGGATCCCGCGCCGCTGCAGGACCTTTTGCAGCTCGCGGAGTTTCTGCCACTGCAAATGGCCGCCGAGCCGGCCATACATATCATCCAGGACGGCGACGTCCGGGTCCGTGAAGAGCGGCTTCACTCCCGGCATTTGCAGCATGTTCACCAGCACCAGATGCTGGCGCCGGATCAAGTCCAGGTTGCGGACGAAGCTTTCCGCCAGCGCCGGGTCGTCGAGTGCGGTCAGGAACACCAGCAGCGCGCGCCGGCGCAGCCGCAGCCGGATGAACGTGCACAGTTCGTCGAAATCCGGCGTGGCGATTTTCGGTTCCAAGGTATAAAGCGCATCACGGCAGGTGCTGTAATGATTTTTGCCGTTTTTGGCGCGCACAAATTTTTCCACCTTGTCCGTGAATGTCACCAAGCCGAACAAATCCCCCTGCCGCTCCGCCGCCAGCCCGAGGACCAGCGCGGCGGTCACGAAGCGCTCCAATGTCGAAGTTCCGTTTCCGTCGTTTTGGCCGGCTGCGCGGGCGCTCAACCGCGAGGCGTCCAGAACCACATAAATCTCCTGTGTTTTCTCGATTTGGAAAACCTTGGTGATCGGTTTTCCCCGCCGCGCGGTTGCCTTCCAATGGATCTCATGGTAATCGTCGCCGGGGATGTATTCGCGGAGCTTTTCGAAGTCGCGGCCCCTGCCAACCTGCCGTTGCGCATGCACGCCAAAGGCGCCCCGGTTCAGAAACAGCGCCGCGAGGCTTTTCCGCTCGTTGAGCAGGTTGGGATAAACGCGAATCTCCGATTGCACCGGAAGAATTTTGCGCACGCCCCAAAACCCGAATGGGGAACTGCCTTCAACGTAAGCCGCGTCAAACCCGTAATTGCCCCGTTTGAGCGGCGTGCAGGGCCACGCCAGCCGCGACCATTCGCTTTGCGCGGGCAAAAGGGCATCCAAGGTCTCGGACGCGGTCCGGATTTCGCGCGGCCAGGCCAGGGCGACACGCAGATGGCGCTGCCGTTGCCGTTCGTTGCGGATTCGCAATTCCAGTTTTGCCTCGCGGTCCCTGGACATGCGTGCGATGGCAGGCAGTGTCACGCCGATGCCCGCCAGACTTCGACCGGCACCGATGGCATCGGCCAGCACCACCGCCAGCAGTCCGCCGATGCACAACAGGGAAACACGGGCCGCCGGTGGCGACACTGCGCCAATCAGTGCGAACGGCAGCACCACCGCCGCCACCCAGAACAACAGTCTGAAACGGGGAACGATCATCTGTTGGAGTTCAAGCTTTGGCCTGTTCGTTCATTGTTTCATGCCGGAGCCCAAGCAAGCTGATGCTTGAACTCCAACTCATCATCGCGGCACGGCAATCTGCTGGAGGATTTGCTGGATCACTTCCACCACCGTCAGGCCTTCGATTTCAAATTCCGGCCGGAGTATCAAACGATGTTCGAGAACCGGCGGCGTCATTTCCTTGATGTCGTCGGGTGTGACGAAATCACGGCCGGACATGGCGGCCCGGGCGCGCGCGGCCATGATGAGTGATTGTGTGGCGCGCGGCCCGGCGCCGACCAGGATGCTCTCGTGCTGGCGCGAGGCACGGACGATGTCCACGAGATAGCCAACGAGTTCATCGCGCATGACGATGGCGGCGAGGCATTCACGCAACGCCGCCAGGTCGCCAGCCTTGATGACCGGCTGGACGGCGCCCTGCGCCAGCACCGTTTCCGGCGCGTCCTTTGTCATCGTGCGCTGCGCGAGCGACAGTTCCTCGGTGCGCTCCGGCGCCCGCATCGTGATTTTGAGCATGAACCGGTCCTTCTGCGCCTCGGGCAGCGGATACGTGCCTTCGTATTCAATCGGGTTTTGCGTGGCGAACACGGTGAAGTTCGGCGGCAGCGAATGCGTTTCGCGGTCAATCGTCACCACGCGCTCCTGCATCGCCTGCAGCAACGCGGACTGTGTCTTGGCCGGCGCGCGATTGATTTCATCGGCCAGCAAAAACGAGGTGAAGATCGGGCCTTTGATGAGCGAGAATTCGTTGCGTTGCAGGTTGAAAACGTTCGTGCCGGTGATGTCGGCGGGCATCAGGTCGGGAGTAAACTGGATGCGCGCGAAATCGGCGCCAAGCACGCGCGCGAGCGTGCGCACGAGCAGGGTTTTGGCGACACCGGGCACGCCCTCGACGAGGGCATGGTTGCCGGTGAAGATGGCGATGAGCGCCTTTTCGATGACGTCTTGCTGGCCGATGATGACTTTGCCGGCCTCCGACCGTGCCTGGGTGAGGACTTCCTTGAGTCTTTCAGTATTCATGATTTTGGTGGTGCGTTACGGGTTCCCAGAAGGGAGCAGATTTTTTTGTAGGTGGCGATGGGATTCCGGTCCCTGGGCGGCAGGGAATTTTCCGCCTGAAATTCGGCCTCGGCCTGTTGCCGCCGCCGGGCGGAGTATTGGCCGGCCCGCCCGGCCGATTTTTTCCATTCGGCAAAACAGACCGGCAGCAGGTCGCGCGGCGCAATGCTGCGGCGGAGCAGGTTGACAAAGCCGGCCGCCGAAGCCTTGCCGGCAATGTAACCCTGCTGTTCCGGCTCCGCGTGCGGCGGCACGAGGCTGCTGGCATTTTTCCAGATGAACAGCCCGGCCAGCAGCAGCAACCCCGCCGCCAGCCCGTGCAACCGGTATTTGCGCATCAACATCGCCACCCCGGAAGTCTCCACGACGCCGAAATGCGCCTCGTCAAAGACGACGTTCTTGTTCGCGCCGACGAGCCACGCCAGCAGGTCCGCGTGCCGGTCCTTTTCCATCGCCTCGTTGCTGACAAAATAGGAATCGGTGGCCATCACGACCGTGCCTTTGCCGAAGTGCCGTTCGATGAGCACCGCGTTGGTGCCGCGCGCGTAAATCACGCGCCACGCGCCGTCCAGATTGGTGAAAACAGCGCCGCTGTGCCAGTCGAGGATGCGCGGCAACGGCAAATCCGTTTTGTTCAACACCCGCGCCGGTTCGTAAACCTCGCCGGCCTGGGTGAGTTTTATAAAATCCATCCTGAAGCCCCAACGTTCGGCCAGATCCACGCCCCGGTCCTCGTCGTCGGGCTTCTTTTTCTTCTTCTTCGCTGGTTTGTCAGGCGTCATTTTTTCGCTCTTCGCCCTGGATTGGGCCGATTTCACCGAGTTGGTTTCGTCGTCGTCATTATCGTGAAATTTATACGACCAGGTCTGCGGAAAGAACGTGATGACCAGCCGGTTGCCGCGGGCGAGAAACGATTCCAGTTCGCGAGACAAATCCGCCGGCATCCACTCCCAGTCGTAACCCGCGGCGGCCAGTTGCAGATAAACCGTGTGCGGCTCTTCGGGCAGGCGGTTCACGGTGCTGAGATCGCGGCGCGTGGAAAGGCCCGGCAATTGCCCGAGGCTTTCATAAAACGCCATCGTGCCGAGCGGGTCGGAGCGCAGCGTCGAATACGCCGGGTAAACGTCGCCCACCTCGAACCGGAGCTGGAAAAGCCGGACCAGGCCGAAGGCAAACGCCGCCGCGCAACCGAGCAGCACGAAGAACGGGAAGCATCTTTTCATCCGGCGGGTTTCATCCTTTCCACATTGGCCGCGAACCGGTCCACCAGCTCGCGGTTGACCTCGTGCAGACCATACCAGATGCGCTCGAACGATTCGAGGTTGTCGCCGAACACCGGCAGCAGATCGGGAAACGAATGTCCGCGCCGGCGCAATTCACGTTCGTAATCGCGGTTGGATTTGAACCGAGCAATGCTGATCAAATTGCGCGCCGCCAGATGCGAAAGACTGGCGAAATAAAATGCCCGCAGGGCAAGACGCAGTTCACCACGTTCGAGAAGATCGCGGGCCAGTTTCGTCCAGCCATCCTCCAGCAATTGGTCGGCCCCCATATTTTCATCATTGATGTCCAGCACCAGCCGGATGGGTTCGCTGGCGACGAGGGCCGGCGGTCGCCAGTCCCGCCAGGTGCGATAAAGGAAAACCGCCAGCGCGGCCACCGCCATGGCCACCAGCCCGTAAAGCAGAATTTGCAGGGATTCGATCCAGCCGTAACCGGAGATTCCGGAGCTGGAGTGGGTTTGCGGGTGCCGGAAAAGTTTCCTCAACCATTCGTCCAGCCAGTCCGAAACAGCGCGGGCCCACTTCCGCAGCATGGCGCCAACCTTGTCGAAAAATCGCGCAATCACGCCCTCCTGCGCGTCCGGTTCCGCGATTTTTTCCCGCGACATGCGCCAGGTGTATTTGTCTTCGTGGATGGTCCGGTTGATCGCGCGATCCAGATCCGCGGGGGGGAGCGGCGACGCAACCGGCGACGCAACCGGCGCCGTGGCGGGCGCAGGTGTGTCCGCCGCGCGGACCGGTGCCGCGCAAAACAGCCCCAGCAAAAGCACAACGATGGCGGCCATGGGTGGCGAAGCGGCCGCAGCCGAATTCAGTTCCGCCCGCAAATCTTCTCCCGATTCCAGCGACTCGCCGTAAAAGCAGCGCAGGACATAGACAGTTTTCAAAATCGGGTCCACGCACAGGTAAGTCAACCCCAGCATTCCGGCAAAAAAGGTCGTATTCAACATACCGAACGTGCTCCGGGTGAAAACCGATTCGATGCCGGACAACATTTTGATCAAGTGCGGCAGCATCAAACCCGTCACCGCCCAATTCAGAAACACGCAAAAACCGAACCCGGCCATGATGGCCAAAATGATGAAGTTTTGTCTTGGCCAGAGCGTCGCCTGTTTCCAGGACTTTTTCAGCAATGGCGAAGTCCCGGCGGGTCCGCCGTCGGCCAGCACGGTGACATTCTGGTAAAAGGCGTAAACCCAGGCGAACGGCAGCAGCGGAAGAAGCGAAAGCGGAACCACGAACAGACCGGACGGCTGCACGAAGGCTTGCGTCAGGAAAACGCGCCCCCAGCGGCGGACAGTCCAGCGCGGCGCGGGTTCGGCGGCGAAGTGCGCCCGCAGGCGCCGGGCAAAAATGACCTGCCAGAATTTCATCCAGAAAAACAACGCGACCATGCCCAGCGCGGAGTCAACCAGATGTTGCCCGGCAAACGGGCTGCGGCTCATGTCCGCCCAAAAATAAAGCAGCCCCAGCACAAATGGAATCGCGCCCAGATAATAAACCGCCAGCGTCGCGGCCGGCGCGGTGCGCAGCAGATGTGTGGCCTCTTCGATGAGGTCGAAGCTGCCTTTGCCCTGTTGTCGTCGTGCGCGTTTCATCTGAAAATTTACAAAACATCCAACAACCAGCGTCCAACATCGAACATCCAACAAGCGCGCGAAAGTCCGGCCATTGGATGTTGGGCGTTGGATGTTCGATGTTCGATGTTCATTCTTTATCCAGCCAAGGGACCTGCCAGAGTGTTCCTTCGTGGAACGACGCCGGTATTTTCAATAAAGCTTCGCCGATCAAAAAAAAGAAAAACCAGGCAATGAAAACGCCGAGGGCGCACTGGGCGAGAGGCAAAAGCCGCGCAAATGCGATGCGCCGGCCGAGCGGTTGCCGCGCCAGTTTTTTGAGGCAGGCGGCGCAAACGACGCGGTCATCGTGTTCGGTGATGCACTCGCGGCAGAAACAGCATCCACACTCCGGGCAGCGCGCCACGGCTTCACGGGCGGCATGATTGAAACAACGCTGATGAGCCAGATTTTGCATGATGCAACGCGATTCAAATTCAGGAAATGACGGGCGGCGCGTCCGGGTTGTCCGCAACCGTTGGCCGGGGCGCGACAGAGTCCGGCGACGCAACCGCGGCCCGCATCCGGGCAGAAATTTCCTCCGGCGGAAGCCCGCCTTGCGCGGCCACCATGAAGGGGCGCAGGCGATTGAGCGCCTTGCGCGCGCGCCGCAGGCGGTTGAGTGGCGGCAGTTCCTCGATTTGCACGGCGGTGCGCAGATGACAGACGCAGGACGGCCCAAGGATGTTGTTGATCAACAGCGGCAAGGCAAAAATGAATCCCAGGAACGCAAAAAAAACGATCTCCCCCAAGTTTGAATTTGAACCAGTTGAACCAGTATATGGCAGGGAACCGAGCAACAACACCAGAAAGATGGCGGTCAGAGGCCCCAACACCCAATTCCAGATGACCCGGCGCTTTGATTTCACGATGATGACGGTTTGGATGTCGCGGAAGTAAAACCGTTTGTAGGTTTCCGTGTAACCGCTGGAGTCAATGCAAAGCAGATGGTCCTTGCCGAGCCACAGGCTCGAGCGGGATACAAAGGTTGTCCGGGATCGGGCAGGGGTCAAACGCTGGTATTCTTTCTCGGGCATGGGTCAATGGCGGTGGCTGGCCAGGAAAACAAAGAGCAAACCCCAGCCGGCAATTTGCATCGAGGCCAGGACGATGGCGGCGACGTAACGGATTTTCGTCCGGTGCACGATGCTGCGGGGCGCATTCCAGTAACGGATGGCGACAAACAAGGTCACCGGCGCGGTAACCAGGGTGAAATAAAAGATCAGGAGCGGATAAATCGCCAGCGCCAGGGCAATGTTGTCGTAAAGCGTGCGCTGGTTTTCCAGGTTCTTGATTTTGCCCTTGGTTTTTCCCGTTTCCAGGCAGGCTGGGCAGAAATGCTGTCCGTTGAATTCACAATCGCACAAGGCGCAAAGAAAACGGCCGCACCCCTGGCAGGGCAGGACCGCCTTCTTTTGCGGATGATAAAAGCAACTGGATTCGCCTTCTATCATGATGGTTTCGCCGCTTTGACCGGGATTGATGCGGCGAAACAACGCGGGAAAAACTTCAATCTGCAGGGGTGTGCCGCATGCCGGACAGGGCGACAATTTGGGCTGGTTGAAGACCCCCTCCAACAGCCAGGCCTGGCACGCGGGGCATTGAATCAGCGCATTCATCAGTTATTTGAAAACGACGCGCGTGTTGCAGATGTGATCATGCAAGGCGCGTTTCTGGCCGTCGAAAGCGGCAATGATGTAGCCAATCAAACACGTGAAGCCGCTCAGCATTTTCGCGAAATATCTGCCCAGGGCGCGCAAGTAGGAAACCCGCCCGCCATCGGCCGTCACCACCATGATTTTGCATGCCATCTTTCCCACGGTGGCGCCATATTTTCCGATGAGAACGACTTCATACGAGACGCCGATGGTCATCTGGATGGCAAACAGAACAAGTTGAAAGGCAATGGCCCCCTTCGGTTGCACCCCGACGGCTTGCGCCATGCTCAAGCCGGCAACCAAGCTGATGCAGAAATTGACCGCCATCAAAATCAAGACGTCCAGGAAATATGCCGCAAAGCGCGTCCAAAAACCGGCGTAATTCAATTCCCCGGTGCTGATCTTCGCGCCCTCGGCGAGTTTCTGTAGGAAGACCGGTTTGCAATTGGCACAAATGTAAATCCCGCCAAGGGCCCCGCCATGATGGATCATGTCCTGGATGGCAAACATGTTGCCGCACTCGGCGCAGACAGCCTCCGCGGCTTGGCCGGGTGTATAACTGGGGCCCCCTGCGGGCGGTGGGCCGGACGATGGGGCTGGTGCATTGACTTCGCGGCAAGACTGCCAGGCAGCCATGCCTTCGCGCCACACAAGCGTGTCCGGCTGAATTTTCCCGCTGCGCACCAGTTCCTCGAACTGCGCGTCGTTTACCGGGCCGGCTTGTTGTCCTTGGTCAACGTAATACCAGTTCATGCTTGGACTTTGGAAGTGTTTTAAGTTGGTTTTCTTTCAGCCGCTGAATTTGTGTGAAAATGCCAGATTGAAGAAGGAAATGGCAAAGTAAATCTGTTGAAGAAACAAAGCAACACGACAACCCTCATCATCGCTGCGCTTTGGGCCAAGGTTCGAGCCAGAAGCCGCGGCGCCAGACGACGACGGGGCAGGCCGCCAGGCGGGCACATGAACGCTCTCATCGGAAACAACCTTGCCGCTGTCCCACAGGCAATGACCAGTCTGGCCTGTTCGAGCGTAAGGGTGTAACGCGCGCACATGGCCGGAAACCAGGCCGGGGATGGCATCGCGTCAATCAGCCCGTCGGTGAAAATAAAATTAAAGATACGCAAAGCGCACTTCCAAAACGGAAGCCGCCTATTTGATTTGCAGCCAAAAGAACCTCCACATAAAATCGGCATCGAAACCCATGACATGGACAAACACAAAAAAGGCGGGTGTGTTTGGAACCGTGGTGTTGCTTGCGCTGGTCGCAACCACGGTGATTGTCTTCCGGCACAACATCGCAAACCAAATCGCGCGGGCCGGCGGAAGACGTGCCATCGCAAACCATCTGGCCGCACCGCTTGACCTCACCGGCAATTACATCGGATCAGCATCCACTTTTAACCGGTCACGCATCTGGAAGGCTGTGCCCATCGGATTCCAAGTGTTCCACCATGTGCCGCTCCAGATAGATGGGTATATGCTTCTTTGGGGGGAGGGCAACGCGCAATCGGGAGCCGTCTTTCCGGAACAGGTTCTCGGAATCGCTGTGAACCAGAAGTTTGAAACACTCTACGTTTATCATTGCACCTTTTACGGATCACCCAACAACACCCCGGTTTACGATCTGGTGTTCCGTTATGAAGACGATGACTCGGTGACCAACACCATCCGATACGGCGTTGACACCCTTGACTTTAATACCCCGGGCAGCATAAAAAACGCGGCTCCCTCCGGCACCAATTCCAAAGCGGCCTGGGTGGGAGGGTCTTTCACGCCGGACGGAAAGCGGCCGCTGCTCTTCTGCCTGACCGCGATTGAAAATCCGAAGCCCTTCCTCCCAGTGAAATCCATTGACTTGTTTTCCTGCAAAAAACGAAGCGCCGGGGTCATTCTGGCACTGACGACAGGCAAGTCGGGGCTGATGAAGTGAAGCCGCTTTTGCATACGCATGATGGTTTCCCACCTCTGACGGCGTGATTGTCGCCTGAAAACATGGGCGTGGTGCGTGCGCCAGTCCTATTGCGACGAGGGCGGCGTTGGATTCGTAGCCTCAACAGCGGAGAATTCAACGTTGCTTTGGTCATGACTGAGTTTAGGCATCAAAAGCAAGCCCCGGCCGGGTAGGTTGATCCGCCGGCCGGGACTGGAATAATGAAGCACCATGCAGGCTGCTGGCAGACTAACTGGAAATCAATGTGACCGGCGGTGATGCCGCCGTGTGCGCTTCGCCAAATGCCGCGAAGCAAATCCAACGGGTCAAAGTTCAACCGCGCGGCCCGCGCCTGCGCGTGTTCGTTGCTCGCTCGCCCCGCGACAAGTTTTGCACTTGGCAACATGGTTCTCACATTCAAATGGCCAGCGCGCACCTGGCTTCTTCGACATCCGAGATGAAAACCTTGTCATCACCAATTTTGCCCGTCCTCGCGGACTTGATGATGACTTCCACCGCCCGCCCGGCGTTTTGGTCCACCACGACCAAATCAATTTTGACCTTCGGCAGAAAATCGACCGTATATTCGCTGCCGCGGTAGGTTTCAGTATGTCTGTTCTGCCGGCCAAATCCCTTCACTTCACAAACGGTCATCCCATCAATGCCGATCTCCCCCAAGGCGCGTTGGGTTTCATCCAATTTGGAAAGTTCGATAATCGCTTCAATTTTTTTCATGCTTCTTCCATGGTGTCATTCAATCATTCAACTGCACTTGCCTTTGGCTGAACCAAGCCACACCCGTTTAGCAGCGGTGATGCCAGCCGGGGCATCCGCCAAACGAATATTTGCAAAGCGCCCAATTTATAAGGTTTTTGGGGGTGTTAATAATTTCGTGCCGTTCAAAACTCCCTGCCATCGCTGTTTCCTTTTGCCCAGCCGACAAGATTTTCGCCAGCGAACCGGCGAACTTTTTGCCGGGTTGTTTTTTCTGCCATTGATTGTTGTGGTTGTCACTGCGTCAACAAACCTGTCTGTGGTGCGCCGGCCCGATGCGACAAGAGCGGCGTTGGGTTCGGAGCTCGTCGTTTAGCAGAGAATTCAACGCCGTTTTGGTCGCACCATGCAATTCTGCGGAGTAACGAAACCTGGCTGCCCGAATGGAGCGGCAACTTGGGCGGAGTGCAGCGATGGCGCAGTCCGGTCGCGTGGGGCTTTTTGGGGCAAGCAATTGAATCAGGAACTGAACAGATATCCATCATTTGACATGAGTTACTACAAAAGGAAGTTATTCAAGTCATCAAAACCCTCAATCAAGCCCTTAACCGCTTGCGGCCCCCCCAGCGATGTGGTCAAATCTTTGAAAATGAGTTTTGCAGTTTAGGAA
>Ga0182021_10006351_pt1 | contig 14031 bp, 8 predicted proteins | sample 612E3MmetaG_FD_120493 | JGI IMG/M metagenome (GOLD analysis project Ga0182021, IMG submission 120493) | Permafrost microbial communities from Stordalen Mire, Sweden - 612E3M metaG (Illumina Assembly) | ecosystem: Environmental > Terrestrial > Soil > Wetlands > Permafrost | place: Sweden...
CACGGTTCCGCTCCCGCCGCAGTTCCGCGAGTCGCTCGGCGCCGTCGGTCGGCAGCTGATCGTCGGCTTCCGGCCCGAGCATCCCGTCCTCGGCCCGGTCAGCGGCGCCACGGCCACGGTCAACGCCAAGGCTGAAGTCGTCGAGTACCTCGGCAACGAGGAACTGATCCACGCGTCCGGCGCAGGCCGTGACATCGTGGCCATCGTGGACTCGTCCTATCGTGTCCGCCCGGGCGACATGCTCGAGCTGCGGATCCCGCTGGATCGCCTCCAGGTCTTCGACCCCGACACCAACTTCGCCCTTCCGTTTGGGCCGGTCACCGCGTAACTTCCGTCGTTTCAGACAAAGCGCCCCGGGAAACCGGGGCGCTTTTCTTGTTGCGTCTCGCGGGCGAGCAACCCGGCCGGCGGCCACCGGCAGGTTACGCGGCGCAGCGTCGCCGTCAACCTCTCGTATAGTTGGCCGATGCCCGACTCCCCAGCCCGACGCAAACCGAACCGTACCCCTACCGGGAGAGCGGACCTGGATTCGCTCCTCGACGATCTACGTGACGCGGATGTCGAACTAGAGGAGCGGGTGGTGGATCGTCAGCCGCTCCATGCCGGCCACTACATGGTCTTCGAGACAGATCGCATCGTCCGCGGCGATGGCTCCGAGTCCGTCCGCGACATCGTCGTCCATCCAGGCGCGGTCGTCGTGGCTCCGCTCGATTCCGATGGACGGCTGCTGTTCGTCACGCAGTTCCGGGTGCCGTGCGACGGAGCGATGCTGGAGCTGCCGGCCGGAACGCTGGACACGCACGACGGCGCCATCGAGGATCCGCTCCTGGCCGCCCACCGCGAGCTCGAGGAGGAAACCGGCTACCGCGCCGGGACGATGGAGCGGATCGGCGGCTTCTGGAGCGCTCCCGGATTCTCCACCGAGTATCTGACCCTCTACCTGGCAACGGACCTGTACCCCGCGGGAGAGGGTCGGCTCAGCCCCGATCAGGACGAGAACCTGCGGCTGTCCCGACTGCCCTGGCGTGACGCCGTCGCGGCCGTCGAGGGCGGCGTCATCGAGGACGCCAAGTCGGTGGCCGGCGTCCTGCTCCTGGCCCGCCGCCTCGAGACGGAAGGCCGCTGAGCGCCGTTCGCGTCAGGTCTCGGTCGCTTCCATCTTCTCGAGGGCTCGCCGGTACGTGTCGCTGGCGGGATCCAGGGCAACGGCCAGGCGAAGATGGGTTTTCGCCTCCTGAGGGCGCCCGAGTCGAGCGAAGCTGAGCCCAAGCGCAAAGTGGCCGTAGTGGGCGGACGGGTCGATCTCGAGTAGTTCCTCGAACGTTTCGGCCGCCCTGATGTGCTGTCCGCTGTTGAAGTAGGCCCGCCCGAGGGCCTCGAGAATCGAGCCCTTGCCATGCTCGAGCCGGGCCGCTCGCTCGAGAACGACCGCGGCCTGGGCATTGTGGCGGTCGCGAATCAGGGCGTTGCCGCGCTGCAGCAGATCGTAGGCCGACTCGCCGGAGTCCATCGGGTCATCGTCCGACACGGTGGATCGTTCGACGTCGTCGCCGGACCGGACGGCATGAGCCCTGTCGGGCACACGGTCCCGGTCCTGCGCAGAGGCATCGCGGGGCCGGGTCGTGGCAGCGAGCAACGCATCGGCAGGCCTTCGAGACCGGGCCACGCGGCCGGCGTCTGGGGCGACCTCGCCGGCGGCGGCGCCCGTGGCCTTTGCCGCGCCCTCGACCGGAGCCGCGGCGTCCGCGACGGTCGCATTTGCTCTCGCTGCGCGTCGACCCCGTTTCGTTGCGCCGCTCGCCGGCGCAAGGCCGCCGGCCCGACTCTCCCCGCCCTCGTCCGCGATCGCGGCGACCGCCGGCCGCATTCGCGATGTGTTGCCCCGCCCCCACATGAACAAACCAAGCAGCAGCAACCCGCCGGAGAGTACGCAGAGGCTGCCGAAGATGCGCCTCTGGCCCGCGCCGTTGGCGCCCTGCCAGGAAATGCGCGCTCCCGTCGCCAGTGACATCGCCCTGCCCAGATCGCCCGTCGAGAACGCGATCCGGGCCGACGCCAGGTCCGCCTGGGGGTCCGCTCCGAGCAGGCCCAGCGCTCGGGCGGCGCCGCCGCTGTCGGTCCGCGCCTGAGCTGCCGCGGAAAGCTCGTGGAGGACCGCCAGTTCGTTCGTGGCCTCGGCGCCGGCGGCGACGATGCTGGAGCGCTCGAACGCGGTTTGCAGCGAAGGTGGCGGCGCGACCTGCTCCCTGGCTGCCTCGATGGCTATCTCATCGCGTTGGGTCAGAAGGCCGTGAGCCTGAGCGATGGACGTCTCGGCCTGTTCGAATTGCCATGCGTCGAGCGACTGGCGGATCTCCGGCGGCAGGTCCCAGGGACTCGCCACGGTCTCCGCTTCAGCGTAAGCGGCACGGGCCGTGCTGCGGTCGAGCAGGAGCGGGGCCTGCGCGCGGTCCACTACCCACTGCTGCCAGATGTAGACGTACGAACTGCCGGTCTTCTGCTCCAGCAGATCGAGCAACTGGCGCCAGCTGATTGCGCCCCCGGAGAACATCTCCGTCTGAGTTCCGTGCAGCGGCTGGTACGCCGCCGTGCCGGATTTCGCGGCAACCCAAACGCTCCGCAGGCCCGCTTGACCGGACTGGGCGGAAATCTGACGAGCCACCTGCAGAGCCGCACCGTACTCGTAGGCGCTGGTGGTCGAGTTGGGGTCACCGGCCGTAACCCAGTCGTTGAGCGGAATCGCCGCCTGGCTCATCTGCGGGGTCACCACCGGCGCGCGATCGGTGAGGCCCAGGCTATCCACGACCTGCTGGGCATAGTAGGACGCGAATCCTTCCTGGACCCAACGGTCGCGAACCAGGCTGCCGTTGAACCAGAGGTGGGCCATCTCGTGCAAGGTCACGAACGGATCGGCCAGATACGAAATCTGGATCTTTCCGGTGTCTGCGTCATAGGACCCGCTGTAGCCGGCGATCTCCGAGGAAGAGTCCTCCTCGACGGTGAGGATCGACGCGGCAGGGTCGCCTAACCCGATCATGCTTCGCAATAGCGGGTAGCCGGCCCGCATCAAGTGCTCCACCTGGTCCGCCCAACCCGGGTCGTCCGGCCAGTAACGGAGAGTCACCTCCAGCGGCCCGATCGCCAGCAAGCGGATCCGGTAGTCGGCCGCGGGTACGGGCTTCACAGCCGTGAACCAGGCGCTCAGGTCCGTCGAGTCGTCGAGGACGCCGGACGAGAAGACGACCTGGCCGGACGGGTACACGGACCTGGTCAAGCCGCCGAACTCCTCCTGGACGGCGAAGTCGGGCGGGAACGCGACGATGACCGAACTCCCCGGTGTGCCCGGGCTCCCGAAGGCCCACACGGGAAATGACATCAGGCTGGTGCCCAGGCGCAGATCGCGATCGGTCGAACCACCGGCGTCGACCAGGTCGAAACTCAGGCTGAATGACCCGCTCTGGCCCGAGTACAAGCGGTCGGCAAGGCCGACGACGATGACCACGCTCGAAGTCGTGGCGGACTCGAGGATCACGGGAAGCTGGTCGCCGGCCACGGACGTGGCACTGAAGTTGGCCGAGGATGGAGGCAACGTCAACTGGACCCGGTCGTAGTAGTAGTGGCGCCCGCCGCTGTCCAGCGTGTGAGAAGTGGCAGTCACATCCGCCAGGACGTGGACTCGGGCGGACCCGGGATCGGCAGTCCAGACCGAGTCGGAGACGTAGGTCAGGTCGGATTGGGCCGCCGAAGCTCGATCCGGCGCTGCCCCATGTAGCAGCGATGCCGCCGCGGCGAGGAAGAGGGCACCGACCAGAGCCCGCGTGGATAGGCCGCGAACACCACGACTCATCTGTTTGGGACCGATCAGACCGACGCCGCGGTGCGCATACGCACCCCCCGGGGCGGTCGTGAGGTGGCGCCGGCCGTCGACATTCGCCTCAGTCGCTCGGATCTCCAGAGGCACGTCGACCACCGGAACTCGGCCGGCTCTCGGAGCCTTCCTCCGGACCCGTGGAATCGAGTCCGGTAGCGGGGTTGTCTCGCCCGTCCGACGAATCGGCGGCTCGGGCCCGGGCACCGATGCGTCCCGGACGTTCGCGGGCCCGTTCAACCGTGGACCCACTCTTGATGACCCTCGACTGGAAGTCGGCAGCCCGCGCTCCCTCGCCGACGAGTACGTTCCGTCCAATCCGAACACCGCGTGGAATTACTGCCCTCTTGCCTACGACCGTGATCCCGGTGCTGAGGCGGGTAGGCTCGCGCCGGTTGACAACATCGTAATCCGTCCCCTCGCCGACGATCGCGCCGGGGCCGACGGCAACCTCCTTGTCCAGGATGGCGCGGTCGACGACTGCGCCCGGCCGGATCACCGAGTCGAAGAGAATGATCGAGTCGCGGACCACGGCGCCCACGTCCACCACGACGCCGGGCGAGAGCACCGAGTTCACAACGGATCCGTTGATTACGCAGCCGTGGCTGACCAGGCTGCGGTGGACCTGGGCGGTGGCCCCGATCTTGGCCGGAGCGCGCTCCTCCGACCTGGTGTGGATCACCCACTCGCGGTCGTAGAGGTCCAGCTCCGGGGCATCGGAGAGCAGCGCAAGATTCGCTTCCCAGTAGGACTGGATCGTTCCGACGTCTTGCCAGTAGCCCCCGAAGCGATAGCCGTAGACGCGGGCACCGCCTTCGATCATGGCCGGGATGACGTCGTGGCCGAAGTCGGCCCGGGTGTCCGCCAGCCACTGGTGCAGGGCCCGTTTCGAGAAGACGTAGACGCCCATGCTGGCCAGGTCCGACTTGGGCTGGCGCGGCTTCTCGTGCCACTCGACTACACGGTCCGTCTCGTCGAGGGCGAGGATGCCCATCCGCGTCGCGTCCGCGAGCGGCACCCGCCGGACCGCGATCGTCACATCGGCGCGGTGCCGCCGGTGAGCAGCCACGAACGGCTGGTAGTCCATCTTGTAGATGTGGTCGCCCGCCAGCACGAGGACGGCATCGCCCGGAGCCTGCTCGATGACGTTGAGATTCTGCAGTACGGCGTCGGCGGTGCCGCGGTACCACTCGGCGACGCGGCCGCGGGCGATGTACGGCTGGAGCATGCGGACGCCGCCGTAGTTGCGGTCGAGGTCCCACGGCCGGCCCATGCCGATGTGGTCGTTGAGTGAGCGGGGGTTGTACTGGGTCAGGACGACGACGTTGTCGATGTCCGAGTTGACGCAGTTCGAAAGGGTGAAGTCGATGATTCGGTACTTGCCGCCGAAGGGTACGGCGGGCTTGGCCCGCAGCGACGACAAGATCGACAGCCTCTCGCCTTCGCCGCCGGCGAGTATCACCGCCAGAGTTCGCTTCATCGGGCGTCCTCTCGGTACCGGCCCGGATCTGGCCGGGCTGGGTCGATGCTAGCACCCCGACGCTTGCTCCGACTCGCGGACCGTTGGGCGGCCCCGGCTGGACCCGAACGGCAACCTCAAACCACCCAACCGGGAACCGCCATCGGGAGTTGCTAGAGGAACATCCGCGGGTTCATGAACACGCCGTTCACCCTGACTGCCCAGTGCAGGTGGCATCCGGTGGAATGGCCGGTCGTGTTCTCGGTCCCGACGAGCTGGCCGGCCGCGACCCTCGCTCCGACGTAGATCCCCGCCGGCGCCCTGGCCGTCATGTGGGCATACCAGGTGACCAGGCTCGTGGAGTGGGCGATGATCACCAACCAGGCTTGCGGCGGGGCATCGTAAGGGTTGTACCCGACGAATACGACCACACCGGCCCCTGCGGCGTAGACCGGGGTCAGGCAAGGCGCCGCGATATCGATGCCCTGATGGAAGTGGGCGCAGCTGCCGACCCGCGGCTCCGCGGGATTGCCCGTGCAGCCGAACTCCTGGGTAATGACGCCGCTCATGGGCCACTTCAAACTGCCACTGAACTTCGACGGGATCTTGCTCGAGCCACCATATTGGCTTACGAGCTGATCGATCTTCGCTCCCAGTTCATCGAGCGCCGCGCCGTTGGACTGGATGGCCGCGTTGAGCGCGGCCTGGTTCAGCGCCAGCTTCGCCTGGGCAGCCTGCTGCTGGGCCAGCTGAGCCTCCAGCTCGGTCTTCAGCGTGGCGAGCTGGTCCTGGGCGTTGGCCAGCTGCGACTGTTCGTCGTCGAGCTGATGCCGCTGAGCTGCGACCTGGCCTATGAGCTGCCCGTTGGCCGAGGTGGCCATCTCCACGGACTTTCGCACCTCGGCCAGGACCGCCTGGTCGCTCTTGATTTCGTCGGCCAGCTCCTTGTCGGCCGCCGAAAGCGCGTCGTAGTAGGAGACATCCGAAAGGGCATCGGTGAGTGAATGGGCCGTGAGGACCTGCTGCATCAGAGGGGTTTGGTCCGTCACGTAGGCGGCAATCAGCCGGCTTGCCAGGATCTGCTGGCGAACATCCAGCTCGCGCTGCCTGGCATTCTGCTCGTTCGTCAGCTGGGCGAGCCTGGTCTCCAGGAGGGCCTGCTGAGCGGCGAGGCCGTCGTAACGGGCCTTCACCAAGACGACCTCGCCCTGCAGAGCCGTGACCTGCGACTGCGCATCGTCGATCGAGGTGAGGACGCCGGCCAGGTTCTGTTGGGTGGTCGCGATCTGGCCCTTCATCGCGGCCTGTTGGGCCGTCAGCTGCTGGAGCTGAGCCTTCTGCTGGGCGATCAGCCTGGCCAGTCGCTGCTGTTCGGCGACGGCGTCGGAGAGGGCGTCGGCCCGCACCGTGGCCGGTGGAGCCTGCAGGACGAGACCAGGCGCAAGCAAGGCCACGCCGAGAAGGAGCTGAAGGAGCCGCCAGCGAGGAGTGCGGCGGCGATGCAGGCGGCGGTCGTTCGAGGCAGTCATCGTGCGAGCAAGCTCCGTTGGGCGCGCTCCAAATGAACGCGTTGTGCGGTTACGCCCGCCGGTTTGACGCCGTCCGTTGGAAGGGCACTACCTCTAGACGACTCCGGCTGGCCCGATCATACATCTACTCGCAAGTCAAGTACTCGGTCTTAACTCCGGCTGATGCGCCGGGCGAGCGCGGCTCCCCCTTCCGATCGGCGCTCGATGAGCGTCGGGCGAAGGTCCCACTCTCGCGAGGTACGGCCGATGGAGATGCACAGACCACGGTAGAGAACATCATTTCTCTGAACGAGGACCTCGCGCCGGGATGCGGAAGGGTGCTAGCCTCTCCCTGAACATTCCGCCAGTTTCAGGTGGCTGCCGGCCGCATCGCGAGTCCGTCTTCCGAGCCGCTGGCTCGGCAGTCATGATCAGCGAAAGAGGCTGCCAAGATGCCGCTCTTCGGTCCCCCCGACATCCGCCAGTTGGAGGCCAGGAGAGACGCCCAGGGCCTGATCAAGGCGCTCACGTTCAAGGACGCCGCGATCCGGATTGCCGCGGCCGAGGCGCTCGCGCCGATGAAGGATCCGCAGGCCGTCGAACCGCTGGTGGCGCTCCTCGCGGACGAGAACCCGGGCGTGCGGCTCGCGGCGGTTGCCGCTCTGTCCGCAAGAGGCGGGTTCCGCGTCGTCGAGCCGCTCGTTGCCGCGCTGGACGATTCCAACCCGGACGTCCGGGCCACCGCGGCAACGGCGGTCTACCGACGCTTGATGACGGACCCGGACAGCGAAACCCGCCGGGCCACGGCCTCCGCCCTCGGCAGGATCCGCGCCGATTCTGCCGTGGAACCGCTGATCAAGGCGGTGATGGACCCCGACGAGAGCGTCCGGGTGGCGGCGATCAGGGCCCTTCAGGCAATCGGCGACATCGCTGCGGTCTTGCCGCTGATCATCGTCCTTGCTCACGAGCAGGTTCGTCAGAGGTCGACCGGGCGATCCAACCCGGCGGTCGAGCGCGCTGCCACGAGGGCACTCGATGCACTTGGCGACGAGAAGGCGATCGAGCCGTTGGAGTCGGCCCTTTCGCACGATGACGCCGACGTTCGCGAGATCGTAGTCCGGCGCCTTGCCAGGATCGGATCGCCCCTGGTGGCCGCCCCACTGGCCGCCTCCCTCGCAGACGAGGACCCCGTGATCAGGCGATCCGCCGCCCGGGGTCTTGCGGAGATCGGCTGGCAACCGCCGGCCGACGAGACCGGTGCCCGGTACTGGGCGGCCCTGCGCGAGTGGCGCAGATGCGCCGAAATCGGGTCTGCGGCTGTGCCACTGCTCTTGTCGTCGTTCGACCACGTGGACGCCCTGGAGCGGGCCGACATCCTTGCCGCCCTGGCGGCGCTCCACTGGCAGCCGAAGGAAGCCAGTTCCACGGCCGCTCATTACTGGGCCGCACAGAATCGCTGGGACAAGTGCGTCGAGATGGGCGAGCCCGCGGTGGGGGCCCTGGACGACATCCTTCGGAACGCTCCCAGGTGGCGCGATCGAATAGCTGCGGCGGCGGCCCTGGCTGAACTCGGCCAGCCCCGGACCGCGCCGTTCGCCCGCCTGGATCTGGTACAGCGCGCGATGGCAATTCTCGGCAGCGAAGAAAGCGACGAGGACAAGCGCGGCCTGCTCGAGGCGCTGCTGGCCGACGAGCACCAGTTCGATCCGAGCCTAGAAGAGATCGAGTGGTGTAAGTGCGGCTACCCGGCCTACAAGGCCCGAGAGGACCGGCTCCGCGAGCCGCTGGCCGACCTGCTCGGTTTCGAGCAGAGCCCCAGCAAGGCCACTACCTATTACTGCCCGAGTTGCGACACGCGGCGCACAACGGTCACGGCCTAGAGACGCCCGCCGGCCGCCCGGAGCCCGCCGTCGGCTACGACGAGGCGGGCAGCAGGACCGCCCAGACCGCGCCCAGGATCAGGAACGGGCCGAATGGGACATAGCTTCTGAGCGTCACGCGCCGCGTGATCAGCAGGGCCACCACGACAACGCCCCCGATCATCGCCCCGGCGAAGGCGGCTATGGCGATGCGAATCAGCCCGGTCAGGAGGCCCACTGCCACCAGGAACTTGACGTCGGCGCCGCCAAAGGCGCCCTCGCCGAACGGCAGCGAGGCCGCAAGGATCAGGCCCGGGACCGCGACCGCGCCGAGGACCGCAGTCCAGGCGGGGGACCGCGACACGAGCGAGTCACCGCCCCACGCCAGAGCCACCGCGCCCAGGACGATCAACGGCACCGTCACCACGTCCGGGATCAGCCTCTGATCGAGATCCGTGGCCATCGCCAGAGCGCATGCCGCGAAGAACACACCGAAAAGGAGCCGCTGCCCGGGATCGCCGAAACGCAGCGGAACCGCTGCAATGGCCACGGCCGCGAAGACCGCAACTACCGGCGTCCGCCAGTCCAGGCTCCGAACGGAGCCGTCCTCATGCGCAGGCCAGCGAGCCGCGATGCGGTCCGCGGCCACTCCCCAGACCAGCCCGGCCAGGCCGAGCAAAGGGACCAGTGGATCGAGCCCGGCCGGCAGTGACGGCATCCCGGCATTCCCTCCTGTCGGTGGTAGGACCCCGGCGGCGATGAAGTGGCGGCCCGGCGGTCAGTCTACCCGGCGCCGGCCAGCGCCAGCTCCACGAGAGTGGCGTGCGAAACGCCCGTGGCTCCGGCAGGAGCGTAGGCCGTCTTCTTGCGGAAGTACGCTGTTCCGGCGATGTCGAGATGGACCCAGGGCACCGTCACGAATTCCCGCAGGAAGAGAGCGCTCTTGACCAGACCGCCCTCGACGGAGCCGGTGTTGGTGAAGTCGGCGTACCAGCTGTCGAGATCCTTGCGGTACTCCTCGATCATGGGCAGCTGCCAGTAGCGCTCCCCTGCCCGCTCGCCGGCAGCGGCCACGGCGTCATACCAGGCCTGCGGAATGCCGAAAGCCCCGGTCATCTGGTCGCCCAGTGCCCGAGCCACCGCGCCGGTCAGCGTGGCGACGTCAACAAGGTGCGTGGCCCCGAGCTTCTCCGCGTAGCACATCGCGTCGCCCAGGATCAGCCGGCCCTCGGCATCGGTATTGATGATGTCCACGGTCTTGCCGTTCATGGCCTTGACCACGTCACCCGGCCGGGCCGAGTGAGGACCGGGCATGTTCTCCACGGCCGGGGCGATGGCCATCAGCGGCGTGCCCGGGGCAAGCCGTGCAACGGTGGCGATGGCCGCGATCACGGTGCACGCACCGGTCTTGTCCATCTTCATCTCTTCCATCTGGTTCGCCGGCTTGATGCTGATGCCGCCGGAGTCGAAGCAGACGCCCTTGCCTACGAGAGCCAGCCGTCGACCCGCGGCGTCCTTGGCCCCGTCCTCGCCGGATCGGAGCACGATCATCCGCGGCGCGTTGTCGCTGCCGGATCCGACGGCCAGAAACATGCCCATGCCCAGCTCGGCGGCCCGGGCCGGTTCGATGACGTCGATGAAGAGACCGTGGCGCTCGGCAAGGGCACGGGCCTCGCCTGCCAGGACCTCCGGCGTCACGTCGTTGGCGGCGCGGTTGTCCAGGCGGCGAGCCAGGTTTGCGCCCTCCCCGATGATCGCGCCACGCTCGGCTGCTCGCTTCAGGGCCGCCGCGTCTGCCCCGGGCGCAACGAGAATCAGCTCGTCGAGCGCCGGCGGGACGCTCTTGTAGTCGTCGCGATAGATGGCGGCGGGCTCGAATTCGCCCTCCACGACGCCACGCGTCAACAGCTCGGCGGCTGCCGGAGCTCCCCCATCGAGCCGATCGCCCAGCTCCCCGAGCCAGATCGCGAGGGTCTTGACGCTCCGGCCGGCCAGACGCCGCTCGACGGTAGAGCCGATCCGCAGGACCACCTGGCGCGAAATCGTGTCGGCGTCGCCTGCGGCAATCGCCAGCAACCGACCGGCGCGCAGTTGTCCGGCGGCCGTGAGGACGGACCCGTACCGCTCGGCCTTCAGCTCGCCGAACGCGGCCAGCGCCGACAGCTCCCCGCCGGCGCGCCGGTCGATCTCCGCGAGGGCGCCTTCGAATCGGGGCTCGCCTGCGAACGGGACGGCGAGCACGTCCGCCGCAACGTCCCAGGGCTGATCGACTACGACGCGCAACTGCATGGCGAGCCCTCCGGTCGCGGCTGATCGGGGCGCCGCTGACCCGTGGTGTCGGCGGGACCGCCGACGTTGTTGTTGCCTAAGTCTACCGAGTCGGCGCCCAACCGCCATGGGTCGACTCGGTCCGGCCGGCTGTTGATCGCGTTCGGCCGCGAGCGCCCCCGCTATGGCGCGCTGAGAACCGAAGGGCCCGTCAGCACCGCGAGCGCGTCGCCAAGCTGGCTCCTCGCCGTCTCGATCGAAATGCCGTCTGAAGTCAGATTGCCCGCCATCTCGTAGACGACAACCCGGAGCGCGTTCTGGAACGCCGGGTCTGGAGCATTCGGAAGGCCGGTGCATGCGCCGCCCTGACATATGGTGATTTGGCTCCCACCCTGCGTCCAGGGTAGCTGTGCGTTGGCCTGATTGACGGCTCGGAGCGCGGTCGTCACTTCGGCCGTTACCGCTCCACCCGTGTCGATCATCAGCTGCCACAGAACTCGCAACGCGTCGTCCATCTGCTCGATCCTGCTCAGCCACTTCGTGAGCGTGGAGACATCGAGTGCGTTGGACAGGGTGCCGGCGACCACCGTCGCGTCCTCAATCGAGGACGCCGCCTTGCCGAGCTGGCTCAAGGCGTCTTCGTAGCGACCTTGCATCGCTGACGCCCTGGCGCTGACCGCCATCGAATTCCAGGTCTGGATGTCTTCCACCACCCGAATGGCCGTCCGGCTGCCGCCCACCATCGCGTTCCAGTCGTCGTGGAGTGGCGAGACGGATCCGATCGCCAGGCAGACCTTGTCATATCGAGCAACTACGGGCGGGCTGTACTCCTTGGCGAACTCCGTCTGCGAGGCCGCATCCCAGGCGCCGCACTGCATCCTCTGGGTCAGGTCGGAGGCGCTCGCATCGATCGCCGTCACGTGGTTCCAGCCATCGTTCCAGGCCGTCTGGAGGCCGAGCTCGTCCTGCTGGGTCAGAGTCGAGAGTGTCTTGCGAGCCGCGTCGCCCAGCGAATCGACATCGTCCTTGAGCCTCGCGAGATCCCGAATGGCCGCGTCCAGTTTCGCCGACATTGCCTGATCGGCACTCCACGTCAGCTCCGGCCGCGTCTCGGCCGACGGCAGATGCTCCGCTCCGGCAACGATCCCCGCAGACCCGAGGGCAAGACCGGCGGCCAGCGCGAGCCAGATCAGGCGAAGCAGTCCGCGCCACATCAGGGCCCGAAAGCGATCGCCCCAGCCGGTCTGGTAAGCCCAGTACAGGTTGTGGTCGCCATCGTCGGAGTCGAGAGGCGAGCCGTACCCCGCCGAATCGCTCGCTTCGATCGGACGGAGGCTCGAGCCGAATGTCGGCCGTGGCGGCAGGTTGGGCGTCGTCATGATTTCGGCGATGCTACACCGCCGCGGCGTAGCCGGGTCGTGAAACGAGTGCCTCAGGACAAGATCGCGCATTCAACGTAGGTGCACTCCCTCAGTCTCGCGTCGCAGCAGCCGACGCCGTCAGTAGACCCGTATGCGGTTTACGTTGTCTGTTACCCGTATTCCTCTCGCTTGACCCGGAGGAACTGGTCACTTTGGTACGGCAGAACATGGCGAAGACCATTCCGGGTCTTCGCGCGAGCGCGCGGCCCCGTGGCTTGCTGGGCCGCGTGCAACTGCTGCTCCTGGTCTTCGCCCTGGTCAATCTGATCGGGGCTCTTGTCGTCGTCGCCGCATCCGCCGGCCCTATCCTCCTGTACTCCGCCGGCCTGGCCGCTCCGCCCGTTCTTGCCCTCGTCTGGTTCTCCGTGTACCAGCGCCGCGACTTCGGGGTCTCGGCCGACATGGCAATGGTGGCCGCGATTTGCGTCTTTGCCATGGCGGTCGATGCCCGATGGAACAACGACGTCGCCGCCGTCCTCACCGCTGCCGTCTTCTTTGGTTCCACCTACGGCTCCATGTCGCGGGTCATGATCCGGACGGGACTGCTCTCCGCCGTGTCGATAGGCCAGGGCCTCAGCGACCCGACATCGTTCACCATGGCCTGCGGATTCGCCGTGGGCTTCATCATCTTCGGCTGCCTGATGCACGGCATGGTTGCCTCGATCGATCGATATGAGAAGACGGTCCGGCGTGAGCAGATACTGGCTGCGACCGGGCTCGACCTGGTCGCCGCGTGCGATCTGCCATCCATCGTTGCGGCGACTGTCGAGGGCGCCCACGCCCTCTGCGCAGCGATACCGGCGGTTCGAGCCAGCCTGGCGCTGGCGGGTGGCTCGGACGTCTCACCGGGAAGCTACGAGGTCCTCCGTTCGGCAGGCGACCGAGCAGGCGAGATCCTGCACGCCTGGTTCGAGCTCAGCCAGATGGCCCCGGCAGGCGAGGACCTGCCCGATCAACGCGCATTCCGGGCACCCGTCGAAGAGCCCGTCCGGGCCGACGAGCCCGCCGATCCGGCCGACTCGATCAAGAGGGCGAGCTTCCTGCCGGGCGAGGTTCTGCTGACTCGCATAAACGTCGCCGGTGCCGTCCGAGGCGTGCTCATCGTGGAATCGCCCGACGCCATCGCCGATGATCTGCCGGCCGCAATCCGCGCCCTGGTGACCCAGGCGTCGCTGGCGATCTCGCGCATCGATCTTCAGGACGTCACGGTCGCACGTGAGAGTGCGGAGCGGTTCGAGGCACTGATCCAAAGCTCCAGCGACCTCATCAGCATCGTTTCGGTCGAAGGCAGCATCCGCTACCAGTCGCCGTCGGTGAAGCCGGTATTCGGCTACGACACCGATGCGCTGCTGGGCACGTACGTCGTCTCGTTGATCCACCCCGACGATGCGGACCGGGTCACCGCCGATTTCCGCGAAGTCGCGGCCGAACCGGGCCTGTCGCGCGTCTGCGAGTGCCGCCTGCGCCACATGGACGGCTCCTGGCGATACACCGAAACCCGAATGACGAACCTGATCGACGAGCCGGCCGTGGCCGGGGTCGTCCTGAACACGCGCGATGTGACCGAACGGCACAACCTGGAGGCGGAGCTGCGCCACCAGGCCTTCCACGATTCGCTCACCGGACTGGCGAATCGGGTCCTGTTCGC
>Ga0182021_10006352_pt1 | contig 14030 bp, 12 predicted proteins | sample 612E3MmetaG_FD_120493 | JGI IMG/M metagenome (GOLD analysis project Ga0182021, IMG submission 120493) | Permafrost microbial communities from Stordalen Mire, Sweden - 612E3M metaG (Illumina Assembly) | ecosystem: Environmental > Terrestrial > Soil > Wetlands > Permafrost | place: Sweden...
AATGACGGCAAAAACATCTATACCGGAACGGCAGGCAGCGGTCTCTTTATTTCAAATGATAAAGGAAAAACCTGGAAAAAAGCGCGCGACATCCGGGACGATCAATATATCTATTCATTTCTGGCGGCGGACGGATATCTTTATGCCGGAACGGCAACCGGGGTTTTGGTTAGCTCTAATCAGGGCGCAAACTGGACTGAAGAACCCATGGGAAAGAACGGCGTTTATTCGCTGGTAATAAAAGGGTCGACTCTTTTCGCCGGAACAAAGGGAGACGGACTCTGGCAGAGGAAGGCGCTTAAGAAGGAATCCGGACATCAGAAGAATAAAAAATAATTTTAAGAAATGAAAAGATGAAATGAAATTCCCCGCCGCAAGCGGCGGGGTATCAAAATTCATGACGTGACCATCGTAAAAGGGTAGATTGGTTGAAGGGTTGGGTTGTTTATTTGTTTAATTGGACTCAACGGAGACCGGAGCAAAGTTTCGATTCGCTCTCATTTCTTCTCTTCGATCTTTTTGCTTACTCCCTATGGTGTACTCTTTACTTTAAATTTCGTATTACATATTAAAATTTATGAGATTTCCTGTCTTCCGTCTGCGGTTTCCGGCCTCCTTTTTCCTTTTAACTTATTACCTGATAGTAGTACTTTCCCGCTTACCTCACTTATATAATGAAATTAAAAATTTTTTGACATTCCAAAAGATGTACCCATACTCCGAAACCGGAACAAAAATCTGAGGATATAAATGAAACTGCGCAATGCCGTTTTATTTAGCACACTTGTAATTGTATCAATTGTTTTTCTTTCCACTTGCAAGGATTCTTCCCCTGTTGAATTCAATTCCGGCAAAAAAAGTCTTTTGGTCGACAAGACCTGGCAATCTCAAAAAGTTTATGAGTTAATTACAGGCAGTCCCGTCGATATTACAAATCAATCCGGTATCGGATATTTCAGATTGAGCAGCGACGGTACTTTTACTTCATCAATGTTAAACGGAACCTGGGAATTATCTGCAGACGAAACCAAAATTGCATTCAAGAACGGGTCTTATGTAATTATTGCGGAGATTCTTGAGCTTTCGGATAAAACTCTCAGATTGATAATTAATCTGCCCAATAATATTCCGCCTTCAATTCTGGATGTTGCACTGGTCCCAAATGTAACTCCAAATACCCTGGCTCCTGAAGCCAACTTTGAAGATTTATGGAAACAGTTTGATCTGCGCTATTCATTTTTTGAGATAAAGAGAATCGACTGGGATTCTGTCTATTCGGTTTACAGACCGAGAGTAACATCAGCTACAACCTACCCTGAGCTTTTTAAAATTATGTCGGATATGCTTGCAACGCTGAAAGACGGGCATGTTAACCTGACCACTCCTTACGGCGCTTATGGATATACCGGATGGAATGATAAATATCCGGTTAATTTTCCCGGAACTTCAGTTATTACGCAATATCTATCCAAAGATTACGGAACTACGGCAGGCGGTTATCTGCGTTACGGTAAAATCCAAAACGAAATCGGCTACATCTACATGGGTCCGTATCTGAACGGAGATTCCTACTCATGGACGAATGCGATTGATATGATAATTGATACTCTTAAGAATATGCGCGGAATAATTGTCGATATCCGGAATAATGGCGGAGGTAACGACGGTTTGGGAAATATTGTCGCGGGAAGGTTCGACGACAGGCAAAGAGTATATTCATATATAAGATGGAGGAACGGGCCGAAGCATTCGGATTTTACAGATTATTCTCCGGTAACAATTTCCCCGCAAGGGAGCAGACAATTTCTCAAACCGGTTGCCTTCCTGACTAACAGAAGGTGTTTCAGTTCTGCGGAAGGAACAACATTAATGTTTCGCGTATTACCGAATGTGACCATTATCGGAGATACAACAGGCGGAGGTTCAGCAAATCCGTTAACTCTTCCTTTACCGAACGGATGGACGTATCGCGTATCGCGCTGGATTCAATACACTGCCGACAAAACGATATTCGAGGGAAAAGGATTGCCGCCCGATATGCCGGTTCAAATTTCCGCCGCAGATGCCGCTGCCGGCAAAGACTTAATACTTGAGAGAGCAGTACAACTATTGAAAAGCAAGTGAATTATCAGGATTTTCAAGATTTTCAGAATTCTCAAGATTATTAGGATTGGGTGATTTAAATATGGAGCTGTTTTAAATTGCTCATTTTATATCCGAAACCAAATTCGGCTGCATAGACGCTTCCGGAGGTTTCCTGTGTAAACAGATCGCTGAATGTGACAGCTCTCTTTTTATAGGATCACAGATTCATCAGCGATTGGAATTTAAGGGATAAAATTGTAAAAAAAATCCCGCTGTTGCGGGATTTCATGTTGCCAAATAATAATACAATTATTTCACAACTTTCACTTCTTGCGCCTGGGGTCCTTTGGGGCCGTCACCAACTGTGAATTCAACCTGCTGACCTTTCTCAAGAGTTTTGTATCCTTCGTCCTGAATGGAGGAGAAATGAACAAATACATCGCCACCTTGAGAGCGCTCAATAAAACCGTAACCTTTAGCAGCGTTAAACCATTTTACGGTTCCACTTTCACGATCTGCCATTAAGAAAACTCCTTTAAAAATATTGTTACTTTACTACGTGAACAATTTCTCTTCGCCTCCTGCAAGCGGTGCTATAAGAGCCTTGTCCCTCTGCGTCAAACTTAGTAATAAAATAAATTAAACAAAAGACAAAATTTAAATCCGGACTAGATGCTTTTGACCATCATCGCGATCTGATTGGCTTGCGCCTGATTATATTCAAACGCGATTTTACGGTAATTGACGAGGTCGATAATTGTTCCTATTACGCAGAATCCGCCAGTAAAAAAGAAAAGAATCCCTAGTCCAACCTGGTCGGTTATGAATCTCTGAATTCCCGCAATTCCGACAAATCCTACAAGCGTTACCAGCAGTATGGTTTGCGGATCTCTTCTTCTTGTGCGGTATACATTCGCGAATTGCTGGGCGTGGGAATCGTCCATCCCTTTAATTAAGCCGGATACGTACATCTGCTCTTCTCCCATAATTTCGGGAAGCAGTTCAAGAATGTTTGCCATAGTTTATCTCCTTTATTTTGTTAAAGTTACGGTTAGTTTTTATTAAAAGCTCAATGATACGGTATGAGATCAATATGAATGAGGCGATTCCGAGCGGATGAGTCCTGAATGAATTTAAGATTTCCCCGCGATAAAAAAACGAGATTGAACGGCCCAAACCGCAGCCGGGGCAGAAAGTGATTCCGAGATTATGAAACGGGCAGAACGTAAAACCGCCGGTGGCGCATGGATCGACGAAAATCAGATAGATCAGACCCGCGAGCCAGAAAAAAGCCTCCCACTCTATTGTTTTTAACATTGTGTTAAGTCTCATTGGTGAATCGCTTCGAATCCCTGATTGATTATACCCGAAAATAAAGAATGAATCAAGTACCGAAGAATTAGTCGGTTTGAATAGAAAAAGGTTGCACCTGTTGAGTATCCGGTTCATTTGCCGCCGGCCAAAAGGATCTCCTTTATCGTCTCAATTTGATTATTCTCGTAAATCACAATATCGAGTTTATAAACGGCTCCCACTATTTCCAATCCCTTCCCGTTTATTCCGTCGGCCAGACTTTTGCATTTATATGGGTCTTTGCTGTTGGCGATTCCAATATGCGGAATGAAGGGAATATCGAGCCTTAATTCTTTTTCGAGCGGACCGGTATAGAGCAGGTCGTGAAGTTTCACGAAAATCCGGTAGCCTTCCTCAGGAATAAGAAAAACATCGGTATAATCACTGAAGGAATCCTTGACAATTTGAGCACACCGGAGTACGAAATAAAACTCATTGAAGTTCTTCACGGCCTTTTCAATATGCCCGATAAATAAATCGCGGTCAGAACCGAATACCGGGAACACTAATGTAAAATGGGGTTCGGCGATGCCGTAATAACGCTCGTCGTCCCGCGAACGGACTCGCTGGATCCATTTGTAGTCTTTTGTTTCAATTTGCGGGTAGGCTAATACGAGCAAAGCCATAAATTGAAATCCCTTAGTTCTTAAATTTAACGAGAAGATCTTTAACAGCGTCCTTATGAATAAGAAAGCCGAGAATTTTTAATTTCACGTAGTCTTCATGGAAAAAATAATATCCCTTATCGCCGACATTAAAAGAGCCCGACCCGGAATCTTTAATTAAGAACCAGTCCTTTCCGTTTTTGTTTTCATAACCGACCAGGTGAATTCCGTGATCGTCGCCGGTAGTTCCGTTACTGAAGCGCATCTGACGCGCGCTCTCGTCAATGTATTCAGAAGGAATATCGAAGGTTGGGATCATTGCAACTTTTGCGTGTGATTCAATACCGGGCTCCGAAACGTCGCCGAAGATTTCCATTGTATAGCCGTCTCTGATTGCTTTTTTAAGACTCGACATAAAAAGATCGAGAGGAACATTGAAATAATCCTTATTGTGCCACCAGTTATCGGGTACCTCATACTCGGCTTTTTCATAATACGGTTTTTCCATCAGAGACATGACCGAAATATAATCGTCGAGATTCAGCTTCACTACTTTTAGAAGGTATTCTTTAGGCGTGTACTCGTTTCCGTCCACGGTGAATTTCACCGGAGGTTCACCGAGATAATGATTTAATATCGATCTGACTGTGGAAGTAACTTCATCCAAGTTCCATACGTTTGAATTCTTGACGGCTGTTAAATAGTCGTTAATTTCACGGAACATTTTGCCGTGATCATGGCGTTTCTGTCCCGGCAGTTTGCCGGAATAAACCTCCTCCGGCACTACGCCGTAGAGCTTCCAGATTCTGATTACGGCATTGGCTTCCGAACCTTCGCCAATTGCCGAGTTTCCCCTTTCCTCGACAAACCGGCGCGCTTTTTCAACATATTCCCAATAGGCGGTCCAGATTGCCGATAACTTTACTTTTTCGTTGTAAATTCTGTAGACTTCCGATTCGAAGAAGGAGGTTGCAGAGAACGACCAGCAGGTGCCGGTATTTCCCTGATTGGTAGGATCGTTGTGCCAGTAGGATTTGAATTCAGTTATGTTTTTAGGCAGGTCGAGTCCGGTGAAATCCATTTTAAAGATTTTGTGTTCCGGTTTCTCTTTTTTATTGAACTCGTCGATATCTTTCTGGATCTGATCCCAGTATTCGCTCTTTGGAGTGACCAGAACTCCTTTGTTGTGATCCTGCGAGAAGATAGAACCGGACATAAAAAGCAGCAGCGCGAAAAACTTTATATATTTCATTGTTGCTCCTATAAGTGAATTGTTATCTGTTTTATAAATGTGTCTCAAATTATTGTTATGCAACTTATGAAAGAGAAGGGTGATTGTCTATTAAAGTGAATGCGGAGCGTTGCATCAGTGGGTTAATTCCAGGCGGAGTGAGTTGGGGGTGCTGAAAAGATCTTCGAAAATGTAGCCCTGGGAAGATAATGTCTGTTTATGCTCGAGAATAAATTCTTTTACAGCCTCAATCCCGATCACTTTTGTGAGACCGGGGCGGATAATTTGTTCCTTGTCCACGAAAAAATCCCCCTTGTATGGGATCATAGGATTATACTCAAGATCGTTTTCTTTGACCATAGGCCGAAGGGTATAATTATATTCGGCAGGGACTGATTTTACCAAACCCACAAATTCAAAATTCGGAACACCGTCGCGGATGGCAAGAACGATTCCGCCGCTGAATCCCTTATTGTATGCCGCGTCGATTAAGAAAGTCTGCTTATCTTTGATTGGACTGCTTACGATCCCTTTGGTGACAACCTTCATATTCATAGGGAAGCCAAAAATATAAACAAAATCTCCCCATTCCAATTCTTCGGAATGTCCCCATGGATAACTGAAAACAGGCAGACCGACCGTTTTATTGACTGAGAAGGTCCGGTCTAATAGAGCAACATCCCGGGTCTTATCCATAAGAAGGATATCGAGTTCCCCATTGTCGGGAAGATCATTGACATAATTAGTCTGCCTCGACTTGATTGAGATGCTTTGAATGTATGGGGAAAGAGAGCCGTCGGAATTAACGAAGTAAGAGACTATCGTATCCGGAAACGCTATAATATGCGCGCATGTCAACAGGACTACCCGGCCAAGGCGGTTATAAATAATTGTTGCCGTTCCGGAAGCGGTTCTGTCGTAAAATATTTTTTCAACGGCATTTTTCTCCAGGCTTGTTTTACCGATTTCAATTCCGCGGATGCCGCTCTGACGGTTAAAGACATAACTTGTATAAAACGCGATGCTGTTAACGAGTTTAATAGAATTGCTGATCTGTTCAAGCTGGGGTGAAGCGTTCCTGTAAGGGAATTCACTGTCGTATTTACCGTCATTCAGGACAGGAAAAACTTTATAAAGCGCGCCGGACGAAACGCATCCGGCAGAGAGGATTCCGAGCAAAGCAGCGGCAATCAGTTTTAATGGCGGAAAAGAATTCATTTTGTTATCCTGCTGCTATTTCTGTATTAAATCTAACAGAATTTTTAATTTAAATAAAGGGAGTAATCCGGTACTATAAATTCTTCATCCAGGCAGTTCGTAATGCGAGCTGATCGGCAGTCGGATTTTCCAATATTTTGAACTGGTGTTTAATCGGCCGCGGCTGCATTTTCACGGTCAATTCCTTCCGTTCTCCGTTTCGCTCAATAGTTAGATTTACCGGATCGCCGACTTTTAGTGTTCTTAATATCGCGGTTTTCGATTGAATATTCTCCATTGTTATCTCATCGCCGTTTATTTTTAATATTTTATCCGAAATCATCAATCCCGAATCCCGGTTGTCGACGCTGCTCACGACTAAGCCGTTATCCTTAAAGCCGATTCCAAATCCGAGCGATATTCTCGAACTGTCGACTCCGGCTGTCTCCTTATATGCTATTCCCAATTTCCCGAAGTACTCTTCTACAGGCAGTTTTTCGGTTCCCTTAATATATTTGTTAATGAAGTCGGCGATTTCCGGATAAGTTCTTTTTGTGAATTCATCGAAGAATTCGTTTTCTTTGAACGCCTTGTTCGCGCCGTAAGCCTTGTAGAGTTCATTGAGCACTTCCCTCAAGCCTCGTTTTCCCCCGGATAGCTCCAGAAGTCTGATATCGAGCAGGCATCCTACGAGGGCCCCTTTCATGTAAATGTTGGGGTACTGATCCATCATTTCAGTCGAATGGAGCGAAAGATCGACCAGTGAGATTCCCTGGTTATAATTACCATTCATCATGAGCTTGCTTTTTGTGTCGGCCAGAAACTCGTCGAGCGACATAATATTATCGCGCAGCTGGAGGAGGCGCGAGGCCCATTCGGTTACCCCTTCGTAGAGCCAGATATGCTGCGACATTGTCGGTTTGGCAAAATTGAAGTTGCCGATTAGTTCGCTGTGGATATTGAGAGGTGTGATAATATGAAAAAATTCATGTGCCGCGACCGATTTCAGCTCGCGCGCAAATTGTTCTTCGAGGGGCGCTTCGTTAAAAATATACTCCGAACTCAGGTTGTGTTCCCACGCGCCGGCCGAAAAATTTTCGAAATGGAAGAGAAATGTATAATGACTTACCGGAAGACCTTTCGTAAATTGACTCGTGGCGTTTAATATGTCCTCCAAAAGAATAACAATCTCATCGGAATTTATTTTCCCGGTTTTGGAATAAGTATAAACATCGATTGTTGTATTCTCGATTTTGGTTGTGGCCTCGGTCAGGTTGCCGATCATTATCGGTGAGTCGACAACATAGTCGTAATCGGGCGCATCGTAAAACCCATTCGAATCCTTCTTCATTGCCGAACCGGCCATCCAGTTATCGGGATAGTCCAGCTTTATTTTGATGGGGGTCTTCTGCATTCCTTCGAAATAACCGAAAACACATTGACCGTTGATAAGAACATTATCTTTTTCGATTGTCGTGCCGCACATCGGCATTACGGGATTTTTATCAACTTTATTATTCCATGTATCGGCGATTGAATACTCGATTTTTGAGGTGTGAACAGGATCTGAAAGCTCCCATTGATTGGTCGATATATTTTTCGTTTCCAATTCCTTCCCGGAGGCGTCAAAAGCTTTGAAGGAGCGTACGAACCTCCCCATATCCATGGTCTCATAGGTTCCCGGCGCAGTAGACGCGAACTGGTATATTTTATTCTGTTCGGTAAGCTTCTCGGGAATAAGAGTTACATTAAATAAATTGCCGGTGTTGGATTTCAGGTCCACGAAGAATTTTTGCTGCGCGGATGTTATAGCGCAAATCAGAAAAAGAGCAGCGCAAAACTGCGCTCTAATTTTACAGTTCATAGGGTTGATCCTTGTGATTTGAAATATGCTTTTGGTTAGACGGGCAACTACCCAGGCAGGTTCTATCCTTTTTTACATCGGCTTTGTATAGATTAACGAAACTCCGAACCCGTAGAGCGAGCTTTTAGCTCCCTCAAATGAAGTCTGATTTATGGGAATCGAAGCAAAATCGAACTTGATTATAAGGGGATAGTTCAATCCGACCATTGCTATGGGAAAATTCATGCCAATTCCATAGCGAAGGTTCAGTTTAGTACGGTCAAAAAGGACATTGTACTCGGGAGACGATACGCCGCCAAGACGTAAAGAGATGATTTTAAATAATGTTGCTTCGATACCGAAACCCCAATAATCGGTGTCTTCCATTTCGGCGGACCCGGGATTGAGTAAATTCCTGTATTCGCCCGTAAATAAAAGATCAACATTTGTACGTGTTTTTTCTCCCACTATAAGATTCATTTCATAACAAAACCCGGCGCGCAGATAACGGGGCAAATAACGTCTGTCGTTTTCGCCGGACAATCCGGTGATTTCTTCTTTGTAGTCGGTTCCGAAATTCTGAAGCGAGACCCCCAGGCTTAATTTATTTTTTATTTTTTCGTGAGAGAATAGACCCGTTTCATATAACGCCCCCGCATCGAAAAGGATTGAATTGTTGGATTTCAAATGATAGTCAAGTCCCGTCGCGGAAACCGACCGGTTGAATAGTTTAACATTTGTGCCTATATGTAATCCGTCTAAAATGCCGAGCGAGTAAGCGAGAATGAATGTTCTGTTCTGATCTTCCATTGTTTCGCCCAGATCCGATATAGTAACTGTGCCTGACGAATACTGGCTGTATCCGAATCCAAGAATGCCCCAGTTAAACCGCCAGCTCATCCCGGCTGATTCAAATCGGGAGTTCTCCACGATTTTTGCCCAGTTCTGCGACCTGTAATTGTAAAAAAGGTGTGTTCCTTCGTCGGTAGGAAGAGCCGCGGGATTTTCAAAATAAGCGAACGAGCTTCCGGCATTGGCGACGAACGATTCGCCCATTCCTATTGAGGCGACATCCGTAACCAGATCGAGCGACGTTCCTTTGAATGTTGTAGAAGTGTATATATCCTGTCCGTATAAAAATGAAGAAATAAAAACGAGTACCGCAGTGGGAGATAAATATTTACTTAACGGCATTTTAAGACTCCGGGATTCTATTTGGTTTTGTCAAATGAAAGTTCAGTGAAGATGAAATCGGGTGAATTCGGAACCTCAAGAGACATCTTGCCGATCTCGCCGTTAAAGTTCAAATCGAATTTGACATAACCCCTCGTAAGAAACGGATCTTCCCAATCGATATAAAAGGTATCGTACTGGTAATGTTTCAGTTCGCCGCGGAATGTGGGTGAGGGAAGGAACTGCAAAAATAAGCTTCCGTCCCTGACTGAAACCTCAGCCTTGCCGTACATTTTATCCTCATACGGACCGCAGTATTTTTCAAGTGGAAGCGAAGGGTTAGAGTCTTTCGCCCGTATCGATTCGCGGCGAATCAATTCGTTGGTAAACCGGTCTTCGCGTTTTGACCAGCCGTCCATCATAATTTTTTCCCAGTCCTTCGGTGTCACGTTTTCAAAGAGATCGAGAACGAAACTTCTTACTGCGGCAACCATTCCGGTTTCAAGATTGCTTAAAAGCACGAATCCGAAATTATCATCCGGCACCAGTGTAACGTCGGATATCATTCCGGGCATTCCGCCGCCGTGATTAATAGTTCTTTTGCCGTTTCTGTAACTGATAAACCAGCCGAGTCCGTAGTTCATTTGTCCTATCGGCGTCTGGTTCGTCCACATTTCATTCGACCCCCGTTCGCTGAAAATTCTTTTTCCGCTGAAGAGTCCTTTGCCGAGCTGCAGGCGGATCCACTGAGCCATATCGATGGCGGAGGAATTAATCGCGGCTGCGGGAGCGACGTTATCAACGTTGTAATAGCCGATAGTCCGTATTTCGCCGTTATGATTCTGATGCGCGGCGGCGATATTATCCGATTTCACGAGGCTTCGGATGCTGGTCACGCTTCTCTTCATTCCGAGCGGATCGAAAAAATGAACCTTAATATAATCCTGCCAGCCGGTATCCGTTACTGCCGGAATAATCTGACCCGCGACGCTGAACATAATATTCTGATATCCGTATTTGCTCCTAAAGCTTGATGTCGGTTTAAGGAAGCGTGCACGCCTTATTACTTCCTTCGCGTCATAGTTCGAACCGAGCCATAAAATATCCCCGCTGAAAGTGGCGAGGCCGCTCCGGTGCGTTACCAGGTCGCGTATCGTTATTTCTTTTGTGACCCATGAATCATACATCTGAAAATCGGGAAGATATTTAGTTACGGGGTCGTCCCATTGGATTTTTCCTTCATCGACGAGCCGCGAGAGAGACGCGGTTGTAAAAGCTTTTGTACATGACGCGATTACGAATAATGTTTTCTCATCGACGGAATCTTTTTTTGTAATATCGTTAAGTCCGTAACCTTTCGCGAAAATCACGGAATCGTTTCTGACTATGGCTATGGAAAATCCGGGCATCTTCCAATCCTTCATTGCCTTGGCGATAAAGTCGTTGATTTTTTGAAATTTTTGCCCCTGGGCCGAAATGCCGGTGAAGAATAAAAATAGGAGAAGGATAGCCTTTTTTATGAAGTATCTTTTTGATCCCGTCATTATGTCCTCTGTTTTTCCACAGTGATTTTCTTATATTGACCTGACACGGTTCTATTGTCTTTTATATTTACCGATCAAAGTTGCCTGTGCAAGAATATGACCTTTCATTGCGTCAAGCAACATTTTTTTATTCGGATTTCCCTGGAAAGAAAGGGCGGTATCGAGCGCGTAGAGTTTAAAAAAATACCTGTGGGTTCCGGAAGGGGGGCATGGGCCGCCGTAAGCGGACTTGCCGAAATCGTTTTTTCCTTCCATGGATCCTGCAGGCAGCAGTTTCTTAGAGGAAGCCGCTTCTTTCAGCTCCGCGGTTCCCGCCGGTATATTGTAAACAATCCAATGAACCCAGTCGCCTGCGGGCGCGTCGGGATCGTCGTTAATAAGCGCGAAAGTTTTTGCTCCTTGCGGATGTGCCTGCCAATTGAGAGGCGGTGAAATATTTACGCCGTCGCAAGTATATTTGGCGGGAATCAGATCACCGTTTCGAAATGAGGTGCTCGCTATTTTGAAATCCATTTTAGTCCTCTTTTCTTTTTGTTGACGATTGTTAATGCCGTTAACGGGCATCATTAAAGGTATTGCGAAGGATAACAGATAAATAAACCGTAAGGCTGCTCTTGTTTTCATTTGCTATAACTCAAGTTTGATTTATTTTAAAAAAAGCGGGAAACCGTTTAATTACGCAATGCCCGATCAGTTCCGCGATCTCTTCGAATCCGAGCAGATTCGTATTGATTACGAGATGATACAGAAGCGGGTCCTCGATATTCTTGTGGAAGTATTTCAGGATGTAATTGCGCCTGGCCTCGTCTTCCCGCTTGATGAATTCAGTCGCGGTTCTCCGGTCAAGTTGGTATAGAGACATCGCGTTCTCGATTCTGAAATTGGAAGGGGCAACGAGTCGCACGTGAAAAGAGGTAGGCAATTTTGCGGTAATAATATTAGCGCCCCGTCCGACTACAATTACATTGCCAAGCTCGGCCAGCTTCAGAATTGTAAGCGATGTTTTATGCAGCAACGAAAGTTTGGAGGGAGTTATGCCGAGAATCTCGCCGAACCATGTTTCGATTTTAGGCGGCTTCTCCTCGGCCAGAAGCTTTTTGAAATGTTCCGGAAGATGATGATCCTCCATTACCTTTTCTATCAGTTCGCGGTCAAAGAATGCCCAGTCTCTGTATTCCTCGGTCGCGCGGCGGTTGAAATAATTAACAAGATGCTCGCAGACGGCAACGGCGCCCGTAGCTGTCTCGCGCGAGATCGTTATAATCGGTCCCGGGCTTAACCTTCTTTTGTGCAGTTTCGACTCGGCGGATTCGCTGTAATGTTTGTCGATGTAAATGCGGGCTTTTTCGTAAGAACCAAGGACTTTCATTTTTCTTCACCTCCTTGGAATATTTGTGATTTATTCAACGCAAGGAAAGAATCTCAGTTAAAAAGTAATGGAAGAGACTCGATTAATCAAGTCCCTTCCGTTAATATTGCAGCGTTAAAATACCGGGTGTTTTTTATGAAATGCGGCAGCATCCTGCAAAACTTTTGCCGCGGCGATTATTTTCCCCTCGTCGAACAACCTCCCCGTGAATGAAATGCTGGTTAATGTTCCGTCTTTAGCGAATCCGGTCGGAATAACCACGCACGGATTGCCGGTAAGATTTGTCAAAAGCAGATTGTTCCCTTCCAGTGAAGGAGCCAGATAGAGATCGATTTTGTCCATCAGTTTTGCCATCTCCCGGATGATAAGATACCGGATCCGGTTGGCGTTGACATATTCGACCGCCGGAATAAATCTTGCCGCCCGGAACAGATTCGGCCATGCACCCTTGAATTGACGGACGAGGAGATCGTCCTGGTGTGAGCGTGTTAATTCATCAAACGCGGCACCCGCTTCAGCCATTAGTATAATGGCAATATCGTTGGTGGCGATATCAGGTATTTCGATCGGTATCAGCTTAGCGCCCAATTCCCCAAGTTTGTGTAAGGCGAGTGAATCGTTATCGTGTGATGAATATTTTTTATCAAAATCACTTTTTACATAACCGATTTTCAATGCCGCCAGATTAATACGCGGCTGGTAATTAAACGGAACCGGGTAAAGCGTCGGATCCTCGCCGTCGGGTCCTTCAATAGCCCTGAATACAATTGCGAGATCTTCTGCGTTCCGGCAGATCGGACCGATCTTATCCATCGACCAGCTCAGAGCCATTGCCCCCGTGCGGCTGACGCGCCCGTATGTCGGGCGGAGACCCGTGACACCGCAAACGGTGGAAGGTGAGACGATCGATCCCCATGTTTCAGTTCCGATCGCGAATGGAAGAAGCCCCGCGGAAACAGCCGAAGCCGAACCGGCGGAAGAGCCGCTCGATCCTTTGGTAGTATCCCAGGGATTGCGAGTCAACCCCCCGAACCAGACATCGTCCATCGCCAGTTCGCCCATTGAAAGTTTAGCGCATAGAACCGCGCCCGCTTCTTTGAGTCTCCTCACTACAGCCGCGTCTTTGTTTATCAGCTGATCTTTGTAGGGCGCCGCGCCCCATGTGGTGTTGTATCCTTCCGTATTGAGAAGATCTTTTACACCGAACGGTATTCCGTGAAGGGGACCGCGGTACTTGCCTTTCGCGATTTCTTCATCGGCCTTGCGCGCTTCCGATAATGCGAGTTCTTCGGTCAGTGCTATAACGCAATGGAGTTTCGGTCCGTATTTTTTTAATCTTTCCAGGTACATTTTAGTCAGTTGTGCCGATGTCACCTGTCTTGTCTTAATCAGCCGAGCGAGTTCGCCAATCGAAAAGAATGCCAGATCCTCCGTTAAAGAAGGCATTTTTACGTATGTGTAGTCGCTAAACTTCAGCGGCCTCTGCTCCTTTTCGAATTTATAACCGGCCGGAATCGGGTTGAAAAGAATTGCCGGGGGAACATTGTTGTCGAGATGAATTTTCCGGATATTGGTGTAATTGGCCAGTTGATCGTTAAGCGCGTCCTGCATCGAATCCCTCTGCGCGTCG
>Ga0182021_10006353_pt1 | contig 14029 bp, 7 predicted proteins | sample 612E3MmetaG_FD_120493 | JGI IMG/M metagenome (GOLD analysis project Ga0182021, IMG submission 120493) | Permafrost microbial communities from Stordalen Mire, Sweden - 612E3M metaG (Illumina Assembly) | ecosystem: Environmental > Terrestrial > Soil > Wetlands > Permafrost | place: Sweden...
CTTGGACAGGACCTGGCCACCGACACGGCATTCCTCGAAAACAGGCTGCTGGCGGGCGACGGCGGCCTTTATCGGCGGCTCATCCGCGACGCGGTCGAACCTTATTTCACGAAAAAGAAGAACCGGCTCGTCGGAGAATTTCGCCGCATCCTCCACGCCGAACTTTACTCGCCGGAAACCGCCTTGTATCGCGTGGAGCCCGACCTGAAAAACGGCATCTGCGCCCTTCGCGACTGCCACCGGCTTTTATGGGCGGAGCGCCTGCGCGTGGGCGTAGGGAACCTGGAGGAATTGCATACGAAATCAAAATTTTCCGCGCGGGAAACAAAGCAATTCTCGGCCGATTACGCATTTTACATAGGACTGCGCAGCATGGTGCACCGCGTATGCGGCCGCAGAATCGATATTCTTGAATCAGCCCTGCAACCCGATATCGCCCGTCTCTACGGTTTCGGCGATAACGGCGCGGGCATACTCATGGAACGTTTTTTCAAAACCGTTCGCGGGATCAGGCTTTTCCTTCTTTCGTATTTGGAAAAAAGCCCGGCCGGCACGAGCTTGTGGACATACTTCCGCAAACGCGTCAGCGCGGTGGAGGCGGCCCTGGGGATTAGCATGTGTGAAGGCATATTTTTCAGCGCCGGGAAAGAAGCCTTTCGCCGCCGCGACTCCGTATGGATCATGACATTGTTCCGGCAGGCGTTGCGTTACCAGGCGTCCTTTTCCGTTGAGCTTCGTCATTACATCCGCGTGATCGTGGGAACGCTTTCGGTTGATGATTTCAAATCGCAGGAGGTCGGCGCAATCTTCAGGGAAATACTCTCCTTCGAAGGCGCCGTCGGACACGTATTTCAATTAATGCATGAAACGGAAACCCTTTGGCGTCTTATTCCCCAGTTTGAAGACTTGACGTGCAAGGTGGAATACGATTCCTATCACGAATTCACGATTGATCAGCATATTCTCCAGACGCTCGTGGCGGCGGACGACCTTTCCGGCGAACGCGACAGGCATCTCAGAGACCTCTATGCCCGTTGTCCCCAAAAAATGCTTCTTCGCCTGGGTCTCCTTCTCCACGACATCGGCAAGGCGCTGCCCGGCGACCACGTGGTCAACGGCGCCATCATCGCGGAAACGGTATGCGAACGCCTGGGGCTGGACGAGGATGAGAGCAGGCGCGTGAAAACGCTTATTTACCACCATCTTGATATGTCTGAATTTTCCCTGCACCGGGAACCGGAGAAGCATGTTCTTGAGGAATTCGCGAAGCTTTTGGAGGACCGTGTCAATCTCGACATGCTTTACCTCGTGACGGTTCTGGACATTCGGTGCGTGGGCCATAGCGCCTGGACTTCCTGGAAAGCATATCAGCTCGAGCAGCTTTATACGAGTCTTGGAAGGTTGCTTGAAATGCCCGGGAGCGTTCAACCCGCCGCGCCGGCCGGTGGCGGGAAATCGGCGGTCTCCTATGTTCGCGACACTATTCCTGAAGATCAAGTTCGGCACAAGGAATGGCTGGCGGCGCTCGCTCCCGGAGAACTCCAGATCCATTGCGACAAATTTCACGGGTTCGAACGGCTTACCGTGTGCGGCTGGGACCGAATGGGTTTTTTGCGCGATAGTATCGGCTGTATTTCCTCTGAAGGGTATAATATTCTCAGCGCGCATATTTTTTCAATGCCGGAAGGTAAAGTTCTCGACATTTTTTACGTGGAACCGCCGCCGTATCCCGCGCTATCGGCGGAAAAACGCCTGAGCAACCTTAATGTCAAGTGGAATGGAATTAAGAGTGGAGCGACAACGGCCGACGCGCTTATCGCCGAGCGGCTCAGGCTCTATCCCCCCAGGCGGCTTCGGCCCGCGCCGCACGGCGAAACCGAGGTGACCATTGATACCGTATCCTCAACCACCGCGAGTATCATCGAAATACGGGCCGCCGATACGTTCGGACTGCTCCACCGAATCGTACAATGCTTCATTAAAAACGGCGTCAATATCCTATCGGGGCGCCTTTCCACGAGGGTTGATCGGGCCAATGACGTGTTTTACGTGACCGATGCGAATAACGGGAAAATAGTCGACTCCCGGATTTTGGAAAATCTTCGCACGGACATCATCGCGGCGTTGCAGGCAACGGAATCGTAATCGGCATCAATCCTGATCCGCCCTGCCGGGGGCGCCTTAAAAAAGGGCGATCCTTTCGATCGCCCTTTTTTCCGCACGATGGTACCGCGTTCATCGAATGGTGATGCGCACGTTTTGCGACCATCCCATTACGCCGTAACTGTCAATTGCCGATGCGCGCAGTGTATAGCTACCTCTTGGAGGCCTCACCCACGTATAGGCATAGGGGCTCGTCGAATCAATCCCTAGAAAGACCTGAGAGGCCGTATCTATGCCGGGATGCGTGGTGTCCACGCCCGACGCGCCCGTTTCGAGGAAAAATTGAACATACTGTATCGGACCGTTGACGCTGCTCGCGGCAGCTTGCAGGGCGATCGATTGCGGCCTGGTAAACGAAGAACCGTCCATCGGCCTGGCCATCGATACGCTTGGCAAAACATAATCCTTAACGAAAATATATACCGGATTGGAGGAATAGCGGACTCCCGAACTCGTCACCGCGACGGCGCTGATGGTGTGGTAGCCTGGAGTAAGCCCTGTAATCGCGGTTGTATAAGGAACGCTTGAATCCTGACCCGCGAAGTTTTGCGAATCAATTACAAATGCAACATACTTTACACCAGAGAGGTCTGTAAGCGAGGTTTGCACCGGGATTTGCGCAGTGGGCGGGAAGCTGTCCCCATTGGCGGGAGCGGTGACGGCAATGGTAGGAATCTTGGAAAGCACCGATACCTTCACGCTGTTCGAATATCCCAGCACCCCTCGACTATTGGCCGCCACGGCGGTAAGGGTATAAACGCCGAGCTGGGCATTGGTCCACGTATAAGAGTAGGGAGCGGTATAATCGGTCGTCAGAAGCCTGCCATTGCGGTAAAACTTAACAGAGCTTATGGAACCGCTACCGCTGTCCGGAACGTATGCCCAGGCGGAAATGGTGATCGAGCTTCCGACTTTGACCATGGCATTGTCGGCCGGCTCGCTGATATAGACCGTCGGCGGAATTCTTAGTATTGAAATCCTCACTGTGTTCGACGTGTCCCGCATTCCCTTGGCATCAACGGCAATCGCCTTGATCCGATAGTCGCCCTGAGCGGCGTTTTTCCATGTGTATTGATAGGGCGCGGTTGTCAGAGTAGCAATGAGCGCGTTATTTCGGTAAACCATCACGTTTCTAATCGTATGAAATCGCACACCCCCGGCCTTCGCCGCGATGATAACGCTGTCCCCGACTTGAAAAACCTGGGAATCCCTCGGCGCGGAAAGCCGGATAAAGCCTTCTTGACTAGTAACAGTGTCCGGCGCCGAAATTCCGGTGTCGCCATTGAAACCGATTGCTTTTGCCGTAACGGCAAAAACGCCGACGGCGGTATTAATCCACGAACACTCATACGGCGTTATGGAATCGACGCCGATCGGTATTCCATTTACAGAGAAAAGGACGCGCGAAATGCCGCCTTTGGGGGATGAGTCCACGGGCCAGGCAGAGGCTGATATTTTCACGGTATCACCGCGAAATACGACATCGCCGTTCATGGGTTGAGAAATCCAAACCATGGGAGGATAATGCCTGATTCCCACGGTAACATTAATTGGCGCGGCCGTGTCCGCCTTTCCGGATAGCGGCTTTGCCACGGCCATTATGGCAAACGATCCCTGGGTCGATGCTTTCCAAATATACGTATACGGAACCGCCGCCGCCTTGCCGACAAGCGCCCCGTTCAAATAAAACGACACGGTCCCCCGCCATGCGCTGCCGGTGGAATCGCCCACCAAGGCCTGGATTCCCACCGTATCCCCCAGGTTGATGAAGGAACTGTCCGGTGGATTGACAATTCTGACTATGCCGGAATTGACGGCGGCGCTTTCGCTGCGCGCACCCGTTGCCGTAGGGGACTGCGTCGAGCATGACGAAAGCATAAGCGCTCCAAGGGATGCGGCCGCGCACGCCGCGGCGGCTATTTTCCTTATTTTACTAATCATACAACCTCCTGTAAAAAGTTTTAACTACTCAGGTTCCTTTGAGAGAGTACATCTCTTCTATGGATATTTTTTTACCGGCATGAAGGGCCGGAAAATGTTAACCTGGGGCAACACCTCAGGTTTTGATCACAACTCCCCCTCCCTGGCCCTCCCCCGCGCGCGCGGCGGGGGAGGGTTGGGTGGGGTTTTTACGCAAACCCAGGGCGATGTCCCGGGCTATAGTATTTCGCTCTTTTAGGGCTAAGAAACATAACACCGCTCATGCTTACTTCAAACTGTCAACGACATTGATACGAAGAGTATCCGTAAGAGAACTTCCAACATTATTTGTTACCGTGCAACCGATGTTTTTAATTCCGGGGTTCTGCCAAACATATTTAAAAACGTCCACAACCGAATAAACCGAATTCGATGCCGCAGAAAGCTGTTGCATGGCAAGAACCGCATTTGTTTCCAAATCCCACCATTGCGCTGACACCAAGGAAACGAGACTCCCATCCTGCTTCCAAAAAGTAGCGCCGATCCCCATCGTGTCATTCACGGAAACCGGATGAGTATTCGATGTTCCTGAATTTATCGCAAGCGTATCATTAAAAGCGCCGAAAACCAAATAGTACGCCCGTTGCATCGACAAATCCAACCTCTCGTCGACGACGTAGACCTGAATAGTGTCGGTAAACATCCTGCCCCATGCATCCATGATCGTACATCCCACTCGTTTAGTTCCCGTGGTCGACCAACTGTGGGATGTTGAGTCAGAATAAAACCCTGCATAACCGCCGCCTCGAAGCGAATCGACGGAAAAGATGGAGCCCCGGTCCAAATCCGTCCACGTTATTGTTTGTAACGATGGATATGCGTTATAGGTAAAGTATCCTACAATACCCACAATCGTGTTTTTTTCAACCGTATCAAATCCAATTCTTCCATGTATGTAATACGTGCTATGCAACACGGAAGTATCCGATGGCAAGGCGGTATCCCCGATCCGGTAATAGAGCGTATCATTCCATGAAACGGCTTTGGAGTCCGTAACGGAGCACACGATAGTGCATACGCCTGAAACAGCCGGTTTATACCGGAGCGTATCACACACTATTCTTTTTTGTTCGGTAAATGTTTTAGACGTTATGATTGATCCTTTTTGCAGGTACTTCCAGCTTACGGACTCTATGGTCGTGTTAATCGGGCTTGTAAATTTCCCCATCACACGCAGGGTATCGCCCGGCCTTATTTCCATTGAATCGAAGGTTGACCCCGTGAAATCGAAGCGCATTCTTTTCGCGGCAGGGGAAACCGCCAGTACCTCGGCGAAACGGTACGTGATCCCTTGTTCCCCTGCGTAATTCCTTACCGCCACCCGGTATTTAAAATGGTAATTGTTGGTATCGTCGGCCGTATATAAATGTTTTTGGAACACCGTATCGCTGAAGGTCGTATCGATTCGCCATGCGATCGGTTTCGTCGATAGGATGATAGAATCGTACGAGTCCCGATAAATCAAATAATCCTGGAAGTCAAAACAGGTTGTCGTATTCCACTGAAGGTTGACGACGCCGCTTACCGTGTCATACGCCGCTTTAATCCCCGTTACCACTGGAATGCCGGTATAAATAAGCACGATGGGGGGCATGATGGTCATCGAGTCTTTCCCCATTGCGCTTGCTTTTACGATTATACTTTGATACGTGGGAGTATATCCGGGAAGCGTTGAAACAAGGCGCAGAGTATAGTTGCCGTCGGCCAAGCCATCAATGGTCAATCGGCCGTTTTGCTGAACATTGGAATATTTGTAGGTTCCTAAAACCTGAACCGTGACTGTTCGGGGATCGCTATTCGGTTGAAGACCGACCGTGGCGGTTAAGGTAACAGGGTTGCCAAGCGTGTCGTTGGACACTTCTTTTATACTGGATGAAAGTTGCACGGAATTTTGAATAGCGACGAGGTCTCCCTTTTCGGCCCATATATTATAGGCTCCTGATTTTACGGGCGGTAGCGAGTAGGCGCCGTTATTGTCCGTGGTGAGCACCTCAACCGGTGTTCTTGTCGAGTCGGTTGTCTGAAAAATACTTACCTTTGCCGCCGCCGCCGGTGTTCCATCCGGGTTGTAGATCCTGGAAATACCGGTATCGGTGGTGTCGACAACGCCGCAATTCATTCCAATCAGCAGTGCGACGAACCAGAGGATGGATTTTTTCATGAAGATTACCTCGTTGACTGTGGAAAGAGAACCAATGATAGTTGATAGACGCGGTCGGCCGCGGCGTCTTCCTTATGGACAAGGGAAGTAATCGCCGAATTGAACTGTTCGACCTTTTTCTCGATTTTCTTGTAACCTTGCTCCGAAACGCTGACCATTTTCGTGATAACGCGCTGCGGCTGTTTTTTATTCGTTAAAATGACGAGGCGGGCGGTTTCGAGGCAATTGTTCTGATACAGTAAAATAATATCATCACGGCAGCAAGGGTTGGTTGTAATAACCTTGTCGGTGGGCTTGTAAAATCCTCCCCGGTCCTTTTCGATAAGCCCTAAACTCACCATGAGTTTGATCGACTCTTTCGCTTGTTTTACCGTGATATTCGGGAATACTTTTCGCGCGAGAACGGAATAATCGTCTTTCCAGTCGATAATGCTCAAGACCGCGCGCACGACGCTGTTGTACCAGTTTTTATAGTACGTGTAGTGTTTGGGATCAATGATCCGCCTGGGGGTTTTATTGAGGTTGATGAGCTGTTCGAAGTAAAGTTCCCGCTCTTCGCTTTTTTCGGCTTGATTAAACAGCACGAGGACGCGGAAGAATTGCGCCTCTTCCCTGCTTAATTCCAGCACGGTTATAAACCGTTCAATGAAGGCGTGGGAGACTTTCTTACCGCCGAGAACGTCGGTAAAAAAACTCCGTGTGTTGGGCAGACCCAAACGTCTGCTGAATTCGCTCTTGCTGAACCGTTTGTCATCCTGCTCGCGAGCGGTCTGGTAGTCGGCAAGATAGCGCCTGAAATTATTATAGGCGTATACTATCGGGAGTTTTGCTTTCATAATGACAAAAGTATACTACATAATCAATGCCGCCGGTGTGCATTTTATATAGTACACTCGTACAGATAGGGGATTCCGGCTGTTTTTATGGAAGGTAAACCAACGGTGGGGGTTGAACCGCCCTTGGGACACCATCGTGTCCGCCCTTTTTCCGAGGTATGGCAACAAAATGCATCCAGGGCGAACCCACAGGTTCGCCCCTGCGGAAAAAATATTTGCAAAATGTGACCGACATCACGGAAAACACCCTTGTCAGGATATATTTTAATAGGACTTAGTAAACCAAATTCATTTGAAAATATACCTAAAATCGCATCAGGAGCTCGAAGGTGCGGAAAATCGAATAATGGAGTTTACCATAATGATAAAACGTTTCTTTTTTTATGCTTTTCTTCTCCTAATAGTATATTGCCCCCTGCAATCTTTTTCGCAGTCCAAGCACAATCCCGCTCTGTTAGCCTTCCCCATCGTCGCGCCGAAAACCGAACAAGCACTACAGGACCTCATATACAAAATGACAGTCGAGGAAAAAGCCGGGCAAATGACCCAGGCGGAGCGCGAGTCCGTTACCGTTGACGATGTGCGTGAATACCGGCTGGGGTCGATACTCAGCGGCGGAGGGAGCGGCCCGCGCGATAGAACGCCGAAGGGGTGGACCGCCATGTACGACGCCTATCAGAAACAGGCGCTTTCGACAAGGCTCAAAATTCCCGTCATGTACGGGATAGACGCGGTGCATGGCCACAATACATTGCCGGGAGCGACGATTTTTCCCCATAACATCGGCTTGGGAGCGACGCGCAATCCCCAACTCGTGGAAAAGATCTGCCGGATAACCGCGCTGGAGGTGGCGGCCACGGGTCTTAATTGGACTTTTTCGCCCTGTATCGCCGTTCCACGGGATATTCGCTGGGGCCGGACCTACGAGGGCTTCGGCGCGACGCCCGAACTGCAATCCATGTTCGCGCCGGCCGCCGTGAGGGGCTATCAGACGCCGTGCTTTCGGCGTATCGCCGCCTGCGCAAAGCACTTTATCGGCGACGGAGGCACGCTCTATGGAACCGGAAGCGAAGCCGGACATCTACTTGACAGGGGCGATACCAAAATCACCGAGGAACAATTACGGGCCATCCATCTGCCCGGATACCATGAAGCCATACGCGCGGGCGCCCTTACCGTCATGGCTTCATTTAATTCATGGAACGGCGTACCGATGCACGCACAGAAATACCTTTTAACCGATGTTTTAAAAAAGGAACTGGGGTTTAACGGGTTCGTGGTTTCCGATTGGCAGGGCGTCGACCGGGTCGTTGTGGGAAATTATCGCGCATCCCTCAAGGCGTCGATAAACGCCGGCGTCGATATGGTCATGGAACCGAAAAAATGGAAACAAACCGTCGCATTGCTCGTCGATCTCATGAATAAGGGGGAAATCACCATGGAGCGCGCGGATGACGCGGTCCGGCGGATACTGCGGGTAAAATACGCCATCAATCTTTTCGATAATCCGTATTCCGATTGGACTCATTTCGACACGATCGGCTGTACAACCCACCGCGCCGTCGCGCGCGAGGCGGTCCGTCAATCAATCGTACTGCTTAAAAACTCGAATCACGCCTTGCCGCTCGACAAAAAGGGAAAGACCTACGTCGTTGCCGGAAGCCATGCCAACGACGCGGGCCTTCAGTGCGGCGGCTGGACTCTCAGATGGCAAGGCGTGATCGGCCTTGTTCCCGGCGCCACCACGATATACGACGGAATACGCCGCCTCGCCGTCAACAATACCGTTATATGGGCGCATAACGACTCGGTTATCAAAAACGCCGACGCGGCCATCATCGTGGCGGGAGAACAACCCTACGCGGAATGGGAAGGCGACAAAAAAGCCGAAGACCTTTCACTTGACATAGTCTCCAGAAAATTGATCGCGGATTACCATGAGGCCGGGGTCAAGGTCATTACGATACTCATTTCCGGAAGGCCGCTCATCGTTACCCGTGAAATTGAGCTGAGCGACGCATTCCTGGCTGCCTGGTTGCCGGGGTCGGAAGGCGGCGGCGTGGCGGATGTTTTGTTCGGCGATTACAAACCAACGGGTAAATTGGGCCATGCCTGGCCCGCGAGCGCGGACCGGATTCCCCTCAATAAAGGCGACGGGAAAAAACCCCTTTTCGAATACGGGTTCGGGTTGAGCTATTGATTTGAGTTTTTTATCCACGTGCCAGGAATCCGGCTATTCATAAGATACTTTGCCTTCACTCCGCGAAATGAGATAATTTTAGGAGCTTTCCCTTTCGTTTACCATGGCAACGTTCGAATTGAAAAACTCCCGAGACGGTTAATGGACTTGAAAAAAGTATTTTCGCACTCCCACCGGCCCCGGCTCATGGCCATCGATTTCCTCAAATACATCGGCCCGGGGTTCATCGTTACCATAGGCTTCATCGATCCCGGAAACTGGGCCACTAATGTCGCGGCCGGGTCGCAGTATGGTTATGCCCTGCTGTGGGTAGTGACGCTGGCCACCGTCATGCTCATCATCATGCAGCACAATGCGGCGCATTTGGGAATAGCTACCGGGCTGTGCCTTTCCGAAGCCGCTACGGCGCATTTGCCTCCCTGGGTGTCGCGGCCGGTTTTAGGAACCGCGGTCATAGCCTCTATATCAACGGCGCTGGCGGAAATCATCGGCGGCGCCATCGCCCTGAATATGCTGTTTCATCTTCCCATCAAAATCGGAGCGCTGCTGACGGTGGCGGCGGTAGCGTGGATGCTCTTTACAAATTCATATAGAAAATTGGAAAAATGGCTCATCGGTTTCGTGTCCCTCATCGCGCTGTCGTTTATTTTCGAGCTGAGTCTCATACATATTCCCTGGAAACTCGCGGCGGGCGGCTGCTTTAAGCCTTCCATGGCGCCGGGCGCCATGCCCATCATCATGGGGTTGATAGGCGCCATCGTCATGCCGCACAACCTTTTCCTGCATTCCGAAATCATCCAGAGCCGCCAAATCAATCCGCATGATGAACGCTTGACCGGACGTATCATGAAATACGAATTCATGGACACTTTTTTTTCAATGGTTGCGGGATGGGCCATCAATGTCGCGATGATCATTCTGGCGGCGGCTTTGTTTTTCAGTCAAAAGATCCAGGTCTCCGAACTAGGACAGGCGCAGCGGATGTTGCAGCCGATGCTGGGCAACGCGGCGGCGCTCGTCTTCGCGCTTGCGCTTTTACTTTCGGGAATATCGGCGTGCGTAACGGCGGGAATGGCTGGGGGAAGCATCTTCTCGGGCATTTTCGGCGAATCCTACGACGCCCAGGATTGGCATACCCAAGCGGGTATTCTGTTGACGCTTATTGCCGCGCTTGTCATCGTCTTTTTCATTTCCAATCCCCTCAAGGCGCTCATTATGTCCCAGATCATTCTGAGCGTTCAACTTCCCCTGACCGTGGTCACGCAGATTTTCCTAACCTCGTCGAAAAAGGTCATGGGCGTCCATGCGAATACCACGGAACTCAACTTTCTGCTGTGGAGCGTTGGGGGCGTCATCATTCTGTTCAATGTGCTATTGGTAAAGAGTATGTTTTAAAGACCGGCATATCTCATCTATCCCGAACCGCTTGCCCAATTCCGTTAGCGTCGCCAAATCATCGGCGTTTTTGATGACGGCGAAGGAATTCCCCGGAACGCACAGGACCGCCGCATTGTCGGACAGGGAAAAAATGTCGGTCGCGGCGTAGCCTATTTTGGGGGATCGCGGCAAGCCGGGCAGGATTTCCTTGGGCGGCGTGGCGTAATCGGGCAAATCGCTTTCCGCCAGCAGGCTGTTTTTAAAAGCATAGAGCCCGGTATTATAGGGCAAATAAAAGCGGCCGGTTTCGTCCTTAAGGGCCATCGTCGCGCCGTTTCTGATATCCTGTTCCACGATGACGACCCTTTCGGCGGTATTATTTACAATGGCGACATAGGTTCCGAACGGGTCCTTCGCGTCGAACGCCGTTCGCAGGATGCCCGCGCCGATGCAATCATACTGTTTCAACGCCGAGGCCATTGCGCACAACAGCGCCGGATCATACAACCCGGTGGCCTGCAACACCATCATCTTCGAGCACCCCAATCCTTCAAGCCACGCCAGTACGCTGTCCTCTCCGTCCTTTCCGCCGCGCTTGAGCTTCATGAGCGGGCCGCCGGTCTCGTCGGGGTGGGTCACCGGCCGCGCGTTTGGCCCGTCAATAATGATCGCCATGGTTTCTTCCATGGTAAGATGCAACCGCTCCTCCTGTTCAACCACCCGCAGGCTCTTCAAGCCGAAGCGATGATACTTGGCGATGACTTCCGGCACGACCCGCGCGGTGGTCGACCCCGCGGGACCGGTGGTTACCACGACCGGGATGTCGGCGCAAAGCCGCTCCGATAGCGAGGCAAGGAGACAAAGGTTGGCGTGCAGGGCGCCGAAATCGGTGAAAAAACCGGGCAAGGGATATGTCGCCTTTGTAAAATCAGACAAGTCGGCCCCGCCGGCGCCGCGCTCCATAAGGCTCTTTTTAAGCCGTTCGCCGTCGCCTCCGGCGGTGAGAACGATGGCGACGCCGCAAAGGTCTTCGTGCGATACCTTCACCGTTTCGCTCATAATGAGGGGCGGGAATTTCTGGGCGACGCCCATGAGCGTTTCCTTTGACTGTTGCGCATTGGCGATCGCGCGCCTTCGCCGCGCGCGATGCCGTTGAAAAACCGACGGAGGATATTTTTCATTGCAATAACGTACGAGCGCTTCCTTTTGGGGGCCGGTAAGCTCATCGAACGCATGCATTGATTCCCGCGCGGTTTCGGAGGTCCAGATGTCCATGCCGTTTTCCTTTATTGTCGAACCTTCATTTTTTTCGCCTTTTCAATTCCCTCTTTGGCTTCCTTGTTGGAAGGATCAGCGGATAATACCTCGTTAAACCGCTTTATCGCGTCGTCGTAGGAGCCGATTCCCAAGTAAAGTTTACCCAGTTTGAGATTGTCCGTCACGCTCGCGGCCGGCGATTTGGATACTATCGGGGAAGACGATCGGCCGAATTCAACGTCCGCGTCCGCGTCCTCCTCCACCGGCTCCTTTTTCCTGATTGCTTTTGCTTTTTTAACGGGAATCTTGACTTCCGCGGTTATCTCCCGCTCCTTTTCCAACGGCGCCCGCGCGGCCGCCGGCGGTTCCTTGACCGTTTCAGGTTTTGACGGCGGCGTTACCGCGGCAACCTCGGATTGTCGATAGGTAACCTGATTTTGGGATGTTTCAACGGTTGCCGCGGATTCGGGGCTCTTTTTATTTAAAAGTATGATGATGGCGCCCATTTCAATAATAATGATGGGTATGGCGATTATTCCGACGATGAAAAAAGCCTTTGCTATGCGCTGTGACGCTTTGGTCGAAAGCTTTATTCCGCATCGCGTGCAATAATTGGCCGTCGCATTATTCTTGCTTCCGCAAGCGGGGCAATAGGCGTCATTCATCGAAGTTGCCGACAAAGGAGGAGTTTTACGGTCATCGATTGAGGGCATCTGAATGACCGGAGGAGAGGATGCCGGAGTTTGCTCGACCGGTTTCAGCGCTTCCTTCGGAGCATTCGGCATTTCTTTACTGTCAACACCTTTCGGCTTCTTGCCATTCTCAACTTCCGGTTTTATGGAATGGGAAGGAATGTTTTCCTTTTTCGGCAATTGCGACGGTTTAACGGAAGAAGCTACGGAAACCGTGGGCTGAGGTTTTGGCGCTTTAATGGAAGACGCCGCGGCAACCGTCGGCTGAGGTTTCGGCGCCTGGGGAGAAATGCTGGTGTCGGGAGTCGCCGCCATTGTCGGAGAGTCCGGCGCGGGTTCAGGCTGCATGTCGATGCGTGAGGTATCATTATCAAGAACAATCGCCTTTGTCGTTCCTTCATCGTCAATACGCGCCGTCGGCCCGCCGGCAAGGTTCGCGGAAGCGTCGGATCGCGGCCCCGGCGACGAGACCGGTTCGTGATAGCGCAGGTCAACCTTCGACAGCGGCAACAGGCTTTTATTGCGCATTGCCCATTGCGCGGCTTCCGCGTTGAGCGGAGCATCAAGGGAATACCGTTGATAAACGATCATTTCACCGATGCCGACGATACAATCCGCAAGCGTCGGTGATTCCAGCCAGAGATCCTTGAGGTCCATCCGGAGAGCGTCGATATTCGGATGATAGGCGGGCCGCGCCATCGACGCGGCGGGGGGTTCGTCGGGATACGCGCCGGTCAAGGATATTTCCACCGCGTGCTCGCTTATCGACTCGATGGATTTTCCGGAATGCACTAATCCATCAACCAGATAGGTAACGCGGTAGGTTTCGGGCGGCGCCCCGGTCACCTCCGTTATACTTATGAAGGGATGCTCACGAAATAAGGCGAAGACACGTTCATACTCCTTTAAAAGCAGGCGCGACCATTCCTCTTTGCTCTTGTGCGCGGCAACGGGCCGTTGGTCCTTTTTACCGAAAAGGCTCTGTAACTTCATGGTATATTCCTTGAAAGTGCGGACGATGGCGTAACGATCATGAAAAAAAATACATACCGGAATCGCCCCAGGCTATAAAGATCGGAGTTCCTCGGCGATGCGGCGGGCGAAAGCCGGCAACGAAGGATCCCGCGCTCCCATGAGCAATACCGCGTCACCGGGCAAGGCCTTTACTTTGAGCATGGCAAGGCACTCTTCGCGATCCTTGGGCGCGAAGGCGACGCGCGATTTCCGATTAACGAGCGCCGCGAGCTCATCGGAGGAGATGTCTTTAAGCGCCGTGCCGCCCGCGTAATAAATAGGAAGCAGGTAGAGAGCGTCTTCCGTATCTAGTATTTCGCAAAACGCCCGTACGAAATCGTCCTTTAAA
>Ga0182021_10006354_pt1 | contig 14027 bp, 7 predicted proteins | sample 612E3MmetaG_FD_120493 | JGI IMG/M metagenome (GOLD analysis project Ga0182021, IMG submission 120493) | Permafrost microbial communities from Stordalen Mire, Sweden - 612E3M metaG (Illumina Assembly) | ecosystem: Environmental > Terrestrial > Soil > Wetlands > Permafrost | place: Sweden...
GGCACCTCGATGTCGGCTCATCGCATCCTGGGGCTGGAGAAGGTCCCAAGGGTTTGGCTGTTCGCCAATTAAAGCGGTACGTGAGCTGGGTTTAGAACGTCGTGAGACAGTTCGGTCCCTATCTGTGGTGGGCGCAGGATATTTGAGGGGTGCTGTCCTCAGTACGAGAGGACCGGGATGGACGAACCTCTAGTGTACCAGTTGTCGCGCCAGCGGCATAGCTGGGTAGCTATGTTCGGATTGGATAACTGCTGAAAGCATCTAAGCGGGAAGCCAACCCCAAGATAAGATATCCCTTCCCGACGAGAGTCGGGGACTAAAGGCCCCTGGTAGACTACCAGGTTGATAGGCCAGATGTGTAAGTTCGGTAACGAATTTAGCTTACTGGTACTAATTGGCCGTGAGGCTTGACCATAATTTTTTAATAACTTGGCCTGGGTAAGAATTTAGTTCTTATCCAGACCAGGTTAGTCATAAAGGACAATAATTGATATTTCACACCTTCATAAATTAAATTTTTCGGTGACTTTAGCGGAAAGGCAACACCCGTTCCCATACCGAACACGGAAGTTAAGCTTTCCAGCGCCGATGGTACTGCTCTGGTGACGGAGTGGGAGAGTAGGACGTCGCCGAATTTAAAATAAAAAAAAGCCCTTTCTTCGGAAAGGGCTTTTTTTTATTTGTTGTACGCTGGGATGGTTTCGGGTAGGAATTTCAAAAGATAATAAATTCCCCTCAGACTTCCCTTTAAAAAAGGAAAAAAATCTTTTCTTCTCTGAAAAAATACGTTGAAGAAGTTCTTTCGAGATAAAACAAAGCCAGAGGCAAACGCTAACTAACCAAAAAAATATTTGAAATTTTTTGTCCTTGGGGATGCGAAATTTCGGATTACGTGCCTCGTATCCCGTACCTCGTATTATTAATCAGAACATAAATATGGTGATACTTAATGCCCCCTCACCTCAATCCTCCCCCAGCGGGGAGAGAAAAATGATCGGAATCGAATCCCCCTCTCCCCAAAGGGAGAGGGTCAAGGGTGAGGGTGAAGGGGATTTTCAGACTAAAAAAACAGTATCCTGATAAATCTGAGAGATAATCTCTCAGATTAAATATGTAAAAATTTGACCTGAGTAAACTTCGCTTTACAGAGAAGGCTCTCCAACTCTCCGGGGCCTCCGATGCCCAGTGCTCACCACGTAATCAGTGCTGTATGTTTGCCGCGAGGCAGGCGAACGACGTACTCCCCGCTTACTTCCAGTTTGGTTTCCTGTCCATCCACCAGCAGCCGCGTAGGCTCGCGATTCAGTTTGGCGAAGGCCCGCGATTGACTTGTATACAGGATTTCAATACCATCAAGTCTTGTCACGGCGTTTTCCAGATTTCCCGTGAAATCGGTCACGAGAGTGGGTAGATCGGCTGTGTCCGGACGCACTATATGTTTGCCCGCTGGCACCCAGACGCGCTCCTTGTCACGCACCGGCCAGTTTTGGCCGTCAAGCGTGACCGAACCAGGCCAGCGCACACCGACGCCATAAGGAGATTCAATCAAAAGGCCGCCTTCAGAGTGCTCGCAACGCGTTACCACGGCCGAGGCAACCGGCAGCAGTGGGGCGTCGAGTGGTGTGATTGAGCCAGTGTAGTAATACATAACGGTGGGGAACGACTTCGCCGCGGTATGGATTAATTGAGCGAGTTCCACGCCGGTCTGCTGTTTGGTGGGGTATGCGTGCTCGCGGTTGATGACATTGATGTCCACACCCAAGCGATCCTGCCGGGGTGTGAGCGGACGATAGCATGCGGCAATCTCCACGTAGCGTTTTGGACCCAGACGCCACACCGTGCACGGGTCTTCGATGATAAAGGTCAGTGCGTGGTGGTCGAGCATGTTGAGCAGGCGCGCGGCATCAGCGCCGATGGCGTCGTGCATGGTGGTGTCAAAGCGATCATCCACGTGGGTAAGAACCAGGTCGAGATACGGCTTGTTGCGGCGCATCTTCTCCAGTTCCTCGATCCAAAACTCCTGAAGACGCGCCGTAAGATCAGCACGGTAGTCGAGAAAGATTCGCAGCTTTTTGGGATCCCGTTGCCGGCCGTGAAATAGTTCCAATGGATCAAAGCCGTAGGTGCGCTGCACGTCGCGGCGTACGTCGGAATTCAGGGGCGTGAATTCTTCCAGGTTCTTGATGCCCTGCACGCCATCAAAATAAAGTTCAGCGAGGTTCATGCCATCCCAATCGAATCGCTCCAACATTCTTCGGACGCCTTTGATCACAGCGCGCTGGCAATCCGGATTAACCAGATTCATCAGCTGGCGCCAATCGACTTGCGCGTCCTTCAACAGAGCTGTCTTCTCGCGCCATTCCGGGTGACGGTCCCAGAACTCCGTGCTAACGTGCGGTAGCTCCAGCCAGAAAAAGACCAGGATGCCCTCGCGGTGGCAGGCCTCAATCAACCTGCGTAACCGAGCGTCCTCATCAGCGTGGGGTTCAAAGTAATACCACGCGCCAACATGGATTGCAGCCAGACCCATCTGACGCCACTCGCAAGCGAGTTCATTGATGTCTCGATCCCGCTGGAAGGCGGGGTCGAAGAAAGCCCAGAGACGGCGCGACTCAAACAGAGGGCGGAGTCCAATCTCTGACAGAGCATGCAAAAGAAAAGGAAAACGTTCGTAGCCTTGCGTTCCCGGTGGAACGACGATCCAAAGCACGCTGCCGGAACCGTGTTGCAAAATCGCCATCAAGGGCACTTGGTGAACGCGGTCGCGAGCAAGGATTTTTGCTTCTCCGGGAACTTTGAACATTGGGACATTGATCGGTTTCTCCCAAACGATCGGTAGGGTGGGGCGGTGGATATCGCATACTCTGCGCACGTAAACGCGCCGCGAGGTGGCGCGAATGCCCAGTTTACGGGCTGTTGGTGAGTCGCCTTCCAAAATAAGAATCTGGCCAGTCTGCACGTGAGCAAGCCAATCCACGGGGAATGCGTTACTTTCATGCGGCAAAACGATGACTCGGGCGTTGTCTGCCGTTTGCTCCTGCAAGCCAAAACTATGCAGGATATCGGGCCAGGCGCTGCCAGGTTGAGTGGCGGCAACATAAAATCCCGGAACTTCGGGAATCTCTGCCATCGAGGTGAGTGCAGGGGAAAACACGCCAGAAAGAAGACCGACGGCTATTAGAAAAATTCGAAGTAAGAACTCTAGGGTTGAGGTAGCAGCTTTCATTCAGTATTCCCCGTTTTGGTTGTTTTTTCCAAAAAAAAAGGTTGCTTGCCAAACGCGGTAGCGAGGCGATTCAACCACTCCTTTCGTTTTTCTGGTTCCGGCTGGGGAGACGACATCAACGCGCGTGTTGCTTCATCCTCCTGGAGCGGGTGTTCAAGGCGAACACAAGGCACATCACCCGGGATGGTGCGCGCGCTCTCAGCGTTTACCCAACGAACGGGCAGGGTTGCGGCTAGATCATACAAAGCAAGGGTGGCGCGTGCCAGTCCCTCGTCTTCCCGCGTAGCTGCCGTGTCAACCATTACCGCCAGCAGAGGAGTCTCTTCAACCACCGGCCGATTTTTGAGTTCGGCGAAAAGGGAGCGGAGCAAACGCACGGCCGCCGGGCGAGTGTGGCCATTGGCCCGGACAAGCTTGCCCGGGTTAGTCTGGTACTCTTCGTCGAACTTATCTTTCAGGAATTCATAAATCCATACTTTCGGCGACAGTTGGGCTGCTGCAGAAGCGAAAAAACGCAACTCGGCTTTATTGAGCACCACATTGGGAGCCTCACACCCGCCTTCCAGAACGAATACATCTTTACCCAGATCGCGGGCCAGTGCCAGCAAGCGGACGGTGGCGATCACCGAGGCATGTCCGAGATCAGGATATCCGCTGTTCGTGTACAAGGAAAGCCCAACCGCATCAGCCCGCGTGATCCATCCGACGAGATCAAAGGAGGCCGCGCCAGGCCTCGCTTTGGCGAGCTTTTCGGCGACAAACCCGCTGAACTGCAGAATGAAGGGCACGTCGTTGCGTCCGCTTTCTTCGTGCCAGATGTGCCGGCACCGCTCATAGCGCTCGATGAACCAATCGTTGATAGTACGGACGAAGTCGGAGTAAGCTGCCCCCGCGTGTGTTCCGAATCGCTCATCCCGTTCGTTTCGAGGAAGCGGAATCTCTTGGAGACTGGCGAATGAGGTCTGATAGTCGCGGTTGACGCCGGTAATGTCGCAAAAATGTGCACGCAGCCACTCGTGCCACAAACGGGCAGCTTCGGGCGTATACTGGGTCAATTCATAGCAGTTGGTTCCGCGCAAATACTGAAGAAAACCGCCGCGCTCGGAGGCAAAAGGCTCGCTAAAGGGTCCAAGGTTGATCCCGAGCAGGTTGGGAAGCTTGCCGTAGTGTCTGGCGTAGTAACGGGTTTCCTCCTCCATCCACTCGCCGTAACCGGCACGGCCGGCAGTGGTGAGAAAGTACTTGGTGGTCGGGGTTCCATCCGGCATCTGTCCGGGTTCGGTTAGGATAGTTTTGTAAAGATAATTCTCACGTCGCCCGTGAGCGTCGGGTGGATAGGAAGCGTCGATACGAGTGAACAGCACTGCCAGCTGAAGATGGGCCGTTTCCTGCAGGATGACGTCAAGCATCCGTAACGCCTGTTGGTTCTCCCAGATATGGGCGGGTGGAACTATGTTGATCACCCGGGCCCCGCTCGCGGCAGCGATGCGTACCAGTTGACGCGCCTCGAGCTGGTTGGCAATAAAGTCGAAATGTACCACGTATCCCGGAAGCGGCTGAGCCAGGGAAGGATCAGCAACAGCAAACAGCAATGTCACTAAACAAATTAGAATTATGATAGGTGACTTTATCCCGTGCATCCCTTTCCTCAGCCCCGGAAGAACCGGCGAATGCGGATGCAAAGGTAAAGCATGGTCAGCATCACGATGGCGGTCGTTGCGAAGTCAACGATGAGTGAGGATGAGATCAGACTCACGAAATCCAGGAACAGCGCAGGCCCCTTGGAACTGGCAATGGTGGCTTTGTGATGCCCTGCGGGCAGGACTAGGACCGCGCCAATCTCGCGTGCTCCCGGGAGAACCATCGCATCGGGGCCATCAACGGAAACCCCGGCAGGCTTCCGGCTCATGCAGGCATACACCGGCCCCGGGGAATCGTATTCGAGGGTTAGTCCGCCGCGTTTCGTTTCCGCGGCCAGCAGTGGTGCACTTATTTGAAGCATTTGCGGCGTGATCTCGCTGGTGTCAAACCAATGGAGCCAGCTACGGGATGCCGTCACAGTATGGCGCCCGGGCGGCAAGAGCACGAATCCGAGGCGCCAATAAGGCCAAGTTTGATTATTGCGATAAAAAGTGCGGATCCCGGACGAAACAGCTATTTCGATGGTCTCCGGCGTTTCCACCGACCACTTCAGATCGTGTGCCGTGACGTGCGCACGGTCGGCGACGGCGTAGGAGAGCAGATCGAGGTCGGTAGTCCGAACCGTAGCGTCACCGTAAAGGGCGAAGCGGTCCGAAGCAGTAAGGGCAGCACGCACTGTCGCCGCCAACTCGGCACCGACAGCCGGCGAACAAGGAAGATGGGTGGTGTTCACCGTGCGGTTGGGGATCACGTTAATGTCGATCATGAATCTTGCTCTCTCGGGCAGAAGGGACTGGTACCGTTTTGCAAGGCTCAGGTAGCGAGTCGGGGGATTCATCCAAGCCGAGGCGGGGTCCTCGACTTGCAGGGTGAAAGGAAACTCACGCATCAGCCCGACAATCGCCGTTGAATCCACGCCAATATTCGGAGTGACTTCGGGGTGCTCAAGGCTGTCGAGCATGGTGACGATCACCTCGTGGCCGGATTTCGCAAAGGGCTTCAGCTCAGTCAGGAACGCGCGATGTAACTCCGTCACTAGTCTCTTACGGTAGTCCAAAAAGTTTTCCCAGCCGGTCTTATCCCGTCTCCACCAGTGCTTCGAAGAGGGGTTGAACAATTCTTTTGGATCGAAATGATTGACGGTACGGAACGAGCGCCTGACATCGTCATTGAGCGGTATCATCCCTTCCGGGGCGTCGCCGTTGGCCTTGCCGTCAAAATTTAATTCCGCGAGGTTGACGCCGTCCCAGGCCCATTTGCCAAGGACAAACTTCATAAACTTCAAAGTAGCGGCACGGCACTCGGGGTTGGCCAGGTTCATGGCCAGACGCCAGGAAGGCAGTTTGTCGCCGGTGCCGGCAACTTCGCGCCACTCGGGATGCTGTGCCCAGAATAAGGGACTGACCTGTGGAAACTCGAACCACGCGTACACCAGGATTCCATTGGCTTGGCAGACCCGGATCAGCCGGTCGTAGTCGTATGAGTATTGCGGAGAAAAGACCCAGGCGGCGGCGTATATCACCCTCACCCCCATGCGCCGCCAGAGCACGGCGAGATCTTCGATGCTGACTTCGGTGCGGAGGCCGGGGTCAAAGTATAACTCAATTGAACGTCGGCGCGCTGGTTGAATCCGATCAAACGCCTTCAAAGCGTGCTCGAAAAGGAAGGGGTAATGGCTGACGCCGTCGGGCGTGAAGGGATCGAGCAGTACACCCAGGTACAGGACTTTCCCGGCGCCGACAGAGAACGTCCCTGCCAGGTCGGTGTGATTTTCCGTATCGTTGCTGATGATAACCGCACGGTCTGGCACGCGGAACCTTTCCATGGAGACAGACGGCCGCCATTGCAGTGGGAGATCCACCTGGGCACGGTCAGTCACATGTTCCACCGTGACTGTTCCGCCCGGATAGCGAAGACCGACAGCTTCGGCGAGTCGGGAGCGCCCATCCAAGACTAATTGTCCGCCATTGCGCACGAAATGCGCGATGCGGCTCACGTCCGCAGCGGTCAAAACTGTTGTTGCTGCATGTGGCACAATTAGTACCTCGTCGGGATCAAGCACCGCGCTTGGCACGGTAGAAACCGGGATCAATCGTAGCGGCACGCCGTATGCTCGGAAGACGTTGGCGAAGCTATCCTGGTCGTTGTCCTTAGTGCCGGTGGCTGTGGGTTGCCAGAGAACGGCGGCCTTCATCGCGCGGGGTTGAGCAGCAGGTGATTTCCGCTGCCACCATTGTGTGAATCGACCGCTCAGTCTTTGCCCCAGTCGGGCGAGGGCTCCAGGGGGTGGTTTTGGACGTTCGTCCATGCCGATGGCGACCAGAATCTCACCGGGTGCAGGTTTCAGCGTAGTCGTTACGGTTCCGGTGGTACGCGATGCCGACCACGATTCTTGGCGGTGAGAACCGTCACGGCTCACCAGAAACTGCCTCAGATAAGAATCCCGGAGCGTGATGTTTCGCGGTGCCGCACCGGTCACAATCAGGCGGTCGTCCACTGCTACGCGGCAATCGTAATCGCGGAGTGAAACAAATTGGTAACCGAGTTTTTTGATCCCGCGGACCGTTTGGAGCAAATAACGAACATCGAGAAAGATATGTACAAAAGCCGAAGGCATGCCGTCGCGGACTACCAGCATGGCTCGGGCATTTTGGATGAGGGCGGCCGGTGATGGGTTTGACTCGGGGAGGTAACCGATGTTTTCCGGGATGATCCTAATTCCACGGATATCCACGGTTGGGAAGGGGAAGGACTGCTGATTCCCTTGCAGGTCGATCATCGTTTCTTCATTGAACGTAGTAAACACACGAGCGATTTCGGTGTAGTCTATTGGCGATGCGGCATAGTGGGGGGTTTCCCAAGCGATGGGGTACAGGTCGCACCGGAAACATTCGTCAAGTGCGTCATTGAGTTTTTCGCGCACCAACTCAGTAGAATCGTCCGCGCGGGGTGCGTTGCGGAAGCCGTCCCAGAACTCAAAGTCGTCGGCAGTCACACCGCGATATTGATGGGTGTATCCGTGCAGCACCAGGGTTCCTCCGTGAGCCACCGCCTCATGCAGAACTGCGACGAGTTGAGGGGACTCGGTGAGGCGAACCTCCCGTCGCGAACCCGGGTCAACGAAAACAGGGATCAATCCGATCTGGAAGGGAACGCCTTCCTCGACTAATACATTAACGGCGCGCTGTAACTCCTCGGGATCGTCATCCGGGTTGACGTCTTCCAAGCGTATCAGCGCCCGCCGCAAGGTGGTATGCTTTACGCCGAGCATGTCGTGCATCAGGTCGCAAAAAGCAAGATAGCGGTCCTGGTTCCCGGTGTAAGCGAACGGCACATCCGCCACCAGCCAGAGATTTCCCACTCGCACCATGTAGGGCGATCTGTGGCCTTCGGGGTCGAGCATTTGGGCTTCAATTTTCACGCGAGAGGGATCGGTGACCGTCAGAAGTGTAACCATGCTGCCGCCTTTGCCCAGAACGGTGCCCCGATAAAGGACTTGGTTATACCGGCTATTGATCAGCACGCTGTCTACACGGAGCCCTCGCTTGCGGGCCTCGTGGTTGCTGAGAAAGACATCTATGCCATAGCCAAGCCAGGCCAGCATGGCAGTACGGGAACGGGCATCACGAAGGACGGGGCCGGGCCACACGGTTTTGGGGGAACCGCCCACGACAAAGATGGCGTCATATCGGGCCATCTCACCGGCGCGGTAGTTTTCGATTGGTTTAAGCGTGGGTCGATAGTCAAAATGGCCGAGCAGATTGGCGACGTTGATCCCGTCTTCGAGACCTTCATGAATATTCTGCGATGCGCCGTCATACAGGATCAACGCGTGATGTTGTTTGGCATATGACGTGGAAGCCGTTGCTAACACTACGATTACGAGGATTAACATCCGTCGGATCATTGTGATTGCCCCTCGGCAAAGCGTTCAGTCTTGGCCCAGACCTTCTTACGGCGAAGCACCACATCGTCAATCAGGGCGCGGCCCACCACCGCAAGCCAGAGCTGGCAATAGGTGAAGTAGATTAACACCACCAGCACGAGGTTGAAAAATGAGTCCTCGCCCTCCTCGCGCGACAGGGTAATGCTCACCTCGAGTACAAACAACAGGAAAGCCAACCCCCAGATTTGCGAGTACGGCCCGATGGCCTGGATTGAAACTAGCCCAAAACCGGCCAGCACAAACATGATGTCGGAAAAAAAGATCGCTGCGCAAACCACATAGTAGAGAAGAAGAGTATAGAAAAGTTCTAAAGCAATCACCCGGGGCCGCAATGCTAGCAAGCGGGGAGCGTGCTTGGCGAGCACATAATTGTGGCCGCGCGCCCAACGCGTGCGCTGGCGAAACCAGGTTCGCAATTTTTCGGGTTCCTGTTCCCAGGTTACAGCGCGCGGCACGAAGCGAATGCAGCGCCCGGTCTCATAAATGCGGATTGTCAGTTCCGCATCTTCGGTGAGGGCGTTTTCGTCCCAGCCACCCACCTCCTGAAGTACATTGCGCCAGATCACGAAATTTGTGCCGGGCAGGGAGGTTACCCCAAGCAAAGACCACCGGCCGGCCTGCATGATCCACTGGAAAGCTAGGCCCTCAATGTTGATGAAACGGGTCAGCAGGTTGCGCTTTCGGTTGATGCAGCGGAATTTTCCCACCGTTGCCGCCAGGGTGGGGTCGGAGACCAGGGCAGCTACAAGCGCGCGCAGGGAACCCGGTTCAGGGTGGTTGTCGGCATCATAGATGGCGATAAGCTCGTGCTGGGAAGCTTCAACCGCGAATCCTAAGGCAGAGGATTTACCGCGGCCTCCTAAATGGGGAGGCACGCGCAGACAACGGATGCGGGAATCCCGGGCAGCAAACTGATCTACAATATCGCCGGTGCCGTCTTTGCTGCCGTCGTCCACGATGATGATTTCCATGTGGTCAGCCGGGTAATCGAGCGCGCAGAGGTGCTCCAGTGTGCGAGCAATCACGCGGGCCTCGTTTCGCGCGGGCACAAGAATCGAAACCCCCGGCCAGTCCAAACCCGGGGGAAGAACAGGGGTGATCCAGACATCACGCCGGCTGTAAAGGTAGCCGACGATAAACAACAGCAATTGGTAAGCGATCATGAACCACAGAATTGCTGCGGATGCCACAAAAAAAGAGTCGAGCCAAAAAGATGAGTACATAGCCTCGGTTTCACTTACACGTACGGGAAAGGAGGTCTCTCCGTGCGCGTAATAAAAGAAAGCAAATTTGTTTATCTCGTCGGTAGGTGAAGAGCATGTAAAAAAAATAACCTACCAATTGAGCTTTAGGAAAACGTCACCTCACCACCAGAGAAATCGTTACGAGCTGTTACCCGGGATGTTTCTTGCAACTGATCTGAACCATGAAGCCAATTTCTCTCTATTATCTTACAAGTCATTCTTTTTTTCAAATATTTTTTGTGCGCTCCCCTCTATGCCTCTCGTCTTGGGAAAGCGGTAATACCTTAGACAGAAGAAAGGGTGTTAAGGAAAGCTCAGACAGCGATTTAATCAGGAGAATTGTTCTGGTTATAATGGAGAGGATGAAAAAGACAGCAAAAAACAAATAAAAAATTCCAAAACGGCTCTTGATTAAGGAATTAAAAACTTTCATCAAATCTCACATTAAAAACATTTTGATTCAAGCGACGAATAATAGTCAAGAAAAAAGTAAAAAAAAACAAAAAAAAGACTTTTTATCGTTAGACATGTTTTTTTTGGTTTGCTTCGGTAAGGCGTTTCAGATATTTCAGATTTTGGTGTGCAATGAATACGTGCCACGAGATAAGTCAAACTGCCCTTCATCGAATACCATTGCCGGTCAAGAATTGCAAGCTTTTCCCTTAATGTGAGGAAGGGTAATGATTAAGTGAGGTTGCGGACGCGCTGTGAAAGGGAACCCCCTGGAGAAATCCTGTCACAAAGAAAGAACACACATGAAAAAAGGTTGTGATATCCGTGGGCTGATTGATACAGGGGGGGGGTCATTTTAGATAAATCTTCTCTGTTTTCTTCTTGCGGAATAAATTATTTAAAGAAAGAAGAGAGCGAAGGAAAAGGAGACGACGGACGGGATGTGGTTGAAAAATAAAACTTATTACGTTCGCCACGCTTCTCAAGGGTTAACAAAAAATAAAATTTGTATCTTTTATACCGTCGGATAATATTTTAAAGGGGAAAAACATATTTAGGTAATTAAGGTGCATCATGGGACAAATGACTAATGAAGAGCTGATGAGAAAAATACAGCAAGAGGGCACGATTTTTGATGTAACCGAGCAAAGGTCGTTGCTTCTTAAAAGAGGGATGGGTTTTCCCGTGGACAAGGAAGCAGAATGGGTCGTCATTACCGGTTGCTACAACCTCCTCTTGTTTACTCCTGTGTATACCTTCGGCAAGCTGCTCAAAGCATTCGGTGTCGATTACACCTTTCTTGCAAAGGAATACTGCTGCGGCCATCCTCTGGTTACCGAAGCGGACAAGCAAGGGAAATCTGTCGAGGAGATGAGGGCTATTGGAAAGTGCGGGAATGACGGCATGAGAAAAAATCGTGACGTGGCCATAAAACTCAACGCCAAGGGAATCGTCACGATATGTCCGGGATGTCTTTGCATGTCCCAGGAATATGCCGCGGGCGATGGCATGGGTTATGTCTTTATCCTGGATTTTATCTCCCGGTATTTTCAAGGGGGGAAACTCTCTTTGGCGTTTGATCTTTACGAAGGTTGCCACAAGTACCACTCTCATTTCCCCAGTTTTGACCTTGATCTGCATGGGGCTAAGAATCTTCTAAACAAGGTTCAGGGCCTTTCAATAAATGAAGTCCCCAGTTTACTCTGTTGCCTCAGGAAACCGGAATCCGTCTTTGCCCGGTGCAAAACGAAGCAACTGGTTACCCCAACCCCGTGCTGCTATTATTTTCTTAACAATGCTAGGCTCAAAGACGGGGTTCAAGTAACGTATTTTGGGGAAATCCTTTGCCGCTCATTGGGGATATGAGAATAAAAGCGGACAGATGAAGAGGTAAAGGGGGAGGTGGAAACAACGGAGGGGCGTTGCTGGAAACCAACACCTCAGGATATTTGTCACTCTCCTCAGGGTTTATAAAAAAAATGATCAATCGTGGAAAATATTGTTTTAACGGAGGAAGTGAAAAATCACAAAAAAAAGGGGGCCCGCTCCAGAAAAAACAACAATTACAACTGATAAGCGTTTAATATTTAATTTTATTAACCTTTTTATCCAAATCATTCCGATAGAATTATAATAGAACTCGCTCACCTCTTTTGAGGTGGATCGGATTTTATACCCCCAATTAGTGCCTAAACACTTTCATTGTATTTTGCTTATCCCCATTATAGAATAAAGTCGCCATTAAAATGTTAACCGCCATTCGGGAGGTGGTCTATGAAAAAAATAATAGCGATTTTAGTTCTATCTTTATTTTGGTCATTTCAGGTAGTTGCCCAGGATGAGGATTCACCCCAATATGGGGGAAATAGTAATAATTCTTCTTGGGATAACCACGACACCTATCTCAGCCCCTATCATAAGGATGCTTATGGGCCAGGAGTTAATTCTGATTCAACAGGCCGCCCCTTCCAATGGAAAACCCAAGGTGGGCAAACCGTGCCCCCTGGAAGCATAGTTGAACCAAATGGCTACGGATTGGGGGTTGGCAAAGATGAGTATGGTCGTCCAGTTAAAACCGAACCTTGGCCCTAATAGATTTTAAATTCGTAGTAAAAATGGGTGTCATTGAGGAAGGGATTTCCATGAGTGATGAGAGTAAAAGCAAGGCCGGATTGCCAACATAAGGTGATTGGTCTTTTTTATTTTGGGGTGGGGTGGTTTTTATCTTTCGATTTAAAACTTGAAATTTTCAAGAAGGCACGGTGTTTAAGTGCCAAACGGAAGATATGATGGGGATTAAAAGACGGACTCAAGAAGAACTGGGAAAAATGAAAAAACTAAAGGGGAAAGTTCCCAAGCGCAAGCAGGCGGAAAAAGAAATAAATTGTTACGATAACGCCCCTATGGAAAACTCAAGGCATCACCGAACGCAAGGAGGCAAAAAATGTTCTGGAAAAAAATCGCAGATGAAGCCAGTGAATTCGCCGAGAGTGTCATCAACACCGTGCGTGAACCCTTAATCGCTCTGGATCAAGATTTAAGGGTCGTCTCCGTCAGCCGTTCCTTCTATGAATTCTTCAAGGTAAAACCTGAAGAGACTATGGGGCAGCTTATTTATGACCTGGGCAATAAACAGTGGGATATCCCCAAGCTGCGGGACCTGCTGGAAACCATCCTTCCCCAAAAGGCAACCTTTGATAACTACGAGGTTGAACATGGTTTTGCTACCATTGGCAGGCGCATAATGCTTTTGAATGCCCGGCAAATTGAACGAGGGGTGGGCAAGGAACGGATCATCCTTCTGGCTATCGAGGACATCACCGAGCGTAAGGAAGCGGAGAAGGCACTTCAAAGGAGCGAGGAGGAGGCACGACGTCTGGCATATGAAAATGCTATCATTGCCGAGGTTGGGCGGGTTATCGGTTCGACCTTAGACATAGAAGAACTATACGACCATTTTGCGGAGGAAGTCAAAAAACTTATTCCTTATGACCGGCTTGATATCACCAGTACCAATTTTCAAGACCAGACAGTTAGCATCGCTTATGTGGCTGGACATGAGGTTGCGGAGCGCCATACGGGAGATCGATTTTCCTTTGGGGGCTCCTTGAGCGAGGAGTTGAGCCGGAGGCGGTCAGGCATTCTTATCCAGTGCGAGGAAGAAAAGGAATGGGCGAAACGTTTTCCGGTGGTGGTGAGCATGTGTCGGGAGGGGATGCAATCAATGCTTTCGATCCCCCTATTTTCGCATGACCAGGTGATTGGGGGTTTTCATTTAGAGTCCTTAAAGCCACACGCCTATACTGATGAAGACCTTAAGTTAGCCGAGAAAGTCAGCAATCAAATAGCCGGAGCCATCGCCAATGCCCAGCTTTTTGCTGAGCATGAGAAGTCAGAAAAGGAAAAGATGAGTTTGCAGGCACAGCTTCAGCAGTCGCAGAAGATGGAGGCGATCGGCCTATTAGCCGGGGGGGTTGCCCATGACTTTAACAACCTGCTTACTGTCATTAGCATCCAA
>Ga0182021_10006355_pt1 | contig 14025 bp, 12 predicted proteins | sample 612E3MmetaG_FD_120493 | JGI IMG/M metagenome (GOLD analysis project Ga0182021, IMG submission 120493) | Permafrost microbial communities from Stordalen Mire, Sweden - 612E3M metaG (Illumina Assembly) | ecosystem: Environmental > Terrestrial > Soil > Wetlands > Permafrost | place: Sweden...
CAAGTATCGACATACGCAACCAGGTTGGCCAGGGGGATATCCTCCAGCATGGTGTGCGAACTTTGCAGGATGTAACCGCCCCCCTGACCCAGCCGCTCGGCGCGCTCGAGCATTTCCGCCCGGACCTCAGCCGGGGTGCCCAGTGGCAGGGTCTTTTTTACGTTGATGCCGCCAAAAAGGGTCAGCCTGTCTCCAAACCGCTGCTTTACCAGATACGGATCATACACCGTTGGGTCAACCGGGTTGAAGACGTCCAGACCGATCTCAATCAGTTCAGGTAGAATCTCGAGCACGTTGCCGTCCGAATGCTGTCCTACCACCAGACCCTTTTCCTTGACACGCTGGTAGCAGATGGCCATGCGCGGCTTGATCATCCGCCGCCATAATTTGGGGCTGAACAGCATGCCCGCCTGCGATCCCCAATCATCGGCAAAATAGAACCCGTCCACCCCGAGGGCAATCTGCTGGTCAATTATCGGGAGGTTCCATTCGTAAAGAATGCGGTCCAGTAGCTGCTCAACAAAGTCCGGCTGTGTGATCATATCCATCATCAGCCGCTCAACCCCTCGAATGGACCAGGCCCGTTCGAACATCGCCATACCGAGCTTCCCGAATACGAAGGCCTTACCCCGGTACGCATCGACCACCTTTCGGTCGGCATTAAAGCGCCCGGGATGGGCTGGGTCGGGCATCAGATAGGCATCCAGGTCAGGCGGGTCCTTCTCCAGCGGGAAAGCAACCGGGTAGGGCATGCCTCCACTGCGATTCCACACACAGCCGAATTCGTCGGTGTGCAGGGCTCCCGCCTGATCTTCGGCGGTTACCAGGGGGCCTCCGCTGGGCAGGCTTTGCACTTGCACACCCTGTTCCCAAGGGTTTACATTGAAGTCGCTGCCGACCTTGACGACATGATTGCCGATGAACTCGACCAGCGTCTGGTTGTCTGAAAAGCCGTAGTGATGGCACAGGGCAGCGTACACCCCTGCAGAGCCATGAAAATTGTAGGGCACAAAATCGGGCTGTTCATGGCGGATAGCAGCCAGGACTCTGTCACGCCGGTTCATCACAATGCATTCTCCTTTTTGTCCAGCACGCACTACCCGAAACCATCCAGGCGGTGATGGATCTCCTTCAGCGCCGGGTAGAGTGTCCGGTACATTTCCTTGTACAACCGGTTGTACCAGCCCAAGTGCTCAGGCACTGGCTGAACCACACGATTGACGGAGCACAGCGAGGCAACCGCCTCCGCTGACGTCCGAAATGTCCCTGCTCCGAGGCCTGCCAGGAGCGCCGCGCCGATGGCCGACGCTTCGGGCAGGCCGGATACCTGGGCGGCCATATTGAGCACATCGGCTTTCCACTGATTCAGGAGTTCGGAGCGGGTGGTGCCCCCCCAGCAGGGTCACCTGCTGAACCGCCTGCCCCATATCCTCCTGCACCGTCTCCAGGTTGTAGCGCAGCCAAAAGGCCAGTCCTTCGAGCAGACCGCGGAACAGGTCGCCGCACGTGTGCTCGATCCGCCCGCCGACCAAGGCAGCCCGGCTTTGATAGTAGTGGTGCCGATATCTAACCCAACGAGGACTACCATGATCGTTTAACCAATTTTCGGCTGGAGGTTTGCGGGCCCTGCCAGGAATTTCCTCACGGTGGCCATGTCGGATATGCCCGACCGCCCTCCAGGCTGGGTGGCCTTTAATCCCGCCGAGACCGAGGCGATGGCAATTGCCTGGGGCACGCCCTCGCCGAACGCCAGTGCGGCCGCGTAGGCGCCGTGAAAGACATCCCCGCAGCCGGTGGTGTCAACGACTTTGACCCGGATGGCTGGCTGGTGGCGTACCTGCCCGTTCCCTTCAGAATACCAGCAGCCCCGCTCCCCAGCCGTAACGGCTGTGCAGGCGCGCGGTCCACGGGCCAACACACGGACCATCTCCGGCGGATCTTCCTTCCCGGACAGGATTGCCCCCATGGTGGACCCGATGATCAGGTGGTCGACCTGGCTGATGAGCCGCTCCATCTCTGGCATAAGAGGCGGTTCGACATCCACAACCACTGGGACGTGCTCTACGCGAGCCAGCTGGGTGGCTCGGGAGCTGGCTATCAGAGTAAAGGAGTCTACCAGCAGGACCCTACAATCGCGCACCATTTCTGGGCTGAGCTGATCAGGGCTGGGTTCTCTGAAGCCCTGGCGCGAATACAGGATGGTGCGCGAGCCGGCGGTCCTATCCACGATGATTATTGAGTGGTAGGGACGCGCTTGTTCCACAACCTGGATCAGGGAGCAATCCACCCCCTCGCGCTGCAGCTCATCGATCGTATAGGAGGACAGCTCGTCCCGTCCCAAACAGGCGCAGTAGGCGGATTTACCTCCCAGGCGGGTCACGGTCACCAGGGCCGTGGCCACCAAGCCCCCGCCTTGGCGCTGCCGGTCGACGACCGGTGTTTTGTCGTCCGGCTGCGGGAAATGGTCCACAAAGACCAGGTCATCAACAGCTGCCACGCCTATTCCGAGGACATCCCAACGCTTTTTCATCATTTGATCCCGGACCACGGATGTTTTTTTAACAAACCGGCTCCTATATGCATACTCGGTAACTATGTTACCGAGTATGCATATTCATAGAGAGGAGAAGTCTCTGTACTCGGTTCAATTCACCGTCTGGAGTTTGCTGCGGATGAACTGCAGAGCATTCCTGGCTTCCACATCCGGATCGGTCACTCTCAGGTCACGGTAGATGCGAATATCCCTTCCGACCTCCCCACCCGGCACGGTGAACGGCTCCATGACTACGTAATCCTTGTAATCAACCTTCTTGATCGCCCGCACCACCTCATCCCAAGGGATGTGCCCGTGACCGGATCCCGGTGGGGTGCGGTTGTTCTCACCAACGTGCACGTGCCCCAGGTACTTGCCGGCTTGCTCCAAAGCCTGACCGATGGAGTCCTCCTCGATGTTCATGTGGAAGGTGTCGAGGTGGATCTTAAGGTTCGGGCTGCCCACACGCTTGACATACTCCAGCGCGTCCGCGCAGGTGTTGAGCATGTAGTGCTCGAAGCGGTTGACGACTTCCAAGTTAAACTGCACGGAATGGTCCTCGGCGGCCTTGATCGCCTCCTTCATGCCGGTGACACTGCGCTCCATGTAGGGGCGCCGGTCCGTCTCCCCGGCAGGCAGACCCGTCGGCCAACAACTGTAGAGGATCCCGGATACCATTTTTCCCCCCATCTCCCCGACTGCCGCGGCTATCTTCTGCAAATACTGGACGCCGTTGCGACGGACAGTCTCATCCTTCACCGCTATATCGTACTGCGGGGTCAGGCCAACGACGTAACACAAGTCAATATGCCTTTTATCGGCATGTTCTTTCAGCTTCTTGCGCTCGGCCGGGCTCATGTCGGTAACAGCCGCGGCATGGAGTTCCAGAACATCAAAACCCAGGTCGGCGGCTTTATCGATATATGGGTGGAAATCCACATTCCAGTCGCGGCTCCAATAGGCATAAAGTATTCCAACTTTATTCATAGGGTTCTCCTTTTTTTTGAAAAATGATTGAATAATACCAAGAGGTAAATTGTGCTTTGAAACGCTGTCAACCTGAAACCCATCGAGAGGATTATAGGTGGGAGGAGGGGAGAACATGCCTCCCACCTATAATCAAGGGTATCTAGCTTTGACGCCCAAAAGCGATGATTATGGTTGAGGAGTAGGCGTCACGAATATCACGTTGGCATAGTCTAACGCCCACAGGTTGGGCATCGTCTTGTAGTTGTCCTGCGTGACGACGCGGCCCGGAACAAGTAGTTTCGTAACGGCTAACGGTTCTCCGTTGCACAGCTTGACGAGGGTATCGACCAAAGCAACCGCATGGAAGTATGCATCATAAGAGGTCACAACATCGATGTAGCCCTTCTGAAGACCCTCAAGACCGGGCGGATTTACATCCTGGGCTGCCATCCACATGTGATTGGGTTGGCCGGTGGGCGCGAGCTTGTTGACTTCCTGCAGAGCCTTCTCAACAGCCGCGAAGGCGAAGTCGCTGGCGACGAACATGCAGTTCGCTTCCGGATGTGCTTGCAGGGCGTTGGCGGTGCCGGTGTAGAACTTGTTGGCGTCCCATTCAGTCGGGACCTGGACGATGGTCTTCCAGGCGTGCAGCTGGTTCTCTACATCGTGCCAGCCCTGGGAGCGGAAGACGGCGTTTTGATCCTTCAGGTCGCCCTCAAGTTCGATACATTGCGGGTTCGGTACATTATTCTTTTTCAGAATGGCAGCAAAGGCGGTCGCGGTGGTTACTGCCTGGGTATAGCTATCCGCGCCGACATGCGCAGTGGGTTGATAACCAGACGAGGCGCGATCAAATGTGACGAAGGGTTTGCCAGCATCCATCACAGCTTTGGCAGAGGCACCGATCGCGGCGGCATCTTCTGCGCGGGCGACAATGACGTCATTGCCAGCGTTTAGCAGGTCCTGGATATTGGAAGCCTGGCGGGAAACGTCCCCATCGGCCACATTGAAAGTCCAGACAAAATTGAGGCCATTGGAGGGTCCAATCTTCGCGCTATAGCTCGTCATATAATCCTGCCAGGCTTTCAGCAGAATGGAGTCATAGCGGTTGAAGGAGAAGCCGATCTTGCAGGTCTTCAGGGGCGCGCCAGTTGCGGTGACCTGGACCAGCTGCGTCTGGATTTCGGGCGGCTGGGTGACCACCGGCGCAGGCGCCTGGGTGACTACGGGTACGGGCGCGGGCGCCTGGGTGGCCTGTCCGCCGCAGGCGGTCATGAATGCCAGGATCAGCACCAAGCTGATGACAAACGAGAGTTGTTTATTCATTGCGTTCTTCCTCCTTGAATTAGATAGAGACAAGAATAGGATGCTTTGGTCAATAGCCAAAGCTTGCGTGCTCGAATAAAATGATCTGCAACCACCTCCTTTTGGAGATCTCCGTTTGAATGTGTGATTTTGCAACTTCCCATTTACGGCGGTCTCAATTCTTTAGCAAGGTTCTACCAAAACTCGCACATCGGGTAAAAACCATAGCGCTCCAGGGGAACAGGTTCATTTTTCCCCGGGGGGTCCAGGATTTACGACTGGCAGGAACTTTTCTGCGACCTCTGAGATGACTGCCATGGTTTTCGAGACACTGGATTTCAAGGAATCGGCGTACATGGCCAGGAAGATGATGCCGCCGCGCACGAGCGGGTAAAGGTAGGGGGTGACGCCAAGTTGGGTCAGGCCGTTTTCCGCCATCACCAGGGTCGTTCCACCCAGGATCAGGCCGGGGATCATGTTCCCCTCGCCGCCGAAAAGGCTGATCCCGCCGATGACTGCTGCGGCAATAAGAGTGAACTCGTAACCCTGACCTTCGCGGGAGACGATGACTGACACCTGCATAAGTTGGAAGAGTCCGCCAATGGTCACCATCAGGCCGGAGAGGACGTAGGTGATAAAGATGGTCGTTTTGACGCGTACGCCCAATCGTGCGGCGATCTCCGGACTGTTGCCCACCGCCATCACATGCCGGCCGAAAGGTGTCCGTGTAATCAGAATGTGCATCAGGACCAGGAAAACCAGCGCAATCAGGATCACCAACTCCCGGAAGTACGGCAGCTTTCCGAAGTTAAGCAGCACCGGGGCGAGGGTCATCATCTGCTCATGGGTGATGTACAGGGTTAAGCCACGCACTCCGAAGAGCATCCCCAGGGTGGTGATCAACGGGTTGATCTTTAGGACCGTGATAATGAACCCATTCAGCGCGCCCAGGGCAAGGCCGACCGCAAACATGAGCGGGATGGCAATCCAGGGGTTCAGCGAGCGGGTTAACATCAGCATGTTGCCGCTGACCATCGCCAAGAACAGAATGGCGCCCACTGAAATGTCGATGTTCCCGGTCATGATGACTGTTGCCAGCCCGGTGGCCATCAAGATGTAAGGGGCAGCCGAAACGAGGATGGTTAATAGGTTATCAATGGTCAGAAAGTTTTTGGTGGTCAGCGAGAAGAAAATGAACAACAGGGCAAAGATGATCACAAAGCCGTAGGAAAGCAAGATGTTTTGAAGATTAAAAGGACGTCTGATTTTTGATATCATAGGTATGCCCTCAAAGGTCAACGCGCCTCGAACGCCTTGGCCTCAGCAGCCCTGGCGATTAATTCTTCCTTGGTAGTCTCGCACGGCAGCTCGGCGACAATGCGACCGCGATCCATGACCAGATAACGATCGCTCACGCTCATGAGCTCTTCGAGCTCGGAGGAAACGACCAGGATCGCTGCTCCGGCTTCGGCCAGCTCGCCGATGATCTTGCGGATTTCGGCCTTGGCTCCCACATCCAGGCCGCGCATCGGCTCGTCCATGAAATAAATGATCGGGTTCCGCTCCAACCAGCGGCCAATTACCACCTTTTGCTGATTCCCACCGCTCAGAGTGGCAACGACCTGGTTCAGGCCGGAAATGGCAATGTTCAGGCGCTGCACATATTTTTCCGCCTCTTTCACCTCCCGCCGGCCATCAATCAGCGGCCAGAGGCGCGAGAGCAGACCGGTCAGGTTTGCCAGCGACATGTTGTCCTTGACGGACTGGGGCAGGAGCAAGCCTTCTTCGCGCCGGTTCTCCGTGATCATGCCAACCCATTTTTTAGTATCGGCGGGGCGGATCTTGCGGGTGGTGCCTTTCTCATGGATCTGAATCACCCCGCTGTCAATCGGGTCAAGCCCGGTAATGGCTCGCAGGAGCTCGGTGCGTCCCGAACCCAGCAGCCCCCACAGGCCCAGGACTTCGCCCTTGTGCAGCTCAATATTGATATCTTCCAGAACTCCGGAGCGGTTGAGACCCGTGACCTGCAGGATGGTCTCGCTGGTCTGCCTGGACTTGCGGGTAGCGACAGCCTGTTCACTGCGCGCCCCCGTCATCATCTGAACGATCTTCTGGTAGGGCAGGTCCTTCATCAGCCCGCCCCCGACGATCTCGCCGTCGCGTAGGATGTAAGCCCGCTCACAGATGTCAAACACCTCGTACAACAGGTGGGTAATGTATATGATCGTTACCCCCGTGACCTTCAGCCCCTGGATGACCTCAAACAAACGAAGTTTTTCGCGCTCGGTCAGCGAAGAGGTGGGCTCGTCAAAGATGATGATCTTCGGGTTACTAAGCAGGGCGCGGGCAATTTCGACCAGCTGCCGGTCCCCAGGGCTGAGGCTGCTCACCTTGGTCGTCGGTGGAAAATAAAAACCCAGGCGAGCCATGGCCTGCACCGCTTGATCGTTAATGGCGCGGGTTTTGATAAACCCCAGCTGCGTTGGGAAGGAGGTGATGAACAGGTTTTCGGCGATCGTCAGGGTGGGCAACATCGCTATTTCTTGATGTACAAAGGTGATGCCGTGCCTGACTGCCTCCAGCGGCGAGTGAATTTCGACCGGCTGATCATGGAGGAAGATATTGCCCGAATCCGGCGGGATGACCCCACCCAGGATATTCATCAGCGTGCTTTTGCCAGCACCGTTCGGCCCAAGCAGCGCCACAGATTCTCCCGCATAAGCGTCAATACTGACCCCCTTGAGCGCTTGAACACCAGCAAATTTTTTCTGTATGTCAACTAGACGCAATGTTAGCTCGCTCATTTGACCTCTTACTTCTTGCGCAGAGAATAGATATAAATAAAGGCCAGGATGAACACGCCCTTGATCATCAATGTCAAATCATAGGACACGCGCAGCATATTCATGCTGTTTGAAATCAGGCCGATCAAGACAGCCCCAAGGGCTGCGCCAACCGGGCTGCCGCTGCCGCCGTAAATGCTCACCCCTCCTACGACTGCCGAGCTGATAATGTCCAGCACGGCATTTTCACCAGCAATGAGAGCTGACGCTGACAGCAATCGTGCAGCGGTGATAATTGCACCGATCCCAGCGGTCAATCCAGAAACGATGTAGGCCGCCATGACAACCTTCTGGGTAGGGATACCAGATATACGTGCAGTTTTCAAATTAGTGCCCGCTGCGTACAGCCAACGCCCAAGGTAGCTGCGCCGCATGACCAGGTAGGCGATGACCACAAAGACCACAGCATACAATATGTCAAGGGGGACATAATCAAACCGTTTCTGCGTCATATCCACAAAGAATTTGTTCAGGTTGTAATCGATGGGGATGCCAACGGACTCGGTCAGCCAGGTGGCCGCGCCCAGGCAGATAAACTGCATCGCCAGGGTTACCACGAAGGGGATCATTTTCAGGTAGCCGACAGCAAAGCCATTGATCGCCCCCATCGCCATCCCCACGACAATCATGATCAGTGCAGCCAGGATGGCCCTGACAGCCTGGTTGGGAATAGCCCCTGCAACGGCCACCGCCCCGGTGACTGGATTAAGTGTCCCGCTCGTCGCCCGCAGGAAGAGAACGCCAGCCACTGCGCTCAAGGCCATGATAGCCGGCGAAGAAAGGTCGATGCCCCCGACGACCAGCACGCAGGTCATCCCGACGGCTGTGATCGCCAGGATGGAGGACTGTTCCAGGACATTGGTGAGGTTTCGAAAAGTCCCAAAGTGAGGAGTTTTTATCGCTAAGACTATGGCAATGATGACCAGGACAACATAGGGGAGAACAGTAAGTAATAAATTCTTGTTAAGCCACTTCTTATCGAAGAAGCTGTTTCTTTTCGTCTTTTGAGTCGGTAGTGCCATAAATTTTTCTCCCTTGAAGATTTATAATCTTTACTTCTTGCTATTGGGAATCCAAAAACCTGTCAGGAGGTAGGAAGTGTTGCTCCTGAATTTTGTGGATCCAAGATGGACGATGACTGAAGTAAAATGAAAATTGCCTGGGAAGTTTTCAACGATGATGAGTTCATGTTAGGTTCTTCGACCACTTCATTCGCATGAAAAGTGTTCCATGATGCTCAAATGGTGCCTTCATTCTCCGTAATCCGATGACCCGTTTTTATGGAGATGTCAAAAGATACAGGCGGGATGTCAAGTAAAGTTATTATAGCAACTGCGCAGGAGTTTGTCAACTATTATCACAATTTCTCTTCCATTGCCCTATTATGCCATATAGTTGCTAATTTATTGACAAACTTATGCAAAACCTCTATAATTATTATTGATTAAGAAAATAGGCCCAGGAACGATTCTCTAAATAATCATGGATTCTTAGAAAAAGGTAGATGTCATTTTCAATAGAGAGTATTATCATTCCATCGTGTAATATGACCTACAACAATGAGAAGTAATAAGACAGTTTCTTAATGAAACGCAAGCCGGTAATGTATATTTGCTGTAATCGAGAATGCCAATATGTATAAACATGAGCGATTACAAAGAATACTAGAATTGGTGCAATCCAATCAATTCTGGGCAACGAAAGATTTGGCCGAGAAGTTGGATGTCAGCCAGGCAACTATTTATCGTGATCTCAAGGATCTGGAAGATTCCAAGGGTTTTTTGAGGGCCTACGGCGGAATCGCATCCCTCCCGCAGGCAACTTTCCTCCCGTCCGAGGGGCTGGAGATTCACCAGCGGGAAACCAGCCACCTGGACGAGAAACTGTTGATCGCCGAAAAAGCGGTCGCACTAGTCAAGGATGGGGACACTTTGTTTGTTGACGGTTCGACAACCTGCGTCAAGTTCGGGGAGGCCCTGCTTAAATCGAATAAAAGCAACCTGACGATCATCACCAACTCTCCCCGCCTGGTCCTACTGCTGGGATCTTCCCGGGGCTTCCATGTCATCTGCACCGGCGGAACCTATCTGGACCACTTTGATTCGCTGGTTGGCATGCCTGCCGAGGAGTTCCTCGCCAACGTCACGGCGGAAAAATTGTTCTTCTCTGTCGCTGGCATTGCGGACATCGGGGGAACGGATACAGAGCAGTCGGAAGTCAAGATCAAGCAGCTGATGATCAATCACTCAAAATACCACATCCTGCTCGTCGATCACACCAAATTCAATAAATTCTGCACCTATCTGGTCATACCACCCTCCAAGGTCAGTACCCTGATCACCGACTACCAGACCGGCGCGGAGCACGAAGAGGCCCTGGCCCCGTTTGTTGAAAACAACACCGCGATCCTCTAGCTACCATCACTATTTTCAACCTTTCAAAGGAGAACCCATGTCAGCCTATCTAACCCCGTCACTAACCAAACCAAAGCCGGTTGGTCCCAAGGAGGTCCTGTTGGTTGCCAACGGCGACCTGCGCCAGAGCGGGAACAAAGTCACATGGCCCAAGCAGGCGGAGATGGAGGTCAAGGTAATCGCCGCCTTTGCAGCCGAAGGCTATACCGTGCGGCGAGCCCATCCCTATAACCCTGCGCTCGGCCACGGGTTCATCTATAGCCAGAGGATGGGCATGGACGTATTTAAAGACCTTGATCCCGACGCACCCCTGATCGTTGCCGAGACCGTTTGGCAATACAGCCACCATCTGCTGGCCGGACTGCGTGATCACCGTGGACCGATCCTAACCGTAGCGAACTGGTCGGGGACCTGGCCGGGACTGGTAGGCATGCTTAACCTGAACGCCAGCATGGTCAAAGCCGGCATCCCCTTCAGCACTATCTGGAGCGAGAACTTCGACGACGACTTCTTCCTGCAAGGGATCCGCCAGTGGTTACACACGGGTACGATCCGGCACGACCTCAGCCATGTCAAGGACCTGATGCCCTCGGCGCTGCCGGAGAGCGAGGCCAAATTAGGACAGGCGCTGGCCGCTGAACTCAAGCACGACAAAGCAATCTTCGGCGTCTTTGACGAGGGCTGTATGGGGATGTACAATGCCATCATCGATGATGAACTGCTCAACCCGATGGGCATCTACAAGGAACGTCTGAGCCAGTCATCACTTTTTGCCGCTATGAAGACCGTCAAGGACGAAGAGGCCACCGCTGTACGCCGCTGGCTGGATGCGCGCGGGGTGAAGTTCAACACCGGTTCCAACCCCGAAAAGGACTTGACAGATGATCAAATCCACGAACAGTGCAAAATGTATATCGCCGCGGTTCGCATGGCTGACGAGTTCGGATGCTCAACCATCGGCATCCAGTACCAGCAGGGGCTTAAGGATCTGTGCCCCGCCACGGACCTGGTTGAAGGGCTGCTGAACAACGTGGAACGACCGCCGGTCACCCAAGCCCAGAGTGGAAAGGAGCTCTACCCGGGCCGGCCCCTGCCCCACTTCAACGAGGTAGACGAAGGCGCAGCGGTGGACCAGTTCGTCAACAACCGGGTCTGGACAGCCATGGGGCTGGACCCTGCCACCACTTTGCATGACGTGCGCTGGGGCGAGCATTACCACGGGGACGGCATTGATGACTTTGTCTGGACCTTCATGATCTCCGGCGCTGCCCCGGCTTCGCACTTTATTAATGGATATGCTGGGGCATCCTGCGACCGCCAGCCGGTCGATTTTTTCCGCCTGGGCGGGGCCACGCTTAAAGGCATCTGCAAACCCGGTGAGATTGTGTGGAGCCGGGTATTTATTGAGAAAGGTGAATTGCATGCGGATTTGGGCCGCGCCACAGTAGTGGCGCTCCCCATGGAAGAAACCCAGAGGCGCTTGAACTTGACCAGCCCGGAATGGCCCATCATGCATGCCGTGTTGCATGGAGTAACGAGGGATCAATTTATGGCCCGTCACCGTGCCAACCATATCATTGTGGTCTATGCACCCTCTGCGGAAGCGGCTGGGAAGGCACTGGCGGTAAAATCAGCCATGATGAACGCAATGGGCATCAAGGTTCATCTGTGTGGCATATAACGTATAAAAGGAAAGCGAGGTTTGAATGGCCTTCACCGCTGAAATTGAAGCTTTGGTCGAGAAAGCAGCCCAAATCGTAAAATCCAATAGCAACGTGATCAAGGATGAATACACGCGCTTCAACACCATCTACATCGGAAATATCCAAAAAGAGCGCGTCACGTTCGAACTCCAGCTTACACTCCCGGAAATTGCCCGGGTGATGAGCTTCGACTTGGAGCGCTTTTTCCAGGACCGCATGTTTAACTTCCAGAAAACCCTGGAATTCCGCCTCTGGCAACGGGAGAACATCCCTGACGATTCGCCGTTCATCGGCATCTACGAAATGGATTATGGCGTCCACACTCTGGAGTACAGCATGTTCGGCATGCAGCCACGCTGGGTCCCCGGCCAGACGCCCTCCTATGGATTGCCGATCATCAAGACCCAGGAGGATCTTAAGAAGCTGAAGGTTCCCGATTTCTTTAAAGACGGCTTCATGCCGCGGCTGATTGACGACTACCACCAAATCAAGGCGGACCTGAACGGCCGCCTGGAAGTCGGCATCCGCAAATTGGTGCAGGGTCCGTTTCAAACAGCCACCGGTCTGCACGGGCAGGAAGCTGTTTTCATGGAGGAGCTCACCGAGCCCGACTTTGTCACCGAGCTGATGCAGTTCGCCTTTCAATTTCACAAAGCCTGGGTTGAGGGCTGGGAGCAGCTCCATGGCAGGAGCTACGGCATGTTCAACATCGGCGACGACGACATTGACTCGAAATTCACCGTTCCGCCCAAGGTATTCCGCAAGCTGATCCTGCCAGTTCACGTGCAGTATGCCCAACAGTTCAAGTCCCTCCACTGGCACAGTTGCGGCGACAAGAACAGCATCATGGCGGACATTGCCACCATTCCGAATGTGCACACCCTTGAAATCGGACCAAAGGATGACGCGCGCAAGGCGGCGGAAATCTTCGCCGGAAAGGAAGTCGTGTTCTATAAATGCCCGGACGCGGTCAGTGAGCTCGATGTACCTGTTCCAGGTGCCAGGGAGGCGATGATCGAAAACGTGCTTGCGGCGGGCGAGTTGGTGCCGATCAAAATCCTGTGCGAGGCCGATTCGCTCGAGCACGGCCTGGAGCTGCTCAAGATCTTCCGGCAAATCTCCGGCACCTAATTCCCGACCTGCGGTTAAGCGGCTCCGACCGACGACGCGGCCTCCCGCCATGGTGGATGGCTGAGACGTTGAGTTTATGATTTAATTTCCTTTGGAAATGCCCGCAGCGATCGTCTCTCTGCGGCGCGGACACTGATCAGGGTGAAGTGGGATTCGCTTGTTGGCGCAAACCTCAAATATGTTGTAAAGCGACAATCCTGGGTTCGTTGATGCCCGGAACGTCTCAGAGGTGAATCAGGGCGATCGCTTCCACGGCTTAATAATTGACCCGCGATCATCTGGCCCGATCGGATGCTGGACAAACGGGGGTGAATATGGCAAAATCCCCCTGCCTTAAAAGGAGCAAGCATGAGCAAACCCAAAGTCACCCAGGAGCAATTACGCAAGGAACATCTGCGCAGCAGCATCCTGATCATCGGCCTCGTAGCCGCAGGGATCGGTCTGATCGTCATCACTGTTGTCAACACTACGGCCAACCATACCCCTTCTACTGTGGACCAGCTTCCTTTCAAGATGGTCACGCTAAGCACGATCTACGCCCGGGCGAATGGGCTTCACCTGGGAAATCCTGCCGCCCCCGTCAAGATGGATGTCTGGCAGGACTTTCAGTGTCCCATCTGCACCTACTACACCGAGAATTTTGAGCCTAGGGTGATCTCAAATTATGTTGAAACCGGGAAGGTATATTACACGTACCACTTCCTGCCAATCATTGAGCTGAACAGCAACCCATCCACCAGGGAATCCCACCAGGCAGCCAACGCCGCGCTATGCGCCAATGAACAGGGTCACTTTTGGGACTATCATAACCTGCTCTTTGCCAACTGGATCGGGGAGAACGTGGGGGGCTTCAGTGACACGCGGCTGGTGGTGTTTGCCCGGGCCCTCAACCTGAACTTGAATAAATTTAACCAGTGCTTTCAGTCCAGCCGCTATGAGGCGCAGATTGACCAGGATTTAGCGGCCGGCCAGGCGCAGGGCGCCCAAGGAACCCCGAGCATCTACCTTAACGGCACCCTGCTCACCCCTGGTTACCTGCCCACCTATGACCAGCTAACGCAAGCAATTGATGCCGCGCTGGCCGGCCATCAGTAAATGAATCGGAGATCGTTGGAATCCAACAAGAG
>Ga0182021_10006356_pt1 | contig 14024 bp, 15 predicted proteins | sample 612E3MmetaG_FD_120493 | JGI IMG/M metagenome (GOLD analysis project Ga0182021, IMG submission 120493) | Permafrost microbial communities from Stordalen Mire, Sweden - 612E3M metaG (Illumina Assembly) | ecosystem: Environmental > Terrestrial > Soil > Wetlands > Permafrost | place: Sweden...
ATCTTTACTTTGTGTCCTTTGTGTTATCCTTTGTTAACCTTTGTGGTTCAGGGATTTATGTTTAACCACAAAGGGCACTAAGGATGTCTCAAAGGCGCACAAAGGACTTTTTCAACAGCCCCTTTTCTCTTTTCATGGCTGCCCCATCTTCAGGGGACAGATATATATTGGTTCCATCTCCGTAAATAAGACCCTTATCTCATATCTGACCCCATGTTATTCATAACTAAAATGAGAGTTTATCTGATTTATCACTTTTTCACTGTATTGAATATTTATTTATAACTTTGACTCTCTTTAGTAAGTTTAATACTGCTTGGATGATAACCAACAATGAATTAACCTGTTACGGACTTAATAATATTAAGCAGGTTCTATATAATCCTTCATTTGAGCTGCTTTTCCGGGAAGAAACCAAACCTGGACTTGAAAAATATGAAAACGGTACTTTAACTAAAACCGGTGCAGTTTCTGTCGATACAGGTATTTTTCACGGCAGGTCACCAAAAGACAAATATGTTGTTCTGGATGAAAAAACTAAAAATACAATCTGGTGGAAATCTGATCTTGCCAAATCTTCCGATAATAAACCAATTTCAAAAGAAATCTGGGATCATGGAAAGAAACTTGCGGTGAATCAGTTATCAGGTAAAAGGATATTTGTTGTTGATTGTTTCTGTGGTGCAAATAAAGATACACGATTAAATGTCAGATTCATTATGGAAGTAGCCTGGCAGGCTCACTATGTTAAAAACATGTTCATCAGACCTGAAGAACCGGAGCTTGATAACTTCAAACCTGATTTTGTAGTACTTAACGGTGCAAAAACAGGCAATCCTGACTGGAAAAAACAAGGGCTAAATTCCGAGAATTTTATTTTTTTTAACCTTACTGAGGGGATGTGCGTTATAGGAGGTACCTGGTATGGAGGTGAAATGAAAAAGGGCATATTCTCTGTAATGAATTATTATCTGCCATTAAAAGGCATTGCCTCAATGCATTGTGCAGCCAATGTTGGAAAAAAAGGAGATGTTGCTATATTTTTCGGACTATCTGGAACAGGCAAGACAACTCTTTCAACTGATCCTAACAGAGCACTTATAGGTGATGATGAGCATGGCTGGGATAATGATGGAATTTTCAACTTTGAGGGTGGATGCTATGCAAAATGTATTAACCTCAGCAAAGAAAACGAACCTGATATTTACAATGCAATAAAGCGTGATGCTCTTCTTGAAAACCTGGTTGTGTTACCAGACGGTTCCATAGATTTTAATAATTCTTCAAAAACAGAAAACACCAGGGTTTCATACCCGATATACCATATTAATAATATTGTTAAACCTGTTTCAAAAGCAGGGCATGCAAGGAAGGTCATTTTTCTGACTGCTGATGCTTTTGGTGTTCTTCCTCCGGTAAGCCGGCTGACAGAAGAACAGACAAGATACTATTTCCTGAGCGGCTATACTGCAAAACTTGCCGGAACTGAAAGAGGCATTAAAGAACCAGTTCCGTCGTTTTCATCATGTTTTGGAGGAGCGTTTCTGATGCTCGATCCGATAACTTATGCCAGGGAACTGACTAAAAAGATGAATTTGCATAAGGCTGAAGCCTGGCTTATCAATACAGGCTGGATGGGAGGTGCATACGGTACAGGTAAAAGAATTGATTTGCCGTCTACCCGTAAAATAGTTGATGCGATACTTAATGATACGATACAAAATTGCGGTTTTGAAACTATCCCTGTATTCAACCTGAGTATTCCTTTAAAAATCAAAGGGGTGGACAGCAATCTTTTAAACCCGGCAAAAGCATGGAGTACTCGGGAAAAATGGCGTCTGGCGGCAAAGGATTTAGCCCTTAAATTCATAAATAACTTCAGTAACTTCACATCAAACCCGGGAACTGCATCATTAATTGAATATGGTCCAATTCTTTGATTTACCATATTAAATAAATAATAACTTTACCCGATAAAAATGATGCTGTTATGAATATTATTTATTTTATAATTGCATTTCTTTTGGCCTACCTTCTGGGATCCATTCCTACTGCCGTTTGGGTTGGAAAAATATTTCACGGAATTGACGTGCGTGAACATGGCAGTGGAAATGCCGGTGCGACCAATGTAGTAAGAGTATTGGGATGGAAGACGGGTATTCCGGTCATGATAATAGATATTGCCAAAGGATGGCTTGCTGCGTATCTTCCTGTATTACTTAATCTTGCCGATGCCGGAAGTGCGCAATTGATAAATATTCAGATACTGACAGGGCTTACATCAATTATCGGACATGTCTATCCAATCCTGGCAGGGTTCAGAGGAGGGAAAGGAGTCGCGTGTACTGTTGGCGTTCTTGTAGCACTTCACCCATTTCTTACGTTATCCTGCATTTCTATCTTTCTTGTGGTACTGCTTATCACAGGATATGTATCAGTTGCTTCAATGACCATGGGAATCGCTTTCCCGATATTACTGTTCACGCTGTTTAGCACACCTTCAATATACTTTAAGATATTCTCTGTTTTTATAGCGATTGCAATTATTCTGACACACAGAAAGAACATCAAACGACTTCTTAGGGGAGAAGAATCTAAGTTTATAAAACGGAAACAGAAGAGCTGAATCAAAACTGTTCAAGCAATTCTATTCTCTTACTGATTGGCGGATGGGTTGAAAAAAGAGATCCGAAAGAAAATGATCTGTTTTTATCTTCAATACCGGGATTTTCAATAAATAACTGAGCCACATCTTTCCTTTTGACGGCTTCAATAGTAGGATCCACGGAGATTTTTCTGAGAGCAGAAGCAAGAGCCAACGGCCTTTTTGTAAGCTCCGCTGAACCTGCATCGGCCATATACTCACGATTCCTTGAAATTGCAAACCGAAAAAGACTTGCCAGCAAATAACCAACCGCGGCAAGGACCATGGCAATAAGGATACCGTATCCTCCTCCCTTTTTGGCTCTTCCAAGACTTCCAAACCTCATCGTTCTGAATAAGGCTTGCGAGATAAAGGCAAAGATCCCGACAAACACAATTGAAATGATAAGAAGTCTCACATCCCTGTTCCTGATATGCGTAAGTTCATGACCAATAACTGCCTCAAGTTCTTCATCATTCAGTTTATCAATAATGCCCCGTGAAAGTGAAACTGTGTAACTCTTTGTATCAATTCCACTGGCAAATGCATTCAATGAATCATCCTCAATTATATTTATTGCAGGCATGGTCATTCCTGCTGAAATGCAGAGGTTTTCAACCAGATTATAAACTCTTTTATTCTCATTTCTCTGTAATGGCCGGGAATCTGTTGCTGTTCTGATCATGGCCGAATGAGAGAACCATGCAATTGTAAACCAGATAACCACGCCAATTGTTATCCATGGAATTGTTAAAAGGAAGTTCCTGTTGACCAATTCAACTGAGTAGTTTTCATGCTGGATTAAATTAAAGAAAAAGAATACCCAGGTAAGTAGAAAGAAAACAAGGGGGAACATTAATAATAACAAAACCGACCTGGTATTATTCTTCCAAATCTGACTTTGAAGACCTGTGTAGTTCATAGAATCAGAACTGGATCTTTGGTGGCTGATCAGCACTTGCTCGTTGTTCTCCAAGTTCAAACATTGTCTCACGTTTGAAGTTAAAGAGAATTGCTACAAGATTCGACGGAAAAACCTCGATTGCAACATTCAGCTCTTTAGTAGCTGAGTTGAAGAATCTTCTTGCTGCAGCAAGCTTGTTCTCAATATCGGAAATCTCATTTTGTAGTTCCATGAAATTCTGACTGGCTTTCAGATCAGGGTAAGCTTCAACAGAGACTTTGAGTCCTTCCAAAGCATTTGAAAGCCTTCCTTCAGCTGCAATTTTTTCATTTATAGTAGTGGCTTTCATTGCATTTGACCGTGCTTCAGTAATCTCCGTAAGAACGCCTCTTTCATGACCCATGTAACCTTTTACTGAGTCAACCAGCTGAGGAATCAGGTCATGGCGTTGTTTTAGCTGTACATCGATGTCGGCAAATGCCTGCTCCCTGTTGTTCCGTAATCGTACGAGCCGATTATAAATTGATACTGCCATCAGGAACAGAATGAAAAGAAATACAAGTAAAAAAAGAAATACAATCATAGCTTTAAGTATTTGAAATAATTTTTTGAAGACGAAAGATATGAAATTTTGCTATATTTAGTGTTGAAGTTACTTCAATTTGAAAATTATTGTAACTGCAAAAATATTCAGCCCCAGGAAAATAATTCTGGCTATAAGTGATTTAATTTCTTATTCTTGTAATTTTGCTCCACTTCAAGATGTAATTGTCAGATATGAAAATAAAAGCTATGAATATCGGAAGTACCTTGTCTGACAAGCTACTATCCGCCGGAATAAACTCAATTGAGGCCCTTAAATCAACAGGTAGCGAGAATGCCTTTATAAGGATCAGAACAATTGATCCTTCCGCCTGTTTGAATTTGTTGTACGCCCTTGAAGGAGCTATCAGAGACATCAGATGGCATAATCTGGAGGAATCCAGGAAAAATGAACTGAAGGACTTTTTTGACACTTTAAAATAAGAGAGGATAAATTATGGTTGATGGTTTTGCAGCGCTTGAGCTGATTCACAGCAGGCAGAGCGACAGGAGCTATAGTGACAAACCTGTTGAAAATGAAAAAATTGAAAGGATTCTTGAGGCAGGCAGATTGGCTCCTTCAGCATGCAACGCCCAACCCTGGAAATTTATTGTCGTAGATGATCCCGGACTCAGAGCCAGTCTTTCCGAAGCCGCCTCAGCCAGGCTGCTTGGGATGAACTCCTTTGTAAGACAGGCACCTTTGCTTTTGATAGTTATCCGCGAAAAAGCCAATCTGTCTTCCAGGATCGGAGCAACAGTTAAAAATAAAGATTACTCGCTGATTGATATTGGTATTACATCGGAGAATATCTGCCTCCAGGCAAGGGCTGAAGGCATCGGTTCATGCATGATAGGATGGTTTGATGAAAAGCTGGTGAAAAAGATTCTTGGGATTCCTGTGTCAAAAAGGGTTGAACTCATTATTACCCTTGGGTATCCTGCAAAAGAGCTGAGAGAGAAACGCCGTAAGTCGCTATCAGAAGTTGTTTCTTACAATAAATATTGAATAATCCGCCTCACCCCCTGCCTACCGGCAGGCAGGCAACCCCTCTCCCTTCGCCTTCGCGTAGCCGCTTCGGCAGAGCAAGGCAGGGGAAAGGGGCTAATACATTGTATTTCATTACAATACTAAATTAAATTAGTCTATCAAGGGCTGATTTTATCCTATTGACAGCCTCCTTTATGTTTTCATCAGAAGCTGCATAGGAAATCCTGATACATTTGGGGGCGCCGAATGCTGTACCGCCAACCAGTGCAACCCGTGCCTTATCAAGAAGATAAAGAGCAAGTTCGTCAGAATCTTTGATCGTTATTGTTCCATCTGATTTACCGAGATAAAAAGTAATATCCGGCATTACATAAAATGCACCCTGGGGAACCTTGACTTTAAGTCCCCTGACACTACTTAACAAGCCGCAGATCAGATTACGCCTCCTTAGGAAAGCATCTTTCATTCTTTCTCTTGAATCGGATTTGCTCTGAATAGCGGCAAGTGCGGCTCTCTGTGCTATGGAACATACACCAGACGTAAACTGACCCTGAAGTTTATTACATGCCTTTGCAATCCATAAAGGAGCTCCAATATAACCTATTCTCCAACCGGTCATTGCATAACTCTTTGATACGCCATTCACAGTAATAACACGATCGTAGATAAAATCGAATGAAGCCATACTTTCATGTTTGCCGGTGAAAGTAATATGTTCATATATCTCATCTGAAATGATGAATAATCCTTCGTGTTTATGAACAATAAGTGCAATCTTTTCCATTTCTTCCCTCGAATAGACCATCCCTGTGGGGTTTGAAGGTGAATTGAAAATTATCAGCCTTGTTTTTGGAGTTATTGCCGCTTCAAGGTCCCTGGGATTTATCTTGAAATCATTTTCAATTGCAGCCTCCACTATAACAGGCCTCCCCTGGGCAATCAGTATCTGATCATAATAGCTGACCCAGTAAGGCGCCAGAATGATAACCTCATCACCAGGGTTTACTATGGAGAGTATTACATTAATGAGCGAATGCTTTCCTCCTGCTGAAACAATTATCTGATCTGCTGTATAATTTAGTCCGTTCTCCTCTTTGAATTTCTTTGAAATAGCCTCTCTCAAGTCCCCATAACCCGGAACAGGCGGATACTTTGAATAGTTATCATCTATTGCCTGTTTTGCTGCCGCTTTAACATCATCCGGAGTGTCGAAATCGGGTTCACCAAGGCTGAGGTCAATAACATCTATGCCCCTGGCTTTCAATTCCCTGCTCTTCTGCGCCATTGCCAGAGTCGCAGAAACTGATAATGATTTAATTCTGTCGGATAAATACTCCATAATTGCAATAATAGAAGTTAATAATTCTATTTTGAGAAGGTCAAATGTATGAAGTTATGAGGAAAAAACTTAGGTTTGTATTAATAATTATAATACAGAAAAAATGGAAACGTTTTTTGATATTCTTAAAATCACTATTCCATCTGTGATTGTCTTTCTGACAGCCTGGGTTCTGTTAAGGAATATGATCAGTAATGATCAGGATAAGCGCCGACAGGAAATTATTATGCAAAACAGCCGCACAATATTGCCCATCCGTCTTCAGGCATATGAGCGGATAGTTCTCTTTCTTGAGAGGATCTCTCTTGAATCACTGCTGATACGTACTAATACACCAGGTATGTCAGCCGGACAATTACATTCCGCACTTTTAAATGCGATCAGAAGCGAGTTTGAGCACAATCTTTCTCAGCAGATCTATATGAGTCAGCAGGCATGGGAAGTTGTAAAGAATGCCAGATCTAATACAATCAAAATAATTAATACTGAATTTGAAAATACAGTAAACACAGCATCAGGTCTTGATTTCAGCAAGCAACTTCTGGAAAGGGTTATGGAGCTTGATAAAGAACCCACCAAAACTGCTGTAGAGTATATCAAGAATGAGGTTGCCAGGATTATGTAATCACAATAATTCCACGCTCCTCTTTACAAACGTGCTAAGCTCTTCTCCTCTCAGCATATTATTTGCCAGCAAAGCAAGATCGATAAGTTGCCTGACAATTTTATTTTCGTTCCCATATACTTCGAGAATGTCCTTACGGCTGTTATTAAATGTTTCCAGTTCTTTACGGAGCTTTTCAAGGTCGTCCTTTTCAAGCTGACTTATCTCCTCCTGTTTTTTCTTCTTGTGTTCCTGTTCCATGAAACTGATCTCTTCCTTAAGCCTTGTTCTCTCAGCATCATTATCTTTCAGTTTTGAGCCATATGCTACGTCTAAATCATTTGATAATTTTTCAATAAGAGCATGTCTTCCATTTACAACAAGGTTATAACTATCCGGCAGATCACCATAAAAATTCATTCCGCCACCAAATTGAGACATCTCTTTCATCCTTCTCATAAACTCTGACCGGGTTATAATAACAGGAGCATCATTATCATCAAGAGCCTCAAAAACAATAATATAATGATCCTTAAGTTTTAACTGGCCCTGAAATACGCTTTTCAGATCTTCCTGTTGGACCGGAGTAAGTTTTGACTCTTTAAGCTCATCTTTCTGGATCAGCTTATCGATGACGTCTGCATCAACCCTCACGAATCTTGATTCCTTGAATTTTCCTTCAAGATAATTTACCAGATGAATATCGAGCTGTCCGTCCAGCAGTAAGACATCATAACCTTTTGATTTTGCTTTGTCGATATAGGTGAACTGATCAGTTTTATCAGTAGAATAGAGATAGATAAGATTCTTGTTCTTATCTGTCTGATTCTCTTTAATTAGCTTCTCATATTCTTCATAAGTAAAGTACTTATCATCAGTCGTTTTTAACAGAGCAAACTTTGAAGCTTTTTCATAAAACTTCTCATCAGTTATCATTCCGTACTCAATGAAAAGTTTAAGATCATCCCATTTTTTCTCAAACTCATCGCGGTTCTTTTTAAAGATATCGTTAAGCCGGTCAGCTACTTTTTTAGTGATATGTAGTGAGATCTTCTTGACATTGGAATCGCTCTGCAGGTAACTTCTGGACACATTCAGCGGAATATCTGGTGAATCAAGCACACCATGAAGAAGGGTCAGGAATTCGGGAACGATACCTTCAACAGAATCAGTTACAAAAACCTGATTACTATATAGTTGTATCTTATTTTTCTGGATTTCAAAATTGCTCTTGATTTTTGGAAAATAAAGAATGCCAGTTAGTTTAAACGGGTAGTCAACATTAAGATGAATATGAAAAAGCGGTTCATCTCCGGAAGGATAGAGCTCATGGTAAAATTTTGAGTAGTCTTCATCTTTAAGATCAGCAGGTTTCAGAGTCCAGGCCGGTTTTGTGTTGTTTATTATTTTGTCCTTTCCCGTATCGACATATTTGCCGTCTTTCCATTCTTTTTCCTTTCCGAATGCTATTTCAACAGGAAGAAACTTACAGTATTTTTTAAGTAATTCTTCTATCCTGCTCTCCTCCAGGAACGCTTTTGAATCTTTATCAATATACAATGTAACATCAGTGCCTATCTCCTTTTTTTCAGAATCTTCAATAGAAAATTCAGGGCTGCCATCGCATGTCCATTTAACAGCTTTGGCATCATTCTGCCATGATTTTGTTTCAACCTCCACCTTATCCGAAACCATGAATGAAGAATAGAAGCCGAGCCCAAAGTGCCCGATTATAGCATTTGCCACATCTTTGTATTTGTCAAGAAATTCATTTGCACTGGAAAAGGCAATTTGATTCAGATATTTGTCAAGCTCCTCTTCAGTCATACCTAATCCTCTGTCAGATACTGTTATTGTTTTTTTCTTTTTATCTACTTTCACTCTGATTGTAAGGTCTCCCAGCTCGCCTTTGTAATCGCCTGCAGTAAAAAGCGTTTTCAGCTTTTGTGTTGCATCAATGGAGTTTGAGATGAGTTCGCGAAGAAAAATTTCGTGGTCGGAATAGAGGAATTTCTTAATAATAGGAAAGATGTTTTCAGTAGTTACACCGATTGTACCCTTTTGCATATTGATTCTGTTTTAATGTTTAACTTAAAAAATCATTTCTTTATTGTCAAAAGTTATGCCGGGACAGTCTAACTGACAAATAGTCATAAGAAAGATAAATGAAGAGTTGAAGAGTTGAAGAGTTGAAAAGTTGAAATGTTGAAGAGTTGAAGTCACAATATTTCAACATTTCAACATTTCAACTTTAATATACCTCAGAAGTATATCGGCAGTTTAAATAACGCTATGATGACCAGAAGGATTGCAACAGCAATGCTTATTAAAAGAAAATAAAATGAAAAATTTCTTCTCTTCCTGTAAATCAATAAACTATGTTCACTCATAAGTTTTTTTACAGTATTATGAATTCTCAATACCAGATTGGCATTACGAGGAATGTAAGAATCAATATTAGTTCTGATTGCTTTTTTAATTTCATCCATTTTATCGGGTGAACCTAATAGAATAATACCAGTGCTTCTGTCTGTTTTTTTTATTTCAACGATAAGATGATCGATAATATCAAAATTTTCTTTGGTATCCTGAAGGCCCAGTACCGCAACTTTACAAAAATCGTGTTCTTTCTCTTTGACAAGCTGATTTAAAAAATCATCCATGTTATGAAAAGTCAATACCATATACTTTGACGGATCAGAAAAACGTTTCTTAACGTCTTCCGAAAAATTCCTGTGATCGTCGTAACAGAAAAGATATGTCTTTACAGGCTTTGCCATGAAAGGTTATAAGATTGTAAATATAATTAATACTTTTAAAAGTGCCTAGAGTGACTAGAGTGACTGGAGTGCCTGGAGTTTCATTAATTCTCTAAGTACTGCATCTCTAGTTCACTCCAAACTTCTTTCTACTTGTTCCGTACATCAATATTTGATTTCAATCTCCATAAACCATTTTCCAGAGTATAGCTGTCAAAGGTAAAATCTGGTCCGTAAAATTGCCGGTTTTCTTTGAGATCGGGTGAGGAAGGAGAAAGATGGTCAAAGACAATTGTAACATTTGTTACAAATTTTAATGACATAACTGCAGTTGATGCATACTCGAAAACGACTCTGGGCTGGAGTTGTTTCCCATCTGAAAAGCATTTCTTTCCAAAAACAAGGCTATTCCCGGAACCAAAACTTAAAACATCTATTAACTTCCTAGTAATAAATGAATTGCCGTAATCCAAGCCTAATAGCACATAGCTAGTTTCATTGGCTGTCACAAAAGGCCTGAGATCATAATAGAGAGCACCGTACCAATTTGATTCTGAATATATTGTATCTGATCTTATCGTCGCTTCATTATAGGTTCCTGTCAATTTATAAATCTTGTTTTTACTGTCCCGAAAAGGCCTCCTGATAATATAACAGAAGTACCTGTTTCCACCATCCTCTAGGATGAGATTCCATGTGATGATCTTGACCAGACTGTCGGGAGAAGTTATCTGGCCAAGGAACCGAAGGTTCGAAAACCTGTGTTTAAAAACTGTATCGGAGGCAGCATAACCTTCAATGATCAGTCTTATTGAGTCGTTAATAGAGAGTTTTTCTTTCCGGTTCAGATTTTCCCTGATACGGCTGAACATGCCTTCAAGATCTCTTGTTATCCCGGTGGGATTTGTCTGACTGTTGATACTGTTACATATCAGGAATATAAGCAGAGTGATTATTAGAAAGATACGCTTCATTTTTCATTTTTTATTCATTACATCATCAAGAAGTTTGTTCAACTGATGGCAAGCCCACAATATCTCATCATCATTTATTGTAAGAGGAGGAGCTATCCTGAATGAATCGCCACAAAAAAGGAAATAATCAAGAATCAGACCATAATCCGGAGCATGAGCTACAGCATAATTAACGGATTCATTATCCGGGAGTCTGACAGCTAACAATAACCCTTCTCCTCTTACCTCCCTGATTGCCGGATGAACAAGGTTTCTTTTTAAAAGATCTGATTTTCTCATGCTCTCAGCAACAAGATTCTCTTCATTAATGACTTCCAGCGAAGCAAGACCTGCTGCACAACAAACTGGGTGCCCGCCAAATGTTGTTATATGCCCCAATTTAGGATTGGTGGTAAGAACTGACATAATCTCTTTAGATGAGATGAATGCACCGAGAGGCATGCCCCCACCCAAAGCTTTTGCCAGGACAATAATATCCGGAATAACCTTGAATTTTTCTGTTGCGAACATACTGCCAATCCTTCCGAAGCCGGTCTGAACTTCATCGAAGATCAGGAGAGCGCCTTTATCATTACATCGTTGTCTGAGCTGGTCCAGAAAACTGTTTTCCGGCCAGATAACTCCTGCTTCAGCCTGAACGGGTTCTGTTATGACGCATGCGGTATTTTCATCTATAAGATTAACCGCATCAAAATCATTAAATCCAATCTGAAATGTGTCAGGCAAAAGAGGACGGTAAGAGTTTTTATAAATTTCACTACCCTGAATTGACAGTGCTCCATGCGTGCTTCCATGGTATGAATTGGTGAAAGATATTATGCGGCTTCTTCCTGTGAATCTTTTAGCCAGCTTAAGAGCACCTTCTATTGCTTCGCTGCCTGAGTTTACAAAAAAACAATTGCTGAGAGGCGCTGGTAGAATCTTTATCAGTTGTTCAGCATATTTCACCTGTGGAGATTGTATCAATTCTCCATATACCATCAGATGCAAATATGAATCAACCTGCTCTTTAATCGCCTTCACTACTTTTGGATGCCGGTGGCCTGTATTACTGACAGAAACCCCTGAAATAAGATCGAGGTATTTTTCACCTGCAGGACCAAACAGATAAACTCCTTCAGCTCTAACGATCTCAAGCATAAGAGGTGCAGGCGAAGTCTGTCCGATATAATTAAGGAATAGCTGACGGTTGGTAAGCATATAGAAGAAAAGGTATTATCGGGCCATCACATTGATATCATTCAGAAGTGTGTCTCTGAAAGATTTGCCAACAGGGATGCTCTTAAGAGTTTTTCCCACGACCAGGTCGAGTGTATTCTCCTTTATTGCCTGAATCATGCTTTTATTTATAATGAACGATCTGTGGACACGTGTAAAGAGAGTAGATGGAAGCTGATTTTCAATGGCTTTCATTGTGAAATGTATTGTATACTTTTCTTCTGCCGTGTTGACTGTGACATAATTTTCCAGGGCCTCGACATAAATAATATCTTTAAGTTTCAGCTTAACCAGGGAAGATCCCTTTTTAATAAAAATCTCCTGATCTCCGGAGTTGATTGTCTCTTTGCGAGTAAAATATCTTATAGTTTTATCAATAGCTTTGCAGAATCGTGCATAGGGTATAGGTTTTAACAGATAATCCACAACGTTAAAATCAAATGCTTTCAGGGCATATTCTTCTGCAGAGGAAACAATTATAATATTAGGAGGAAATTCAAGACTCCCGATGAAATCAAAACCATCCATTTCAGGCATTTCGACATCAAGAAAGATAAGGTCAATATCCTTACGTTTTGAAAGTTCATTCCTTGCTGAAACAGAATCATTGAATATGCCCAGCAGGTTTAATGAAGATGACTTGCCAACATAGCCCTCCAGTAGTTTGCAACTTAGTTTATCGTCATCTACAATGATACAATTCATAATCTTCGGATTGGATCAGGATAAAACATTCAAAAATAGTAAAAAAATATTGACAATTTTTAACATACGGTTTTTAAGTAAAAATTCTTTTAATAACTATCTATCACATAATTTGGACTCATTCTTTGCAGTTTTCAGGTTGAATCACTTTTTAACTTCTCATTTTCCCGGGAATGAGAATAAGTAATGTTTGTAATTCGGAGTGAGCGAGGCTATTAATAAAAGTGTTTAATTAAATTCAGAAATCATAAAAACAAAAAAAGGGTGCTGTAAACACCCCTTAGCAATCTCATTTTGAGAAGATTAAAGACCTTTATTCAGAGCTGGAGCTGCTTTGAATTTAACAACTTTCTTAGCGGGAACGTTTAGTTTAGCACCAGTACGTGGGTTGCGAACAACTCTTGCACTTCTTTTGTCAACTTTAAAGGTACCCATGCTTGGAAGCTGGATTCTCTGACCTTTTTTCATAGCTTTTCCAAAAGCTCCAACGAATGCGTTCAAAGCTTTACCTGCATCTTTAATTGAAAGACCTGAATCTGTTGCAATTGCATTTACCAATTCTTTTTTTGTCATAGTGAAAAAATTTTAGAGTTAAACGAATTCGTACTAATCGAATACAAATTTATTTTTTTTTAATTCATGTGCAAATTTTTTTTTTCGTTTTTCCGCAAATAGTGGCACTTTTAGGTCAAAACTACGTTTTTTTTTGACGAAAAACAGTTTTCCCTTAAATAAGTGCAATTGCTCACTATTCTTCAATCTCAGGTTAAATTGATGATGATTTTGTTTATATCCTGTTAATAATTTTTATAAAACACTGATGTAGTGATACATACTGTTATAAGGTTCTCTTCTTTCACTCTTTATTCATGGTTTTTCCTTTAAAATATGTTTTAACATACATGAACTCATCCTTTTCCTTTCTCATTTCCTTTACGAATTCACCCTTCTTCCTTCTATTTATCTTCATGAACTCACCCTTGTCATGGCTTCCGCCATGACGTTCCCTCTCTTAAGGACAAGAGAGGCATGCACCGGTTAATAATAATCATTAGCGGAAAAAGATTAGTTTTTAAAAATCAAATTAATATTATCTTTGCGGCGGAGAAATGGCAGAGTGGTCGTCCCGATAGCTATCGGGAGCGACGGTACTGAAACCTGGCGAAGAGAAAAATGACTAATTTGGAGAAATGGCAGAGTGGTCGAATGCGGCGGTCTTGAAAACCGTTGATCTGTAACCACGGATCCGGGGGTTCGAATCCCTCTTTCTCCGCTGAACAAATTACTCCCTCGGCAAAGCCGGG
>Ga0182021_10006357_pt1 | contig 14024 bp, 12 predicted proteins | sample 612E3MmetaG_FD_120493 | JGI IMG/M metagenome (GOLD analysis project Ga0182021, IMG submission 120493) | Permafrost microbial communities from Stordalen Mire, Sweden - 612E3M metaG (Illumina Assembly) | ecosystem: Environmental > Terrestrial > Soil > Wetlands > Permafrost | place: Sweden...
ACATCGCCATCGGGCGCTTTGTAACGCAGACGCAGGAAAGCCAGCTCGCCGGATTTGTTGCTGCCGGACACTTTCTCGCTGCCGTAGCGCAAAGGATCAACGCTTCCTGTTTTACCCTTGAGGGTCAGTTCGTAAATCGCGGTAACGGTATGTCCCGCGCCCACTTCACCCGCATCCACCTTGTCGTTGTTGAAATCTTCGCGCTTGAGCATGCGGTTCTCGTAACCAACCAGCCGGTATTCACTCACCACGTTTGGATTGAATTCAATCTGGATTTTCACATCCTTGGCGATGGTTGCCAGCGTCGAAGTCATCTCGTCCACCAGCACTTTCTGCCCTTCGTTCAACGTATCGATGTAAGAGTAATTGCCATTTCCCGCATCGGCCAGTTGCTCCATGAGTTTTTCGTTGTAGTTACCCATGCCAAAGCCCAGCGTGGAAAGCGACACGCCGCTCTTGCGCTTTTCTTCAGCCATGTTCTTCAACTCATCGAAATCGGTGACGCCGACATTGAAGTCGCCATCCGTCGCCAAAAATATGCGATTGATACCGCCCTTGATATAGGACTGCTCCGCCATGCTGTACGCCAACGCAATCCCGGCTGCACCGCTGGTTGAGCCCCCTGCCCTCAGGTTATCCAGAGCCGCAATGATCTTTGTCTTTTGCGAACCGGAAGTTGGCTCCAGCACGACCTGTGTGCCCGATGCATAAGTCACCAGCGAAACCCTGTCCTGCGAACGCAACTGGTTGACCAGAAACTTGAGCGCCGACTTTAATAACGGCAAACTCTTTGGCGTATCCATAGAACCCGATACATCCACCAGGAAAACCAGATTGGCTGGCGGCAGACTTGTCTTGGCAATATCCTGGCCCTTGATGCCGATACGCAAAAGCGTGTGATTCGTGTTCCAGGGCGCAGGCGCCATTTCGGTATGCACGGCAAAGGGCGCGTTGTCTTTGGGCAATGCGTACGCATAGGGGAAGTAGTTGATCATCTCCTCCACCCGCACCGCATCCGCCGGTGGCAACCGCCCCTCGTTCAGCATGCGCCGCACATTGGAATAACTTCCCGTATCCACGTCAATGCTGAAAGTCGAAACCGGTGCCTCGGACACCAGCTTGATCGGGTTTTCGACAATCGTGCCGTATTGTTCGCGCTCTTCCCTGGCCTGCTGCATATAGGGCATGGAGACCATGGGTGCGGCCGGGGCCGCATACAATTCACGCACCACCCCCATATTCATCATCTTCTTTTCAGCGGGAGAGGCAGCAGCGCGATCCATGCTCTTGTTGAGCGTGATGCCACCGGCAACACTCAGTTCGTCCTTTAACCGGGCCGGCTCGCTGCGTTTATCACCGGCAGCCTTTCCGGTTTGGGCAGGCACCGCTTGCTGGTCAATGCTTGCCACAGGGGGCAAATATGGCTCGGTGGTTGCCTGGTTCTGATTCTGGCTGCTACAAGCGGTCAGCAACAGCAGGCAGGAAAGTAGTGTTTTATTAAGTAAGGGACTCATCGCATCCTCGCAGTTTATGTGTCGGTTGATCGGACAACTGTGCGAAATTGCACAGCTTGTCAGCTATAAACGGAGGAACGGGTGAAACGGGGTTAAACGAAATGAAAATATTTGACTGAACAACCAACAACAGAAGCTGGCTGGTTTGGACTAAGGGCTGGAGTAATCAGGAAGCACGGTTACCGGTCATTGATTGCTGAAATCGTGGGCTATCCCGGGAGGGATAACCGAGTAAAACGGTTTGAAAGAAATATTTGAACACGACCCCTTTAATTCGACCCCTTTAATTGCGACCCCTTTAATTGCTTGATCGCCCGATCTCAATGCCGGACTCGGTGTTGGACTACTTGACAACACATTAACGTGTTGTTATCGTCTCCAACATGAAAGCCCGCGAATTATTCAATCGTCGCGTACCTGTCACGGAACAGGCATTTGCCGAACTGGTGCTGTGGGAATTGCCTGAGCCACTATCCGGCAGCAAGCACGCCTACAAATACCGGCTGGCATTCGTGGCTGAAGGGGCGTGTGTGCTGCGTTACGACAACGAGTCGGGCAAGGGCGACCACAAGCATGTGGACGATCAGCTAGTGAAATATCGCTTCGTTTCGGTCGATAAGTTGGTGGCGGATTTTTTTGAAGATGTGAAGAGGTGGCGCGATGAAAACAGTAACGATTGATGTCCGGCCATTGACCGACACGCTGGGTGATTTCACACAAGCCTGGAAGAGCGGCAAGACCACCGCGCCGCGCATCAGCTTTGAATCGCCGGAGCTGTTGTTCAAAATGCTGTCAGGTAAGAGATGGGAACTGCTGAACGCCATGACCGGCACAGGCCCCATGTCCATCCGCGAAGCTGCAAGGCGAGTGGAGCGCGACATCAAGGCCGTGCACGGCGACGTGACCGCGTTAATCAATGCGGGGATATTGTCGAAGACCGACGATGGGATGATCATCTTCCCCTACGATGCCATTCATGTGGACTTCATGCTCAAGGCGGCGTGAAACCTGAACAGGTTTTTTGCTTGGTCAGTAAATAGAAAGCCCAGCGATGCTGGGTTTTTTATTGTGGTAGGTATTACGATGCTGATCCCGATGGCGCTTTGATTCAGGGAGTGAATCATCAAACCTTAGTTGCACGCATTCAATATTGCTACGCCATTCTGTTGGCGCATCTTTATTGATATAGTCGATTCGTAATAAATATTGGGCATGAGAAAGCCATTCCTGCTTGTGAAGCGCCCAGTTTGCCCCGTACCATTTCTAATGCAATCGCCAGGGTGCGCAGGATCTGGCCCCCAAGTAACATGGTAATACTGGCAATTGGGTGCACCAGCTTTGTATGGCGCACAAGTAGCGGGCTCACGTGTATCTGGTGGCGCGCAAACATCCGGTTGTGTATGCACACCAGACGTAAGCACGCGACGCGTGTAGGTGCTGAGCTGCGGATCATTGGCTACGGAACAATATGCAGGCATCAAACTTTGAGCCAACTGATAGCTGATGAACTCACCGGTAGAGCAGCAAGCCATGTAATAAGTACCCGGCAGGCCTCCAGGCCCATCGATCCGTCCATATGGGTCGCCACAAGTGCGTGTATTGTCACCGGAACCAATCTCCACACCACTGCCACCATCAAAGTGCTGGGCATAAAAAATATTTGACCAATAGGTATCCTCTGCACAAGTGTCGCCCCATAGCGGAAGATTACCAGTTGCCGTATTTATTTTAATTTGACCATCTTCTTGAAAATCATTGCCATTATTGTCAGGCAATGCCTTTATTTCTGCCTTGATTGCAGTATCCGTTACCAGTGTTGCAAAAAAAGCAACAGCAGGTTTGCGACCTGCCTGCTGCCCTGCACCGGAGTGCCATCGAATCCCCGCCTCATAAGAGGCGTAAAGATCAATCCCCCTTTGAAGCAAACCTTCCACAGCCCCCTGCTTACTTGCTAACGATTCAGTACCCATTACGCTAATTAGATCATTGAGGTAAGTGGCTCCCTGATTTGCACCGTAATCAGGAATACCCGTTGGAGCAAATGACCGCCCGGCATCACCAAGCGTCCACATGTAGTGATCAACATAGGGCGTAAACCAACGTGCTTCCACGGTCGCAAAGTCCGCCTGTGCGCCTGTAGCATTTACGCGCGAATCTGAAGGAAGCAGAGATAAATCAAAATCGGCAAGCTGAAAAATTCGCTTGCTTGTTCCAGCCATGCCCGGCCTGAATGCCGTTGCGCCATTGTTTGGCGGTGCTGTTGCGAGAACGGTCAGAACAGCATATTTATCGATACAACAAGTGGATCCATTCGGGTAGCAACCTGTAGCCTTTTGCGATGCCTTGACTATCGAACTGTTTGGCGTAACTGTCATTGGCAATTTGGATGAGAAATCCAGCGCCGCGTTGTAAGAACTCGAATGGTAAGGACACGAAAGAAATCCTTGCTGGCTTGGGTTTGTAGGGTTTATCTCCAACCCGGCATCGACACCACTAGTCGTGACGCTTATCAATCTGATTTCATCACCGGGATTTTTTGGCGCAATCCATTTATCTCCCCCCAGAAATGTTCCTTCGTTGCAAGCCCCCCCGTTGCAGGTGTAAGTCCAACCAATAGTCGTTTGGCGCATATCAGTGGAAGAAGTCGACCCAGGACTACAACCCGAAAATAGGATAGTAGAAATTGCAACAGACAATATAGTTGCGATTAAATGGGCCGGGCTCGAATTGCTTTTCTTACATTTCATTTTTTCCCATTTCGTTATTCATTCAGCCGCAAGTTAATTCGATTCGATTTGTATTTCTTATCAACCCAGATTCAAAACAATTCGACCCCGGTACTATCTGCTCCCTAGCGGAAATTGATCGCACCGATGTCATACCCGTCGGCACTGGGCCGCGGTGAGCGATAGAAATCTTCAGAGACGGCGACCGGCTTCCCCGCACCGATGGCCGGGCTGGATGCGTCGAGACGGAAAAAGTCTGCGCTGTTCGGGTCCACCGAAACCAGCTGCGGGTTGGCCAGCAGCGAATGGCTGTCGAGGCCCAACGCTTGCCAGCCGCTCAGGTCGTACGTTGCCGTCGGCGTGCCGGAGGGGCTGACGGCGAACGGTTTGGCGCTGCTCGGTTTGAAATAGAGGTTGTTGCTCAGGGCGATGCCGCCAGTCGCACCGAGGTTGATGAGTTCGCCCCAGCCGTTGATGGTCCCGGGGTTCTCCGACCACATCAGATTGTTGCGCACTTCCCAGTTGATCACCGCCGGCAAATCGATATTCAGAAAATCGCCATTGCCGACGTTGAGTCCGGTGGTGCTCGGCGTCATGTATGCGGTGTTGTTGAGGATATGCACGTTGCTTGCCCCGCAGGCGCCGCGGAAAGCAAGGTTCATGTCGTAGATCAGGTTGTTGCGAACCATCGCGTCGTTCTCGGTGAGGTTGATGCCGGTGGAGGTGACTTTGTCATTGTCCGGGTTGCCGTCGGGCTTGAGGATATTGCGTTCGATGAGCAGCATGCCGATGTTGCGGTCGACAGGCAGCGAGAAATCGCACTCCACGTCGCTCGCGGTGGTGGCGATGCGCGAGGTGCCGGCGGTGATGATGTTGTCGGTGATGACACCGCGCCGGGAATGCCACTTGATGCCGGTGGTCGGCGCAGCGCGGTTGGCATCGATCAGGTTGTCGGCGATATAGAAGTTGCGACTCTCGCTCGGCCTGATAAAGCTGACCGCGATGCGCATCTGATCGACGCTGCTGCCCATCAGCGCATTGTCGACGCCGTCGACGTAGACGGAGAAATAGGCGTTGTTCTGCACCTGCGAGTTGTAGAGATAACTTCTGTCGCCGCCTGAGCCCCAGCCGACTTCCTTGCTGTCGTGGATCGACAGGTTCATGCCGAGAAATTCGGTTCCGGTGCTCCCCACGGCGGTCGCGCCATCGGTATTGGCTGGCGGCAGGTTGGTGCCGTCGAAGTCGAGGTCCATCACCCGCCAGTCCGTACCGCTAACCAGCATACCGGCGCTCTGCCCCGGACTTGAGCCCAGTAGCAGGATAGGCCGCGCGCCGGGACCGAAAGCGCCCAGTGTATTGGGACCGTCGCCGGTCAGTGCGAGGGTGACCCCGGGCCAGGTCTCACCGCGGCGCAGCAACAGCCGGCGATTGGCCGCAGCGTTCAGCCAGCTCAACTGTGCCGCCAGATCGGTAGAGGTAATTGTGTCGCAGCCCGTCGGTGCCTCGGTGAAGACGCCCGTACGCGAAACGCAGCGGCTAGCAACGCCGGCATAAACATTTTGCGGATCGCTCACGGTGATGGTGACACTCCCCACCGGACCAAGCCGCCCGGCACGATCCCGCACGCGGACGTTGACTACGTAAGTGCCTGCGGTTTCAAAAACATGCGCCACCAGAAATCCGGTCGCCTGGTTACGGCTCTTGCCGGTGGTCTGCCACAGTCCAGCGCCGGCATCGTCGAAGTCCCAGCTAAAATTCGCCGAGAGAAAGTCGTTACCGTCGAGCCCCGTAGTGCCGCTGGCATCAAAGAAGACCGCGAGTGGCGCAACGCCCGTAATGCGACTCGGCGCCAACTGCACCTGGATGTCGGACGAACCGAGTTCAGACGGTGCCGTCGAGCCCCCGCAAGCCGTCAGGCCCAGGCAGACCAGCAGGAGGAAGATCAGTCCGTGCCGCGAATGAAAAGAATAATTAGGGATAGACCAGGTTGGCCTGTGTGAAGAATGTTCGGTGAGTCTCGCAATCAAGTGTTTCCCCTTGGTAGAACAAATGTGTTGCTGGCGATGCTTCCCAGCGGTGCGGGAAGTGAGATAGGAGCAGCGGCAATGTCGGGTTACGCTGACGCCAACCCGACCTACAGGGCTCTTTTGTTCGCTTTAGCGAAAGACTTCATAGAGTACTCTGGCCCAGACTACTGCAAAGAGCGGCGGAAGTACCGTGGGCGGCCAATTGCCAACAATGTGAGGCCAGCTTTTGATATGCACCCCCAGCCGCTCATATGAGAATGCATGGTGCGCCTCTTCTTCAACACGATCACGGACTACTTTGAGCTCGGAAATTACCTCATGTGCTGCACGCACCGCGAGCGCGACAAGCACTGATGATGCTAGCCCGATAATTGGGATTGCATAGATAAGAATGTGAATGAGCTTCTGGATGTCATCTTTCTCACTCAAATTATTTATCCCGACGACAAATGCGCCGAACAGGAATGAGTTTGAAACAAGCAGCCAGCTAACGCGATGGCCGATTAACTCATACTCGATCTTGAGCTGTGAATCTAAGCGCGTAAGCCGCCGGCTTAGGGAATCTTCGAGCGCTAGTGTGGTCATGGATACTCCTGTGATCAATAAGGGACAAACCATGGTTTATTTGGCCCGTGTAAAGATTGTTCGGTGAGACTCGCAATCAGGTTCTACCCCTTTGTCGAACAAGTGTGCCGCTGGCGATGCTTCCCGACGGTGCGGGAATCTATCCTTGCGCCAGCTCCTATACTGGGGGAGTCCGCTGTGAGCCTTGCACCGTGCGTGCGGTGCGATGTGCGTGGGGCGGATTTGCAAGTGGGGCGAACTGTATGGGCGTGGGGCGGGTTATGTCAATAGTGCTAAAGGGGTTATCGTCGCAATGTTAGGTAGCCTTCATTCATGGTTCGACAGGCTGTGCGTGTGCTGTTGGGGCGAACGCCCCTTACAGCCACGGCCTACCCCTTGCGGGTGCACCACGAACGGAGGGCTTATGCGGCCGGAAGATGGGTGAGATTCACCTTGCCGGTATCGACGATGTAGCGGACAAAGTCCAGATCCTGCGTTTTCATATGCTCCGCATACCAGTTGCTCAGGTAGTTGATAGTGTTCATGGTTACTTGCCTGCTCAAGGTGGTCATCTGCAACTGGTCCAGCTTGCCCAGGAAATGCTTGTGCAGGTCGACATGTTCCGCATGTTTCAAATAGTCGTGCATGCGCATCAGGGACTCTTCTAGCGCGAAGTGGAAACGGGCATGTTCGCGCAGTTGTTCCAGCTTGAAGAAGACATCGGACCAGCCTTCCCGATTGTCGATTGCCGTGTCGATCACGGTAAACAGTTCGATGACGCCCTTATGCTGCTCGTCGATCTCGGCGACCCCGACTGAGTATTCGTCTTTCCATTGCATCTTGGTTCTCCCCCCAGGTATTTTTCCTGTTCCCAGTCCGCTTTTTAGCAGAACTATTGCGTTGCTGCTAGCTTATTAGCATGCCGTCATTCCCGCGAAGGCGGGAATCCATGCAATCAAATTTACTTCACCGAGTGAGACAATACCGGAAATTCAGAGTAGTCCGCTACGCGGAGACTGTTTAAGAACTGGATTCCCGCCTTCGCGGGAATGACGGCATGGGCGTGCTGGAAGCACGAATTACATGGGCGCTCACCAGCCAGCCAACCGGACTGAGTACGAGGAAAAATGAATCTGTTGAAAACTTCCTGGAACGGTTGTGAGTAAATAACTGGCGCCGAACCTGGCGAGTTCGCCCATCGGCATTCAGGTTCAGACGATGCACTCACGTTCAGCCATTTTGCATAACCGCTATCGCCGGAATTGCAAAATAGAAAGTTGCGCCTTCATTGACCTTGCCTTCCGCCCATACCCGTCCGCCGTGCTTGGCGACGATACGCTTGACAACAGCGAGCCCGATGCCGGTGCCTTCGAATTCATCCACGCCATGCAGGCGTTGGAACACGCCGAATAATTTGTTCGCGTATTTCATGTCGAAACCTGCGCCGTTGTCCTTCACATAAAACACGGCTTCCGATCCCTCCGTTTTTGCCCCCACCTCGATCAGCGCGGTTGCTTTATGGCATGTGAATTTGATCGCATTGGAAAGGAGATTGATCAAGACACGGCGCATCATGTGGCGATCGGCAAAAATCGAAGGCAGTGTGCCAATGACAAGCTTTAGATCGCGTTCGGCTGTGGCAGGTTTCAATTCCTCCATCACCTCATGCACCAGTTCCACCATATTGATCTCGCTTGGTGTCGCTGTCATGCGCCCGGTGCGCGAGAAGGCAAGCATGTCGTCGATCAGTTGCGCCATTTTTTTGGAATTATCGCGCACCACATTCAGCAGCCGTCTGCCTTCTTCATCCAATTGTTGCGCATATTCATCCAGCAGAATTCTGGAGAATCCGTCAACTGCACGCAATGGTATGCGCAAGTCATGCGAGGCCGAGTAGTTAAAATTCTCCAGATCAAAAATGGCGGTTTCGAGTTCGGCGGTGCGTTGCGCCACCCTCTGTTCAAGTTCTGCGTTGAGCTGGAATATGGCCGCCTCGGCCCGCCGCTGCCGCATCACGAAACCGATCACCACCATGCTGAAAACAACGATGCCTATAGCGTATTGCCAAAGATGCTGCTTCCATTCGGCGAGATAGTCATCTTCGGCGATGCCGGCAAAAACGAATAGCGGAAGATTTCCTACCTGCCTGAAACTATGTATTCGATCAACCCCATCCAGGGTCGATTTGGCGTGATAGGTGGCGTGAACAATTCCTTTATCGATATAGGCTCTGGCATTCAGGTTGGATATTTTGCCCATATCCTTTTCGCTCGGCGGATAACGCGCCGCAAGGCTTAAATCTTTATCAAACAATGCCACCAGCTCATGTTGGTCCAGGTTGAGTGATCGATAGAAATCCTGAAAATAATCCATATCCAACGAGGCCTGAACAGTACCGGCAAAGCTGCCATCCTTGAAGTTGATCCGGCGACATATGATCAACGTCCATTTGCCGGTAACACGTGAGACAAGCGGGGAAGAAATCACCAGCCCCGCTGCCGCATCATCTCTTTGGCGCTGGAAATAGGGGCGATCGGAAAGATTGACGACGGGAAGGGATGCGAGAGAACTGTGGATGTGCTCGCCATGCGCATTGATCAGATGCAGCAAACTGACTTCCGGTACGCTATCCCGATGGGATTTGAGCAAAACATGCAGCTCGCCTGCGCGCGAGCCGGTCGCCCCGCGCTTCTGTCGCATATCTTCCGGGCGCACATGACTCTGCACGTCGAGCAATGCCAGGTTAACTTTCTGCACGGTTGCCAGTGCGTGCTCTTCCAGCACCCGCGAGAGAGTTTCCACCTCCGACCGGGCATGTTCCTCGGCTTCCCGATATTCGTTAGCCAGGCTTAGCGCCAGCAGGATAAGGACCCCTGCCAAACCGACAAGACTGGGAAGAATCGTCCGTTCAAATGAAAATAACTTTTTCATTGATTGAATTGTTATCTACAGAAAAGCGGGAGGAAGAGATTTTTTACTGCTTTATACATTGGGCCCCCACTTGTAATTATTTTATGGAACTCGGCTTACTGTTCGCGTATGGAAAATCGATGGCGCAACACACGTTACCTTACTGCTACACAAAGAACAATATGCCAAAAGGTCTAGATATAGGGCGCGGGATTTATTACGAACACTTGACTGAATTCGATTGGAATTATTGGGTGATTTGCAGCGCACACACCTTGCGGCTGCAAGTGCGTATTATGTTCTTCGCTTGCATAAGAATTTTCTGCGCACCAATATCGGGCATGAATATCAGCGTTCCCCGGGTCACACCACGGCGCCGAACAGTTTGCCCACTCCGGCAGTCAGCGCCATCGCCAGCGCGCCCCAGAACACGACCCGCAGCGTTGCCCTGAATACCGGCGCACCGCCTGCACGGGCTGATAGTGCCCCCAGTACAGTGAGAACAATGAGCGAGGTACCGGCCACCAGGGGCACCACCAATGCCGCCGGGGCCGCCAATGCAGCCAGCAGCGGCAATGCTGCACCAACAGAGAAAGTCAGTGCGGAAGTAAATGCGGCCTGCACCGGATTGGCACTGGTCATCTCGTTAATACCCAGTTCATCGCGGGCATGGGCGCCCAAATCATCATGCGCCATGAGTTGCCGCGCGACTTCTTTTGCCAGCTCCGGATCGAGTCCGCGCTCGACGTAGATTCCTGCCAGCTCCTGATGTTCGTGCTCGGGTTGCGCCAGCAGCTCGGCGCGCTCGCGCGCCAGATCGGCCTTTTCGGTATCGGACTGCGAACTGACCGATACATACTCGCCTGCCGCCATCGACATCGCACCCGCAACCAGCGCCGCGACCCCGGCTAGCAACAAACTGCTGTGGGATGCATCAGCCGCAGCCACCCCGACCAGCAGGCTGGCCGTGGAAACAATACCGTCATTTGCTCCCAGCACGGCTGCGCGCAGCCAGCCTATGCGAAGTGTGCGGTGAGTTTCATGGTGTGTATGACGTGGCATTCAGGCTCCGACGAAAATTGAAGAGCATCAAACCAGATAGTTGATTAGAGCCAACAGTGCCTTCCCCCTTGCAGGGGGAAGGATAGGATGGGGGAGTGGACAAATGGCCTAATGAGCAATCTGGCATCACGATAGCATGAACGATTTCTATTCTTCGATTATTCGCTCGATACGCTGGTCGGGAATCAACCAGATGATGGCAACCAGCACGTAAAGCGCATCGGAAATCCATTGATTCCAGAAGGCCAGCGAAATAGCGATGGCGTAAAGCAATTGCGAAATCTTGCCTTTGATATCTTCTTCAACTGCCTTGGCCAGTATGGATTCTTTGCCGCCGTGCGCTGTGATGATGCAGTGTTGCAAGATCAGGTACGCCACTGACGCCATGAGCAGCACGACTCCATATAGCGCCGTGGGCAAGGCGGCAAAATGGTTCTCGCCCATCCAGCCCGTGACGAACGGAATCAGCGACAACCAGAACAGCAAGTACATATTCGCCCACAGGATGGCGCCACTCACGTGCTTCACGGTGTGCAGCATGTGGTGGTGGTTGTTCCAGTAAATGGCGAGATAGATGAAGCTGAGAACGTAACTCAGGAAAACCGGCAGCAAGGGTTGCAGCGATTGCCAGTCGGTGCCGTGCGGCACTTTCAGTTCCAGCACCATGATCGTGATCAGGATGGCGACTACGCCGTCGCTGAATGCTTCCAGTCGCGTCTTGCCCATGGTTCACCCTTTCGCTGCACCACCCTGATTCAAACCGTGCCACCACTCTACCGGCAACAATGCCGCAGTGAAAACTCGCTACCCAGCCATGCGGTGAATTTCAATCGTGGTATGCACAATCTCTTCGTGCTGGCTCAGTTGTTCCCGTACCTGTTCCGGGGTCAGTGTGGCGCTATGCGTCGCGAGACTGATGGCGCAGGAATAGGCTTCCTTCCCGACACGCCAGACGTGCAAATCTGAAATAACCGTTTCATCTGTCTTGTCGAGCAGTTCAATGACTTCCCGGATTTCGTCCACCACAGGATGATCCATTTCCCTGTCGAGCAGCACCTTGCCCGTATCCATCAAAAGCCCCTTCGCCCAGACCGCAACCAGTATCGCGCCGACGATGCCCATGACCGGATCCAGCCACGACCAGCCATAGACCATGCCGCCTGCCAGGGCGACGATGGCCAGCACCGAAGTGGCCGCGTCGGCGATGACATGCACATAGGCCGATTTCAGGTTCAGGTCATGATGGTGGTGATGGTGTTCGCCGTGTGCATCATGCTCATGGCCGTGATGATGATCATCATGTGCATGACCAAGAATCAGGGCGCAGATAATATTGACCAGCAGGCCGACAACAGCAACGAAAATCGCTTCCTGATAATGAATAGCCTGCGGCAAGAACAGGCGCTCCACCGAGCTATAGACCATCATGCCGGCAACGCCGATCAGGAAAATGGCGCTGGCAAAACCCGCCAATATCTCGATCTTCCAGGTGCCAAAGGCAAACCTTGGATCGCTTGAATAATGACGCGCAGACGCATAGGCAAAGGCGCTCAGCCCGATGGCAAAGGCATGCGAACTCATGTGCCAGCCATCCGCCAGCAGCGCCATGGAGTTGAACCACCACCCGGCAACAATCTCCACCACCATCATGGCAGCGGTGATCCACATTACGGCGCGCGTGCCCCGCTCTGCGGCCGGATTGCCTTTGTTGAATACGTGATGGTGCGTCAAGCCGGGTACGTTATGAGTGTGCATTGTGATGATGGATTTGAATGGGGATATGGTGAATCGACTGACACCGCTCTCGCAATGTTCATTGACCGTGACTTAATTCTACAGGGGATCTGAAATATAAATAACCGCGCAGCCAGAATAGAGCCCCCTGCGACAATCAATACTTCATTTGCAATCAGGGAGTTCCTGCTCCGGCCCCGCTGAGATGCAGTCTTTCATTCCCGCACAGGTGCCCGCTATTTTCTGCAGCAGGATACTAACGCATTTATCACGTAAATTTGACGCGTTTTTAACATTTGAATTGCTAGCATTCTTGGAGTAGGAGAAGTTATATATCCACATCAGGGGATTTACGATGACAGAAAAATTATCCGCTTCCGCATCATCCTTCTCAACGAAACTCCCGGCAACGATTGCCCATGACGTATCCCTGATACTTGAGCAATATCCCAACGTCGGCAAGAAAATCGCGCAATTATGGGGCTCGGTTGATTTGCATAATTATCTCAATTCAGTTGTTTTTGACGAACGTGGCGGCCGGCATGGTTTTCCCGAAAACATCGTTTCAGCGTTGTTCAGAGTATCCGAAGCTCACAAAACGCTGGTTCCGGAAAAAAACGGGGGCGATATCTGGGACATCATATTGGGGCAGGTAAAGTGATCAATAACTGAACAAACAGGCAGCCGAACAATCCCGTTCGGCCAGTTCCACTTCAGGTTAGCTATTCGTGAACGATGATGCTGGATGTGGGAATGCACCATCACCATAAGCGTGAATAACTTGGGAAATAACTACTTGATACCCATTAAGCCACTTGGTCTGAGCGGCCTTTGCTTCCAGGTGTTTTGGATGTTTTATCAATTCTTGCAGACCTTCCATCGTTTCCCAATAATATACATTTGAAATTCGGCCTGTCTCAGGATTTTCCCAAGCTTCTTCACCAAGATAACCAATAGATTGTTTTGCAATTTCAGCAATGGCATTGTCGAGCTTATAAAACTCTTCATCGTACTGCTTTTTATCAAAAATGAATGTTGCCGAATACATGTGATTCCTTAATTATGGCTAACGCAATGGAGCCAAGATACCGCCTATCTCATTTTTTCAACGGCATCATCAACACGCTCCACCGCAATGATTTCCATGCCTTCGATCTTGTGCTTGGGCGCATTGGCTTTGGGGATGATGGCGTGAGTGAAGCCGAGTTTGGCGGCTTCTTTCAGGCGCTCCTGCCCGCGCTGTACCGGGCGCACTTCTCCGGCAAGACCAACCTCGCCGAACACCACCATTTTTTCCGGCAGCGGCTTGTTGCGCAGGCTTGAAACAATGGCGAGCAGTACGGCCAGGTCGGCACCCGGCTCGGTGATCTTCACGCCGCCCACGGCATTGATGAATACATCCTGATCGAAGCAGGCAATGCCCGCATGGCGGTGCAATACGGCCAGCAGCATCGCCAGCCGGTTCTGTTCCAGCCCAAGCGACAGAC
>Ga0182021_10006359_pt1 | contig 14021 bp, 13 predicted proteins | sample 612E3MmetaG_FD_120493 | JGI IMG/M metagenome (GOLD analysis project Ga0182021, IMG submission 120493) | Permafrost microbial communities from Stordalen Mire, Sweden - 612E3M metaG (Illumina Assembly) | ecosystem: Environmental > Terrestrial > Soil > Wetlands > Permafrost | place: Sweden...
AAGGGCTGTATCGTTTTCGCCATCACCCGGATGAATACTACCGCGAGTTAGAATCTCGATGGGAGAAGGCGAGTTCACCGAACCGATAGCTCAGTTGCTTATATGTTAATTTTGCACCTGTTGTATATTAGATGCGTGGTGGGGGGCCGTGAAAGACTCCGCGTTATATGTTACTCATGAACTGGGTCTCGATCCGCCGCGCCAGGACTATCACGTCGCGACCATACCGGTCTGGCATCGCTGGCCGCACATTCAATCGGACGCGAATATCTCGCCAGCGCGCGCCGCCGCTCATAATGCGGTCAGCGACGCCCTGGCTGATGTGGTGGCGTATGGCAGTGCGGCCGCCATCGCCTTCGATCGTTACGGCGGCGCTTCCGCGGCCAGCGACCTAACGTGGGCCTCGGAACAGGCCAATGCGCAGTTATATTACCAGCAGCAGATGGGCACGGCCCTGCTGGCCTATGCCGATGCGCTGAATACCTTTGTGTCGGTGCTCGACACAGAGCACGAAACCGATACGATCATCACAGTCGCCGACGAGATAAGTTATCAACAACGCCTGGCGACAACGGGCTTCACGCCGGACGAAATCGCCGCCGCCAAACTGGTCGGCCTCACCGATGACGACATCGAGGCCTATCGACAAGCGACCATCGCGGCCGATCCGAATGAGATTGCCGGAGACCTCATGACTATCTATTACGACGAAGCGTTGGTCAGTCGAAACCTGGGCAATGCGCTGCTCTATCCGTATGGCTTCGCGCCCGGCTTAACCGTGGGCGGCAGCGCAGGGCTTCTCCAGGCGACCGCCGTGTTGACCAATCCGACCGGCAATACGCTGGCTCAGATCTATAACACATCCACTACCATTCAAGTGGGCAATCCGCTGACGCAAACCACCGCGATCGATCTGCGCGCCCGACGCATCGATCTGCCGGCCGATTGGGCAGTCGATGTCTCGCCGTCCCAGGTGACACTGGCACCCCGCGAAGTGGCCACCGTCACGGTGAGTGTGCTGCCGGGGTCGCCCGCGCCGCAAGGTAACGTGCCGCGTATTGCAGTAGAAGGGTATGTTGGCAGTCAATTATTGGGCGGTGTCGCGGTGGATGTCGTCGTGCCCAATTACATACCCTATTTCCTGCACGCCTACTTACCGTTGATTAGACGCTAAACAAAACCAGACAGGTGTTGGATGACTGCCTGTCTGGTCAGACAAACTGTCATATGCCATCCATCGCACCGTTATATAACAGCCTCTTTGGCCGCTCGATTGAACTGCGTCTCGTAAAGGTGAGCGTAGAGTCCACCCTGTGCTAACAGTTCAGGATGTGTGCCGCGTTCGACGATCTGCCCGCGATCCAGCACCAGGATCAAATCGGCGGCGAGGATGGTGCTGAGGCGATGGGCGATGACGATGCTGGTGCGTCCCGCCATGACCCGTTTGAGCGCATCTTGAATCAGCGCTTCCGATTCACTGTCCAGCGAACTGGTGGCTTCATCCAACACCAGGATGCGCGGATCTTTCAGGATGACGCGCGCCAGAGCGAGGCGCTGCTTCTCGCCGCCGCTCAAACGATAGCCGCGTTCCCCGACGACAGTCTCGTACCGATCGGGCAGCCCTCTGATGAAATCGTGGATATTGGCGGCGTGCGCCGCCGCTTCAATCTCAGGCTGGGTGGCATCCAGGCGCGCATATAGCAAGTTGGTGCGGATCGTATCGTGGAAGAGGTGCGTCTCCTGCGTCACCATACCGATCTGCGCCGCCAATGAATCGAGCGTCACATCGCGCAGATCGCGCCCATCGAGCAGGATGCGCCCGCTGACCGGATCGTAGAGGCGTGGAATCAAATAGGTCAGCGTCGTTTTACCGGCGCCGCTCGGGCCGACCAAAGCCGTCAATTGACCAGGCCGCACACTGAACGAAATATGATCGAGCGCGGCGATGCGCGCCTGGCTGCGCGCAGGAGGCTCTTCGCCAGTGGCGGCCCGGTGACCATTCGGGTCCGGCTCGCCGCCAGATAAAGATGCTTTGACGCGATCGATCTGCCCGAAACGTTTGACTTCGCTGAGTAAATTATCTCCACCCACATCATAACGAAATGACACATCTTCAAAGATCAACTCGCCGACGGCATTTTGCAACACGCGCGCGCCCGGTTTCTCGACAATATCCATCGGCAGATCGATCACCTCGAAGACGCGTTCGAAGCTTACCATCGAGGTCGCAAAGTCGACGGGCGCGTTCGCCAACGATTGCAGCGCACCGTACAGCGTCGTCAGATAAGCGCCAAAGGCCACAATCGTGCCGATCGTAAAAGCGTTCTGCATGACCAGATAGCCGCCGATGCCGTAGACCAGGGCTGTGCCCACTGCGCTGACCAGTCCGATGATGACGAAAAAGATCGAGCCCGTGACGGCGCGGCGCACACCGGTATCGCGCACCGCGCGGGCGCGCTCTGCAAACCGATCGGCTTCCACCTCCCGTCGCCCGAAGAGTTTGACCAGCAGCGCCCCGCCGATGTTCAGTGTCTCGAACACCATGGCATTCATCTGGGCGTTGGCTTCCATCTGTTCGCGCGAGATGTCCCGCAAGCGAGTTCCCAACTGTCGCGCAGCCAGAATAAACAGGGGCAGGATCACAGCACTGATCAAAGTGAGATGCCATTCCAGGGCCAGCATCACGGACAGCACGGCGAAGGCCTGAATGAAGTTGGTCACAATCCCGACGATAGTATTGCTGATGGCGTTCTGCGCCCCCACCACATCGTTGTTGAGGCGGCTCATCATTTCGCCGACCTTGGTGTTGGTGAAGAAGCGCAGCGACATGCGCTGCAAGTGTGCAAACAGCGCCACGCGCAAGTCATAGACCACGCCCTCACCCACACGGGCATTCAACTGCCGCTGGAGAACATTGATGCCGCCATTGAAAGCCGGAATGAACAGCAGTGCCAGCGCGAGGAGCGCCAATTGAGGGACATTTCCGGCGGGGATGGTGTAGTCGATCATGCGGCGGAAAATCAACGGCATCAGCAGCGCCGTGCCGGTCGTGATTAAGATCAACACCAGCATCCCGGTCAAGTGCCAGCGATACGGACGAGAATAGGTCAGGACGCGCTTCAGTAAGTCCCACGTGACTTTGGGCTTCTCATCCGTTGCGCGCAAATAGCCGAACCAACCACCACCGCCATGCATTGCCATACGGTGATTGTAGCCGTTCGCCAGGAGAAGGACAAGCTTGACCGCTTGCTTCGGGCCTACAGCAAAACTGTTGGGGGGTCTTCAGGTTTCCGGTAATGCTCGCGATGGATTGTAAATCCATCGCCCCAGACGCCGGATTTACAATCCGGCGGGAGCAACTGAAAAGTCACCAACACTTTTGCGTTATACTCACTTGCTTCACATGAGTTGCGCTTTAGGAAGGGCGTGCTATTAATTGGGTAGTAGAAGAACTTCAGCGCGACGTGACCCGGTAACTCTACGCTGTCCCTCTCCGCCCGCGCCGAAAAATCACGAGGCCGACAATTGAACACTCCTGAGTTCATCGCCGCCTGGCGCGGGCGGATCGATGGTTGGTCAACCGCCGCAGCGCGCGGCTTTCAGGCTTTACGCGTACGCAACTTTCGTCTATTCTGGACCGGCCAGCTGATCTCGCTGACCGGAACCTGGATGCAGACGACAGCGCAGGCCTGGCTCGTTTTGAAGCTAACGAACGATTCTCCCTTTGCACTCGGCACAGTCATCACGCTGCAATTTTTACCCGTGATGCTGTTCGCGCTGTACGGCGGCGTCCTGGCCGATCGTCTACCCAAACGCCGCACACTGGTTATCACGCAAACACTACTCATGATTCAAGCGACTATCTTCGGCGTGTTGGTCGTGACAGGCTTGATTCAGCTGTGGCAGATCTATGTACTGGCGGTGATTCAAGGCTTGATCACCGCCATCGATAATCCCCTACGGCAGGCTTTTATTTATGAGATGGTGGGCCGCGAGGATCTGGTGAATGCCGTTGGGTTGAATTCGATGACGTTTCAGGGCGCACGTATTTTCGGCCCGGCGCTGGCCGGGGTGGTGATCAAGCTGATCGGGATCGCGCCGACGTTGATTCTGAATGCGATCAGCTTCATCCCCGTCATCTGGGCGCTGTTGCTGATGGATGCCAGGGCTTTCTTTGCCGCGCCGCCCAAACGTGACGGATCGATGTTCGATAATCTGAAGGAAGGCCTGACCTACGCCCGACGTACGCCCGCCATCCTCTCAATCTTGATCGTCGCCGGCTTCATCGGCACCTTTGGCTTCAACTTCACGGTGATCGTGCCGCTGGTAGCCGACAACGTGCTGAAAACAGACGCAACCGGTTACGGCCTGCTCAGCGCCGCCATGGGCTTTGGCGCATTGATCGCGGCCTTTGGCACTGCCTATGCTCATCGCATTACGATGCGGCGCCTGTTGATCAGCGGTGGACTCTTCAGCATCTTCCTGGGAATGTTGGCGCTGTCGTCGTCTTACGGGTTATCGGCGGTGGTGCTGGCCATCATGGGGTTTACGGGCATCACCTGCGCCACATCGATCAATACGCTTTTGCAGCTGACGACGCCGGAGCAACTGCGGGGACGCGTGATCAGCATCAACATTCTGTTGACGCAAGGCAGCACACCGATTGGGGGATTTTTCCTGGGCACTCTAGGGCAGCTGGCCGGCGTGGCAACCGCCATCTTCGTCTGTGCGGCGCTGTGTCTGGTGGGCATTGGCGTGGCCGTCTCGTACCGCTGGCGGATGACACGGGTTGTGTCAGCTTCAACTTCGTAGAGCCACGCGCTAAGCACATTCACACAAGTCATCAAAAAAGCATCACGCCGATATAGACGTGATGCTTTTCGCAAAACAGAAATAGTTCACGGCGACCTGACGACGAAGTCCTTAAATAGCGAGTCAAGCCCATTAGCACTATCTGAAAAAGCGACCGCAATCAGGCCTACCCCGCCCTTACTGAAGCTACTATCCGTGCCTTGATCGATCACACGCCCGTTTACGGTCAGCGTCAGCGTCTTGCCGATGCAATCACCGCGCACATGATTCAGGCCTTCGTTGTTCAACAAGCCGGGGCCTACATTACCAGACGCTAATTCCTTTGAAGTGTTGCCATTGGCATTGAAGACATATTTGAAAATGCCGTAATCGCCGTCGGTGTCGATCTCAAAACTGTAGCCGCCCACGCCGTCTTTAACGCGGCACATCACGCCATACCACCCCGCGCCCGACTGGATCTCTTCGTCGACTTCCACACTGACATCCTTAAGACCATCTTTCACCCAGGCCGACTCGCCATCGCCGGGGCCGCCGATTGAAATCAAATAGCCGTTATCGGTATAGTTCATGCTGTTGCCGTGGGCTGTCGTACGATCCCAGCCGCTCTTCGGGTCGGAAAAGTCGTCGCGCATGACGAGCTTCGCATACGCCGGCAGTGTAGGCAGCACCACGGTAGTGGCCGTGGGCGCGGGCGTCTCGGTGGGTTGAGGTCTATCGGTGGGTCGCGGCGCTCGCGTTGGCTCCGGCGCGGTGGTGGCGCGCAGTTGAGTCTTGATCGTGGGCACGGAGGTCAACACCTCGGCAAACGGCTTCAGAGCCGAGTCGGTAACCTGCGAGACCTGACTCATCACGGACGAAATGATGAAGCCGACGAAGCCCAGAATGCTGACCACGATGATCAGCGGCACTAACCAGATCGCACGCGAGGCGCTACTGGAACCGATCGGCGCAGCCGGCTCGATCGGGATCACGATCGAGACCGGCTGCCGTGAAGCCGCCTGGGGCACGATCACCGTCGTGCCGCAGTATCCACATTTGATCTCTTTCTGATCGCCCGCTGCTTCCAGCGCAGCCCCACAGTTCGGACATGTCAACGCAGCTAAATCGCCCATGAATAAGTTACTCCCCTGACTCAATGATGCTTTAGCGTCCTTACGCAATTGCTTTAATTGTAGCAGAGTCTCGTTTGAAAAAACCGGCTTTGACTTGAAGGTCTTGCCAAAGGCTCCGGTTTCCCGCCTGGCATACGTTACTCATCGCCTGAATCACTCACCGCTTTCAGCAGCTTCACGATCAGCCAGTACGCTCCGCCAAATAGAACAAGCAAGCCGCCCATGCACAGCTCAGCCATGAGTGCTTGCTCCAGGCCATACAACCACCAGATCAGTCCGCCGCCGACTACAAACAGGATGATCAATCCGCCGATAGTCAAATTCCGATCGGTGCGCCGGCGCAGCTCGCGCGTGTTCGTCGGCGGTTGAACCTGTGGTGGGTCAGCCGGTGGTTTGCCAGTCATTGAAGAATGCCTTTCAGTATCGCCAGCGGACTGCTAAATTAGCCGCGCTGCATCACTACGATGCCACACGCTCAAGCGGCCTTCCAGATCTCAACGCCTTCGCCGAGCATAAAATCCAATTTCATCCACAGGCCTAACGCCGATTGTTGTTCGCCGTTCTCCAGGCGCAGTCCCAGAGCATCGGTCAGCGGATGGCTGTCAAGCCGGTTGACACTCATGGCGTATTTCCCCGCGACAAAGCCGCCCTGCCGGAACGTCTGCACCACCAGGGGCGCTTCGATGATCGCCTGGTAACAAGCCTGCTGCGTGTTGGTCACGTCCCGAAACTGTTTGAGAAAAACGAGTCGCATCTGATGCGTGACCAGCAGGGCCGCAATCTCCACAACCTTGTTCTTGGAGTCAGTCGCCAGGGTCTTGAGGATTTCTGGCGCGATCGCTGTTTTGGCTTTCTCCCAACTTTGCCAGGTGCCGGACGGTTCATCACCAGCGGCGTGATCCGCGGAGCACATGTCCAGCAAGCGTTCCAGCCTGCCCTCGGCCTCTGGCTTGAACTCTTTGATACCCAGCACGTCGAGGGAAAACTCCGGTCGCTGAATGGACGCTGGTTTTTGAAATTGCCCGGCCTGTTTGTTGAAACCGTACACCTCGCGTCCGGTCGCGATGGTATTGCTCTCATCGACGAAGAGGAACGGTAGGAACCAGGCCAGATGATCGGGAACAAAGATCGAGCCTATTTTCCGCATCGCCACCGTCAAGATCCAGAAACTCATTTCGGTTTCCGGCAACCGGCCCACCTGGCGATCCCGTTCGTCTCCCGAGGAGGCCTGCATATTAGCATAGACCACGGCCACATTCGGCATGAGTGGCACATACTTGGTCTGGCCCTCGCTGGGCGCATTCAAATACCGATCGCACAGCGCCGTCAGCCGATCGGAATCCACGTGAAAGAACAACACCGCCATTTCCGTGTCTTGCTGCAAATACGGGCCGCGAAACACCGGCAGGCCGATATCACTATCGACATAGCCGGGCAAGCCTGTGCGCAGCACTTTCTTTTTAGACCAGATCATGGGTCAACCAGAATGTCGATATCGATCGCGTCGTCGGTAAGTTGGGCGTCGCGGCGAACATCACAACCGGTGGGTCAGTCAGAATCAATCGGGCCCCCAGCCGCGCTCTTCTACCGATTGAAAGATATCGGTGTCGCTGACGATCCCCACCAGCTGGCCGCCCTGCATCACCACGGCGCGCCGAATGTTGGCGTCGAGCATGATGATGGAGCACTGTTTGATCGTCGTATCCGGCGACACCGTAATCAACGGCGCAGACATCAAATCCTTCACCGTCACGTTGAATAGCGGCCGATCGGCGGCGATGATTTTGCTCAGTAAGTCGCGTTGGGTCATGATGCCGAACCCGCCGCCCGGCCCGTCCGGCTCGACGATGACGCTGTGAATCTTCTTCTCGCGCATCAAGTGCAACGCTTCCTCGGCTGGCAGCGAGGCCGGCACCGCAATCACGGGTGAAGTCATAATCTCTTCGACGGTGTGAGGCTTGAGACCAGTCATGGAAGCATTTCCTTTGGATAAATGTCCGCCTGCACAACACGAAATGTGGCTTGCGGCGCAAGACGCTGATGGGCTGAAATTAGTATAGCACAGCTCGCAAACCATGATCGCTTCAGCAGAGCAGGCAGGCAAATATCTGCTGGAAGATAGCATCTTTCTCTGCACGGCCTAAAACGGATGAGCGTTATGCTCATCCGTTCGAGGCGTTACGGCCAGCTGCGCCAGTGCGCTTAATGTCTTGTCGTCTTTCGTCGCAGGCGGTGTGGTGAATCTCGAACCGACTTCCCTACTAGCGGACAAGACCTGAATCAATCATAGCGCTTGAAAGCGTTTAGGACCCTGGAATGGAGGCAGGGCCGGGCGGCGGATTGGTCGGTAGGATCATGGGCGGACGCGGTGGCTGTGTGAAATCGAAATCAATGACAAGATCGCCCAGTTGCGGCGCATTCTCACGCACGTCCGGACGGGAGTCGGGGCGTCCGTCCGTCTTCGGATCGATGCGTGCGCCATTCAAGAAATCGTCTTCAATGAACTTTTGATATGAAAACTGGTATGCCTGAATCATTCATCCACGGCCTCTGGCAGAACTCAAGCCTGCCGCATGAGCATGGCACAACAATAGACGCACGGCGTCACGGAATAGGCGGCGTCAGGACAATTTGCGCGTTATAGTCCGAAACGGTCAGGGTGGTCTTTGCGCCGGTCTTAGAGACGCCTTCCATTTTATAGGGCAGACCATCCGCCGTGCCCACCCACAGTTTGGCCGGGGCATTATTGAGGGTGTATCCATAGACGAGCATCGGCTTGCCATCCACGACTTCGGTCCCGCTCACCGAAGCGTTATGAGCTGCGATCGCGCTGGTCAGACTCTCTTTGGGAGCAAGTAATGCCGAGGTCACGCTAGTTGCCTCAGCCGAGCTCGAAGGAAGCTTACGCCACTGACTGTTGGCGCTTTGTTTAAGGTAGAACGTGTCGCCGATGAGATAGAACTCAACTCCTCGGGACGAGACGAAGTGGTAGTCTTTGTCCGCGATTTCGATGTTGATTGTGCCGTTTTCATTCGGCGTGCCACCCTCGCTTGCCACTGTCATGCGGTATGAGGTGATGGCGCCAAAGGAGTGAACGCTAGTGGCAATTGCCTGAAGCGGGTCCACTAAAGTGGGGGATGACCCGGATGTGGTTGTCGGACTTGCAGCAACAGTGGGCGCGAATTCAGCCGCCTGTGTCTCCGCCACACGCGTGGCGGCAGGTCGCGGTGCACCGCTGCTGGCGGTCGCCACCACGGTCTGCGGCACGACCACGGTTTGCACCACAGGCTGTTGCGAAGAAGCCATGCACGCCGACAGCACAATAGCCGCAAGAGCTGTAATACTTAATTGGACAAATGTCTTCATCGGTATCCTCCCGGTGGTTTTGAATGGCAGACGGTTATCACGGCAAACTGAATTTCGGATCGAGCCGCCCGATGACGAGCGGGCGCGCAGTGGCAGCGTAGTACAACGACTCCGCCAGATCGCTCCACGTGTAGCCGAGGAAAGCGCCATTCTTGTCGGTATACAGGCGCATCGTGCCGCGCCCCGCCCCATCGTGATAACTGCCATCCGCAAGTCGACGCGTATCCTCTTGGCCATGCCCCGATTCGCTCGAATCGATGATGGCGACGTCCCATTGCTGCGTGTGATCCACAATCGGCTGAGTGGCAGTGCGTTGTTGCGGAGAACCGGCAACCAATAAAATGTGTCCCTCTGCCCCTAGCCATTTTCAGAATATACCCGTTTTCCAGGACACTTCATTAAGAAACCATGAGAGAAATGAGACGCAATCAAGTGACGCAGGTACAAATCTGCAGTCTACTTCACCATCTGGCAGTTAGAAAAGCGTGAAAGAGGTCAGATAAAAAACAGATGGGCGTGGTGCCCATCCGTTTATCATCCGCTGCCATCCGCTGATTCGTTGCCTATCCGTTGACACCCCTAATCCACACTCTTCGCGCCGCTCTTCATGGCTCTTAGCAAAGTATCTTGATCAACGGGCAATCGTCTCACTCTCACACCCACCGCATTCGCGATCGCATTGGTGATCGCCGGGGTGATCGGGATGCTGCTGATCTCACCCACGCCCTTCGCGCCGAACGGCCCCGACGAAATCTCGTGCTCCAGAATGAACGACTTGATCTCCGGGGTGTGTTTGATGCTGGGCATCTTGTAACGCGCCAGCCACTGCGCCCACGGCACGCCCTTCTCATGCGGGAACTCTTCCGTCAGCGCATTGCCGATCCCCATCACGATGCCGCCCTCGATTTGTCCTTCGAGCGCCAGCGGATTGATCGCCCGGCCGATGTCGTGCGCGGCAATGACCTTCAGCACTTTCACTGCGCCCGTTTCCGTGTCCACTTCCACCAGGGCCGCATGCGCCGCATACGAAAACGCCACGTGCATATCGCCGCCCTGCCCCAATGGTTTGGTTTCGGGCGCGGTGTATTCGTAGATCAACTTCGTCGCGCGACCTTCGGCCTGCATCCACTCCACCACTTCAGCAAATGATGCCGACTTGCCATTTGGGTGGCCGCTGTTACCACCCGCGTGTTCGATGCGTCCATTGCGGAACTGCAACGAATCCGGCGACACGTCCAATCGTTCCGCCGCCACGCTCGACATCACTTCGCGCATTTGAAGCGCGGCGTGTTTGGCCGCGTTGCCGCTCACATACGTTTGACGGGAAGCCGTCGTCGGGCCGCCATTCGGGGTGAGATCAGTGTCGCTCAGCAGCACGGTCACTTGCTCGATGGGTAAGCCCAATTCTTCTGCTACAACCGCCGCCAACACGCCCGGCAGACCCTGTCCAATCTCGGCCGATGATGTTCGAATCTCGGCCGTGCCTGTGGGATAGACTTCAATCTCCGCGCCCGCGCAGTCATCTGCGCCACCGCCCAGTCCGGTATTCTTGTAACCGACCGCCAGACCCCACGCGTACTTCCTGTTCCCGATCGACCAGACGCGCCCATATTGAAACGGCTCATCCGTATGTTGGGCCAGACTACGTTGGGTTTCATCCGCCTTCATCGCTTCGACTACCTTATCGAGACATTCTTCCATGCCGACGCTTTCCAACAACACCTGCCCGGTGTTCGTCGTCGAGCCGACGTGCAGCGCGTTCATCCGCCGCAGCTCGATCGGATCAATCTCCAACTGCCCGGCCAGTTCGTCGACCGTCATCTCCACCGCGTAACACGATTGCGTCACGCCAAATCCACGGAACGCTCCGGCAGGCACATTGTTGGTGTACATCGCAAAGCAATCGGATTTCGCATTCGCCACATCATACGGTCCGTTAGCGTGGGTCGTCGCGCGCGTCAACACCTTCTCACCCAGCGACGCATACGCGCCGGTGTCACCATACAACACCGCTTGCGCCGCAGTCAAACGCCCATCCTTCTTCGCGCCGAGCTTCACCGTGATGGTCGTGGCATGGCGCTTGGGATGCGTGATCATCGATTCGTGCCGCGTGTACAGCATCTTCACGGATCGACCGGTGGCCTTCGCCAACAGCGCCACATGAATCTGGCCCATGATGTCTTCTTTGCCGCCGAAGCCGCCGCCGATCAAAGTGCCGATGATACGCACCTGCGACTCTGGCACACCCAGGGCGTAAGCCACCTGCTCTCGATCTTGATAAGCGATCTGCGAACCGACGTAGATTTCGTACCGCCCATCGGCCGTAATCCGCCCGATCGAACATTCCGGCTCCAGGAAAGCGTGCTCCGTCGAAGCCGTGTGATACGTTCGCTCGATCACCACATCGGCCTCGGCAAAGCCCTGCTCCACATCGCCCTTCGCCACTTTGATGTGCTTGAGCAGATTACCCTGCTCGTGCACGCGCGGCGCATCGGGTTGATGAGCATACTCGGCCGTATCGACCACGGGCAGCGGCTCGTACTCCACATCGATCAACTTCAGCGCGTCCTTCGCCATCTCGATCGATTCCGCCGCGACGACGGCGATCGCATCGCCCACATAGCGCACCTTGTCGTAGCACAGCACCGGCCAATCGATGGTCACCAGACCGTGATTCTTGCGCCCCGGCACATCTTCGTGAGTGAGCACCGCGTGCACGCCCGGCAGCGCCTTAGCTTTGCTGGTATCGATCTTCTTGATCAGCGCATGCGGCACCAGCGCGCGCAGTGTTGCGCCAAAGAGCATGTCGGGAAAAACAATATCGTCGGCGTACTTCGCCGCGCCGGTCACTTTTGCCACGGCATCCGCGCGCGGCTTGGCCTCGCCCACCACATTGTAGCCGTGCTTGGTCTCCGGCAAATAATCGTGCAGTTCGATCTTCTGCCCGTTCGCGGCTTTGACCGCGTTGATGACACTGACATAGCCCGTGCAGCGGCAGTACGTATCCTTCAAAGCGATCTTGATCTCTTCATCCGTTACCGGCTCGCCCTGCTTCTTATCCAGCAACGCCTTCGACTGCATGATCAAGCCCGGCGTGCAGAAACCGCATTGCACCGCGCCCAGTTTCATGAAGTTTTCTTGCAGCGGATGGAGGTGGTCGTTATTAGCCAACCCCTCGATCGTCTGAACCTGCGCGCCCTCGGCCTTCAACGCGGGGTAGAGGCACGACACCACCGGCTGTCCAGCGACGATCACCGTGCAGATGCCGCACTCTGCTTCATTGCAACCGATCTTCGTGCCGGTCAATCCCAATCGATAGCGCAGCACTTCCGCTAAGAATTCATTCGGTTTCACTTCGACCGAAACGGGATTACCGTTAACCGTAAATTTAAGTATTGGCATTGTGTCTCCTCGCCCTAACGAGTAATGAGTAACGAGTAATCCGTGTACTCGTTACTCATTACTCGTTACTCATTATTCAACCCGATAAATCTCTGGCACCACCACGCCCGTCGTCGCCCGCTCGATCGCCTTGCTCAACGTGCGCCGCAGCAACACGGGCAACACCTCTTGGCGATACTCCGCCGTCGCGCGATGCGGACTGGTGCGCGGCTTGCACTCCGTCAACAACGGCTCGCTGGCGGCGTCGATCGTCTCAGTAGTCGCAGACTTGCCCTTGAGGAATGTTTCTGTTTGTTTGCAGCGGAACGGTGTCGGTGCGACGGGCGCTACGGCGAGGGCCACTGCGTCAATGCGCTGATCGATCACGCGCACCCACACGGAGAAATTCATGATCGGCAGCGCCACGCCCTGTGGCCGCATGATGCGCGCTGAGGCGCTCCCCTCGCGCAGGCCCGTGGCCTTGCAGCGCAGCGCCGTCAGCACTTCGCGCGTGCTATCGATGGCCGATTTGCCCGGGCCGAGGAACAACGCCGTAAATGGAATCCAGCGCCGGCCGCTCAGCGACGCCACTTCGACTTCGGCGTCGAGCGCGTTGAGGGCCGTGGTTCCATCGGCCGCGGGCAGCGCGTGCGCGACATTGCCGCCCATCGTCGCGACGTTGCGCACCTGCGGCCCGCCCACCACGTAACTCGCTTCGACCAAGGCGGTAGCTGTGCGCTGCAGCAGTTCACTGTCGACGATTTGCGTGTGCGTCACCCCCGCGCCGATCAGAATGAAGCCCGCCTCTGCGCGGATCTCATTCAGCCCGACGATGCGCGTCACATCCACCAGCGCTTCCACGGGATGTTCGTTGCCCTGCTGCAAATCGAGGATCAGATCGGTGCCGCCGGCGACGACGCGCGCTTTGCCGTCATAGCGGGCCAGCAGCGCCACGGCTTCGTCGACCGACGTAGGCAAATGATACTCATTCCAGAGCGGCATAGGTCCCCCGAACTTACTTTGTGGAACTTCAGGATCGCTGGCGCTTTTCGATCAACGAGGAGGTTGATCGCCGCTGCACGTCCGACGTGCACCGACCACCGATCGAGGATGGGAAAATTATAACACGAAACCGGACACAGATTGACCATGCCCACGATGCGGCCTTCAAACATCACCGCAATCCGATCGGACAATTCCGGAATCTCGTCCAGGTCTTCCGAGATCAATAGAATTGCCACGCCGTTCTCGCGCTGATCGAATCCACAAGAGGCTGGCGAGTCCCAGGCCGGCGAGCGACAACGCAGCGCCAACCCACACGTCCCAGGGACGATAGCGGAACTCATAGTG
>Ga0182021_10006360_pt1 | contig 14020 bp, 14 predicted proteins | sample 612E3MmetaG_FD_120493 | JGI IMG/M metagenome (GOLD analysis project Ga0182021, IMG submission 120493) | Permafrost microbial communities from Stordalen Mire, Sweden - 612E3M metaG (Illumina Assembly) | ecosystem: Environmental > Terrestrial > Soil > Wetlands > Permafrost | place: Sweden...
AATTTCACTGCTTCAATACGAAACTCTTTGGTATACCTTCCCCGTGGAATCCTCTCCATTTTAAACACCTCAGTCTCTCTATTTTACTTGACTTTGGTGTCCGTTAAATCCATCCTACCTCAAGACCAAAAGAAATCTAGCCAACTAGCCATTTTACAATAGGGGCTTTTGTCAAGCGATAGACAAATAATTCTGGAAAATTAAGGAGGTTTTTAGTCTGTCTTTGTCGCGATTTGTCGTGCCTGACCAAACAACTATCGTTGGTAATTTCAGGTGCGTGTCGTGAGAAGTGATACGTCGGCTTTACCATAATAAACCATTTTGTCCCGTGGAGCCCCATTCAATAAGGGTTGAAAACATCATGTCTCAATTCCAATCTGGCGTATTACCGTATATTCAATTGGACCAAGGGTGGAAAAATCTCACCATGAGTATTTTTAAAAATGGAAATTCAGTGTCTCCTTGCACTGATAAATACGCCAAAATCGAACAAGCTATGAAAAATTTAAGGAAACAACATTTATGGGGAGATATTACTGACGAAGAATATCGAAGGGAAAAACAAGAATTACAGAGACAAACAAATAACACTACGACACAAAATGTTTCCGCAACGATTATCAACTTTGATAAAGCAGCTCAATTATTATCGGATCTACCTACACTTTGGGAACATCCGGGAACAACTGATAAACAAAGAGAATCTCTTTTAGCCGAAGTGTTTGATGAAACACGTATACGAGGACATGTTTTAGTAGCAGTGAAACCAAAGCCCCAATATCAAACCTTGTTCGCTTATGCGACCACAAAAGGGGTGAGAAAGTGTCGGGGTGAGTGGATTTGAACCACCGGCCTCAGCGTCCCAAACGCTGCGCGCTAAACCAGACTGCGCTACACCCCGTCTTGTTGCAGTATAATTGAGGCAATTTTGAAGGTCAAGGACTTCTATCTATCGTCAATACATTTATCAAATAATCCCATCGGTTGCCCCGATTTCTTTGACATATATTCTAGCTGTTTTGTCGGCGCATAGAAACGGCCGCAAGTCTTACACTTAGTCATGTGGAAATCTTTCTTCTGATAAGGCCAGGAGATTGTCCGCTTGTCCCCTTCATCTGCTAACGAAATGGCGCCCGTCGGACAAATGTAAGCACATGAGCCGCAGGCGATACAGGCATCGAAATTTACTGTATAGGGTAAAGCATTCGGTTCAGCACTGCGGTTAACTTTACTAATCGCATTAGCGCCCACTACTTCCTGGCAGACACGGGTACATAGCCCGCATAGAACGCAGTTTTGATGGTCTTCTAGCGGGAAAGGCGTGCTGGCTATGCCATATTTCTTCGCGATTTCCTTGATTGCCTCGGATTTAGGAGCGCGCGCCAGCAATTTCTGTATCGATACTTTACGCTCAGCGATAACTTTCTCCGAATTGGTTTTTGCGTCCAATCCCTCTTCCACCGAAGCTATACAGGATGGGGTAACCCGGTTTCTTCCGTCTTTAGTCGTTATTTCCACCAAACAGAGACGGCAATTACCGGACGGCGATACCGATTCATGCCCACAAAGCGTTTCAATACTAATATTGTGAGCCCTGGCGATATCCAGCACCCTGGCCTTTTCTTTAACTTCATATTCACGCCCGTCGATGGTTATCTTTACCATAATTTCATCCTTATTTAAATTTAACGATTCCACATATTGCAATAATAGCCGGTTAACAGGCAGCTTTTCTTTTTAATGCCTCGTAGTCGCTGGTAACCCTTGCCTGAATCTCTTTTACGTTTCCTTCAGAAAGATGGCGGAACCTCCCCTGGAGCTTTAGATAGTCCTGGACAGGCCGGATGGGTGTCGGCTCGATAGTCAGTTTGTATTTCCCATTTTCCACTTCATAAAGCGGGAATATTCCCGTCTGCACGGCCAATCTACCCAGCCTTACCGACAATTCAGGCGCAGACCGCCAACCGGTGGGACAAACTGAAAATACACTAATAAACGCAGGTCCATTGACTGCTAAACCTTTTTTAACCTTTTCCATCATGTCGAAGGGATAGCTCGGAGAGGCCGTGGCCACGTAAGGAATGTCATGCGCGGCCGCAATCGCCGGCATATTCTTTTTCTGGGTTTTCTGCCCGATGCTTTTCTTACCCGCCGGGGAAGTAGTCGTCGAGGCGCCAAAAGGTGTGGCTGAAGAACGTTGAATACCGGTATTCATATAGGCTTCATTATCAAACATCAGGTACAGGAAATCGTGTCTTCTTTCCAACGCTCCTGATAAGGCCTGAAAACCGATATCACTGGTACCGCCGTCTCCACCCATCGCAACGACTTTCGTACCCTTCGCGGGTATCTTGCCTTTTCTTTCCAATACTTTCAAGGCAGATTCGATACCGGAGGCCACCGCAGCCGTGTTCTCAAAAAGGGTATGTATCCAGGGTACATCCCAGGCTGTCGCTGGCAATTGGGAGGAGATAACCTCCATGCAACCTGTTGCGTTGGCAATGATAATATTCCCGCCCATCGCTTTCATCGCGATTCTGACCGCGAGCGCTTCGCCGCAGCCGATACAGGCGCGGTGACCAGGCGCTAAACCATCTAATTTCGGCGCGATACGCGCTGCATAAACTCCAATATTTTCCATTATTCTCTCACCCCAAACATTTCATATTCATTTTCCGCCCCCGTATTGGCAATCTCCGAACTCCTCTTGACCATCTCCTCAAATCCGGCGACGGTGATATCCCGTCCGCCCAGACCGCCGACAAAGCCGACAATCTTCGTATGGTTCTTTTCGCTGTACAGTGCCGACCGGACTTCAGAATAGGCGGGGCCGCCACAGCCGCCGAAAGACAACGCCCTATCAAGAACAATCAAAGTCTCTGCAGTGCCAACTGCTTCACGCAACTCCTTAAATGGGAAAGGCCGCCACAGACGCAGTTTCAAAAGGCCCACCTCTTTCCCTTCATTTCTCATCTCATCAACTGCTGTCATCGCCGTTTCCCCGAAACTGCCCAGTGTTAGCAGTAAAGTTTTCGCGCCTTCCGTCCGGTATTTCTCCACCGCGTGATAATAACGCCCGAATGCCTTGCCAAATGCATCCCAATGCTCCAGAATCACCTTTTTAGATGCTAGAATGTTTACTTCCTGCGCTTTCTTGGCCTCGGTATAAAGAATTGGCGGGGCAAAGGCGCCCATCGTCACCGGATTGCTTGTGCCCAGTGGCAGCGGATATTTGAAAGGCGGCAGGAAACTATTAACCTCTTCCTCCGTCGGGAATTCTATCGGCTCCACCACGTGGGTCAAATAGAAACCATCGAGGTGGACCATTACCGGCAGCAACACTCTTGGGTCTTCCGCAATCCGGAAAGAACACAAAGTGTGGTCCAGAGCGTCCTGCCCGTTCTCGCAAATAATCTGAATCCAGCCCGTATCCCGTACTGCCATCAGGTCGGACTGGTCGCCCCAGACATTCAATGGTGAGGATAATGCGCGGTTCGCTACGGCCATCACAATCGGCAGACGCATCGCCGAAGCGACATATAAAACCTCATGCATCAGCTCTAAACCCTGACCTGCCGTCGCGGTGAAAGTACGGGCGCCGGTGGCTGAGGAACCAAGACACGCACTCATCGCAGAGTGCTCCGATTCCACAGGTATATATTCGGCATCTAATTCCCCGTTAGCGACAATTTCCGCAATATGCTCTACAATATGCGTTTGCGGAGTGATGGGATAAGCTGCAATGACATCGACGTCCGCCATTTTAACGGCTTCGCCGATTGCCAGAGATACTTCCATTCCTACACGTTTACCCATTATGCCTCCTCGTTAACCATGGTAATAACTCGCGTGGGGCACTCTTTGCTACAAATGCCACATCCCTTACACCAGAACAGATTGGCTTGAAAACAACCTTCGGCATTGTGCTTAATACATCCTTCCGGACAATAAATCTGACAAACGCCGCATTTGATACATTTATTAAAGTCATAGGTAGGTTTCTGAGAACGCCAATCGCCGGTGCGATACTCTCTGGAACTACCCGGTTCGGTGACAATACAACCGATTTCAAGATCTTTCCAGGTTAATTCACTTTCACTCTTTTTCAAGTTGAATCTACTCCTTCACCTTAGTTTCTGCAAAAGCCCGCTTGACAGCATTGATGTTTTTCTCCGCAATGCGCTCAAAGCGCTCTTTTATTGGTTCAATCAGGGAGTCCATTTTAACCACTGCCACGGCTTTGAGCAAAGCCCCCAGCATCGTGGTATTGACAATCGTCACGCCCAATACTTCCCTGGCAATCGTGTTGGCATCCACCAGCGCTAATTTCCAGTCGCTACCGAAGTCCTTTTCAATCGTGGCAAAATCCTTGCTGGTGTTGATAATCAAAATTCCCTTGGGCTTGAGACCTGCGGTGACTTTGACGACGCTGAGCAACGTGGGGTCTAGTACAATCACCACATCCGGCTCTCTGATTTCTGCCCGCACACGAATCGGCGCGAGACTGTCGATACGGTCAAAAGCGACGACCGGTGCTCCTCTTCTTTCGGGACCGAATGCAGGGAAGGCCTGAGCGTACTTGCCTTCATCAATTGCCGCTTTGGCTAATAACTCGGCGGAGGTAACGGCGCCCTGTCCGCCGCGTCCGTGCCATCTGATTTCAATAAGACCTGACTTGCTTACCAAATCACCCTCCATATTAATATACATTCACCTGATACTTAAATAAGTACCCCTAGGGAGACTCGAACTCCCGCCCCCGGCTTCGGAGGCCAGTGCTCTGTCCAACTGAGCTATAGGGGCACAATTCCCAAATACTAATTATAGTACGTTTGTTATAACAGAGTAAACAGAGGGTGGAGCGGGCAGCTACTCCCCCTCACTCTAACTCTCTCCAGCCGCTGGGGCGTATAAATTTTGAACACGTTCAAAAGTACCTACGGCTTATAGCCTCGGCATTTCGACTGCTGTCGAAAGTATTTCGTCCTTAAGGGACTCAAAGAGGACTAACCACAGTTAAATACCGCCGGAAACCAGTAAAATGACGAAGAAAACTGTCATGATTACTATTCCGATAGGGACACCCAGACGTGCCCATTCCTTCATACTAATCTTTAGTCTGTTAGCCGCTACGATGTTGGGGATATTGCCCGGAATAAGCATACCGCCGGCAACGACCAGTCCTATGACCATGGCAATAATCTTGGGAAGCACCTTTTGGGCACTAATTTCAATAGCTGTCAGGGTAGCATTATCCAGCACGGCCGAAATACTATTAATCCAGTACAGGGCAACGGCGGGGACCTTTATCAGGAACCATGCTATCAGCGGCTGCAAGCCGGTGCCCAATAATACCAGGGCGGTGACAAAGCTAAAAACTTTGACCGCCCTCACAATCACCGACCGCAGCGTCTCTGAACATGCGGTCACTACCGGTTCATTTGCAGCTAGATAATCGACTGTTTCTTCCCCTTTAGTTATCTCTGTGAGAACTTTAGAATTTCCCTTCTTTCCAATCCAGACAGACCCGAAGATACCCAGAATGAAACATGCTGGAATAACATAAATCGCGAAGTGGGAAATAGCCCAACCAAAATCAGCATAATATGGAGGTCCGGATAGCCTTTGTATCAGGATAGTAGACATCGGTTCACCAAGGGGAGTCAATACCGCTCCCAGACCGATGGCGAAGCAAGCTACCACTACCAGTTTAATACGATCGTTTCGACTAAAAGGTAGAGCAGCCACTATCTCCGATAATATTACGGCGCTGACAATAACTGAAATTACACTGGAGACGATACCCAATATTACGATCAGGGAGAAGATAAAGAATCTGACAGAGAGTTTTTTAACCATGGAATTAACCACACGGTAAAATGGCTTGTTGAAGAAGTGGATTAGCAGACCAAAAATTAGAACAACCTGGAAGATGCCAATGGGTAACGGGCCAATCATCACCGGAGCTTTCAGGGCTTCAATAATTAATTCACGGTTCCAGAGATTATGTCCAAATACAACTGACATCGACACTGCCAAAATGCCCATAATCAGGAAAAAAAACTCCAGGTTATGTTCGCACCACTTAACACAGAAGGGCATAATCAGGACCATGAGGACAATGATAATCAGCCCAACCGCCCAGCCCCACACCGGTGCAGCAGGTAATGTAACCACAAATTCGGGCATGTCAAACCTCTTCGCTCGCGACTGGAAGGCACAACTTCAAAACCTGAAGATAGATTGTAATAAAGACAAATATTAAAAGGAAAATAATAACTGAGAAAATCTGAGCCGGCATTTACATGAGAATCACCCTCGAACTTAGTAAAAATAATTACGTTAGTGTTTATTTTAACACAAGTCTGTATCAATTAGGCATTGATATGTTTACAAAGGGGTGACTCTTACTTAACGGGGGGATTAATTTTAAAGAGTTCAAAATAGGCTTCGAACCACTTCTTTTTAATTTCATCATTCCAGGCAGGGTCAAAATGCGGGAATTTATCTGCTAGCATTTGATGCCAAGTAAGTATTCCTGGAACTTTGAGGTCTTTATCTGGTACGACAGAATTCTCATTTGTCCTAGTGCCAACTTTTTTATTGGCATTTTTAGTGCCAGAATTTATACGTGGCATTTTTCTTTTTTTGGTAATTTGCGGTGATAATGAAATGCCAGCATCTTTAGAAATTTCCGTGAAGAACTTGATACATTTACGGCAAACATCACTTTTCACGTTATAAGTATTCTGGAAAACGTCTGCGAGTTCGGCATATGTGGCGTTCTGGGTATCCAACGTACCTTTCAAGACAAAGGCATAGGATTCTTCGGTCACCTGGCGTAGTAATGCGGTACGGTGTTCTCCTGAAGCTGAAGGTAACACCCTTAAACGTGGTGTAGGCCTGGAATTGGCATCAATCAAATTCAAAAAACGCATGGCCGACATTAATTGTGTACCCGTGCTTCCGGAGAACATGTCTCCCCAAATACTGCGGTCAATACGGGTGGGTACCTGCGGCTGCAATTGGCTTAAAAAATTTTGAAAAGTTTTATAGGAAACATAAGGTGGGGAATGCTTCTTTGCTTCTTCTATCGTCATAGTGCCACCTCACTCAGTGTTTTTATTATATTCCAGTGTTTTTTGCTTTTCAATAGTTTTTGGAACTATTTTGGACAAAATCTTAAACTTTGCCAGGACAAAATGGAAATAGTAAGGACAATGATTGCGGCTGGTTTTTTGTCCCTGTACTATTGTAAATAACAGTATTATCTAAGAACATATTTAGGGGGGGGAGTACGAACATGGAATCGACCATTGAGTACGAGAGCATCAACATCGGTGTAATCAACCACAATCTCAGCGCCTCCGGGGAACCATCATCAGCTAACAGTCTTAATTCACCCAGCGGGTTCTTGGCCGAACTCTATCTGGCATCCCGCATCGAAACTCAAAGCAACCTAATGAACAGTAAATGGCATATCCATTACCGCGAATAAAGCATACATATTATATGAGGAGGAAACAACAATAATATGAAGAGAACAAGGATTGCAGCTATTGACGTTGGGACCACTAAAGTCTGCTCAGTAATGGGCGATATAGATGAGAAGAACAACGTCCGCATCATGGGAGTCGGTGTCTCCGCTTCCCAGGGACTCACCAAAGGAATGGTAACCAATCTGAATGAAGCTCGTGAATCAATACGAGAATCAGTGCACAAAGCAGAACGCACCGCCGGCTACAAGATGGAATCTGCTTGCGTCGGTGTCACCGGAAGACATATCAGTTCTGTAAACAACACTGGTGCGATTGCAATTTCCCGCAATGACCGACTGGTGCGCCCGGAAGACCTGAAGAGGGTCCTAGAAGTGGCCCGCTCCGTAGAAGTCCCCACCGACCAGAAAGTCCTGCACGTCATTCCCCGCGCCTATACTGTGGATGGGCAAAATGGTGTCAAGAATCCCGTAGGTATGCATGGTTTTCGACTTGATGTTGAAACCCACATCATCACGGCCGCCGCTACCTCGGTACAGAACCTTACTAAGTGCATCCGCGGCATAGGCATTGAGATTGATGACCTCATTTTAGAGCCGTTAGCCGCAGCTGAAGCCGTCCTGGAACCGGAAGAAAAACTTGATGGAGTAATGATGGCTGATATCGGCGGCAGTACCACTGACATCGCTGTCTTTAAAGATAATTCTGTTTGCTTTACCTCGGTCCTGCCCATTGGCGGTTACCAGATTTCCCGTGACATTTCCATCGGCCTCGGGCTTACCTTTGAAGCCGCCGAAGAGTTAAAGAAGAAATTCGGGGATGTAACCCCGTGGCACGGAGAAGCTCCAGAAGAGGATAAGGCATTGACCTTTGGTCAACATTCAATTTCGTCACATGACCTGAGTGAAATCATCCGGGCTCGTGTTGAAGAACTCGTCCGCCTGATCGTCATGGAACTCCCGGAAAAAGATTTTGCGCACTTCATCCCCTCAGGTTTAGTACTCACCGGCGGCGGAGCTAACCTCGGTGGTTTGGCAGAACTTTCTCATGATATCGTCCGCTTCCCCGTGAGAATTGGCATACCGCCCGCACTGCCCGGTGTCTCAGAAACACTGTGCGACCCGGCTTACGCTACCAGCCTTGGTTTGATGCTGTGGAGATCCAGAAATAGTGGGGCTCAGATGCCGACGGCGAAAGGTGGGGTTCGAGGTTTTATTTCACCGGTTCTTCGATTATTCCGAAATTAAATTAGGCTGCAAAAAGTCTAGATAAAAGGAGCGCCAAACATGTCAAAAACGAATTTTGTCCCCGTTGGGGCAAACATCAAAGTAGTCGGTCTCGGCGGAGCCGGTTGTAACGCTATCACGCGTATGGTCCGTGATCAAATCCATGGTGTTGAGTTCATTGCCATGAACACCGATGCCCAGCAACTGGCAGTTACAGAAGCCAGCCTAAGATTACAATTAGGCGAACGCCTTTGCCGTGGCATGGGCGCCGGCGGCGACCACGAGGTAGGACACAAAGCCGCTGAAGAGAGCAAGGATGATATCAAAGAAGCCCTCAAAGGTGCTGACATGGTCTTTGTTACCGCAGGCATGGGCGGTGGTACCGGTACAGGATCGGCCGCTGTGGTGGCCGAAATTGCCAAACAGTGCGGCGCCCTGACAATTGCAATTGTTACCAAACCCTTCACTTTTGAAGGCAAGCACCGCCTCAAAAACGCCGAAGCAGGTATCGCCGACCTAGTAGGTAAAACCGATACCCTGGTCACCATCCCCAATGATCGTCTCTTACAGTTATGCGACCAGAAGACCAGCATGGACGCGGCCTTCAGAATGGCTGACGGCGTACTTCATCATGGTGTACAGGCTATTGCCGAAACCATCACTGTACCCGGTCTTATCAACCTTGACTTTGCCGATATCCGCACAATTATGAAGGATGCCGGACCTGCGTGGATGTCAATTGGCAGAGGTACCGGACCTAATCGTGCAATAGATGCTGCTAAAGAAGCCTTGGCCAGCCCATTACTCGATGTCTCGATGGACGGAGCAACAGGGGTATTGTTCAATATCACCGGCAGCACCAGTCTGACACTTTTTGAAGTCAATGCAGCCGCTGAAGTAATCAAGCAGGCCGTTGACCCGAACGCAAATGTTATCTTCGGTGTCGCGTTTGATACCAATATGAACAATGAAATTCGGTTAACACTCATCGCTACCGGTTTCGCCAATGAGGCGGGAGTCAATAGCGCTGCGAAAGAGCAGGCAATCACGAAACAGCTTAAAGAACTAAAGCCAAATGAGTATGATACTCCTTCTTTCCTGCGGCAGCGTACAGCGCCGCAGACCCGAACAATGCCGACGCCGGCACCGGTAATGCCTACAAGAGTTCACTAAGAGATGCCCGTGTTAAATGTTCAGAGAAATTCTTGACAAAAGTGCCTTCGGGAACGTATATTGAGAATATCTAACACTTAACTGGAGATTATTAAATGGGCAGAAAACAAGAAAAAGCACAACAGCGCAAAACTTATCAGGATAGCTTCAAAGGCGTCAAACACGGTCATGGCGGGCGCTCAATCCGCAAGAAGGATGAGGCAGCTCTGGGCAAGTAGTTTTTAAAGGTATGCCGTAAGGATACGGCCCTTCATCACCAAAGTGGTGATTTAATATATAGAGCAGATGACCAAAGGGTTTATTCTATATATATCCTTTGGTCATCTGCTTTTTACGTTAAGAATCGGCTGCTTAATTGACCGCAGCCGGCATCGATATCCTGTCCCCGGCTTTGGCGCAGAGTGCAATTTATCCCTCTATCTTTTAGTGCGTTCTGAAAAGCCAAAACCCGACTTCTGGTTGATGGTAGCAATGTCTGATTAGCAGTGCTGTTAGCGGTAATCAGATTTACATGACAATTCATCTCTTGTATTATGTCAGCTAATTTCTGTGCCTGCTGTAAAGAGTCGTTTACGCCATTGAAAAGCGCGTATTCAAAACTGACTCTGCGACCTGTCTTGTTAAAATATTCCTGGCAGGTCGGAATGAGTTCCTCGAGTGGATATCTTTTGTTGACCGGTACCAGCTTGTCCCGCAGTGTATTTTCGGCAGCGTGTAATGAAATTGCTAGACCGATTTGTAACTTCTCCCCGCTGAGGCGTTTGATACCCGGAATAAAACCGGCTGTGGAAATGGTCATGCTGCGCGCACTCAAACCGAAACCATCCGGCGAATTCAACATTTTGATTGCCTGCCAGAGAGCACTGTAGTTGGCTAGCGGTTCACCCATGCCCATAAACACGATGTTGTCAATCCGCTCCCCTTCACTGCCGTTGTTTCTATCTTTCAGGTAACGCGCAAAGTATAAAACTTGATCTATGATTTCCCCGGGTGTCAGGTTTCTTTCAAACCCCTGCTGACCCGTGGCACAAAACGGACACCCGATCGGACAGCCCACCTGGGTTGACACACAAACAGTATAGCGATAGGATTTAATTTTCTTCATAGACAGGGAGGGCTGTTTTGTTTTTTCACCCGCAGGCAAGGAGGCTTGTGCCACCAGCCCACTGTTACTTTGGTGGGACAGTCGCCCCTGCCTGTCATGTCCAACAGGATAACTTATTAAAGCTGTTTCTACCGTTTTGCCGTCATACAGACTAAAGAGGACTTTAACCGTGCCGTCCTTGGCTTTTACTTCATGAGCCGGAGTCAGTGTATGCAGGTTTACTTGCGCCGCAAGTTTCCCGCGGAAAGATTGCGGCAGGTCGGTCATTTCATCCAGGGAAACTGCTAGCTTTTGATAAACCCAGGCAAGTAATTGTTTAGCGCGATAAGACGGTTCCCCCAACGAAACAACCAAATTATTTACTTCTTCTATATTCTGGTTAGTGAGAAATGTGGGCATAACTAATTATACGCTAAGCATACAGATATACTATGTCGCAAAATAGCTTCATCTCGTGTATAATATTATGTGTCAAGGTTTAGGACAGAAAAGTTTAATGTACCGTCTCTGGAATTACTATCATTTACAACGCTTCCGAATATTACCACTCAATTAATCGGAGCTAAAACGTCTTTGCAGGACGTAGCCTCCAGAATTTAATTTTGGTTTCGTTTTCCCCAATTTTCAACTTGTAGCGCTACTATGGATTGTATTATGTAAACTAATAAGGATAAAAACAAATATTATGAACTACCGTAATGACATCAGAAACATCGCTATTATAGCCCACGTCGACCACGGCAAAACGACCCTGGTTGACGCCCTGCTCAAACAAAGTCATGTTTTCCGTGATAATCAGGATATGGGCGAATTAATTATGGACAGTAGCACACTGGAGCGAGAGAAAGGCATCACGATTATGGCGAAAAACACCGCCATTATGTATAAGGATGTCAAAATCAACATCATCGACACGCCCGGTCATGCCGACTTCAGCGGCGAGGTCGAACGCGTTATTAATATGGCAGATGGTTGTTTGCTGCTGGTGGATTCGGTGGAAGGGCCGATGCCGCAGACCAAATTTGTTCTGCGTGAGGCTTTCAAGAAGAAATTGAAAATCATTGTCGTGATTAATAAAATAGATCGACAAAATGCGCGTATTTCCGAAGTATTGAAACTAACCCAGGACTTATTCCTGGAACTGGCCACCGATGCCGAGCAGCTTGATTTCCCGGTGCTTTATGCCAGCGGCCGCGAAGGCGTGGTTATCACAGAACCGGGAATGGAAGGGAAAGACGTCAGTCCACTGTTCGATACCATACTGGAAAAAATACCGCCGCCGCAGATCGAAGAAGGCCCGTTCCAGATGCTGGTTTCCAATCTGGACTACGATACCCACAAGGGTAAAATTTCCATCGGGAGAATCTGGCGTGGCAAGGTGTCGCCTCATGATATGGTCGTCTGCTTAAGCGCGAACGGCAAACAGACCCGATATGAAATTGCCGAAGTCTTTACCCACCTCGGACTCAAGCGCCTGGAGTCACAAGGGGTTGAAGCCGGCGATATTGTGGCTGTGACCGGGATTAAAGAAGTCAGCATCGGCGATACGCTGGCCAGCCCGGATAAACCGGAAGCTTTACCGCGCATCGAAATCGGAGAGCCGACCGTGGAGATGACCTTTGGTGTCAACACCTCCCCATTTTCCGGCCGGGAAGGGCGTTTTAGCACGACTCGCCAGTTACGGGAACGGCTCTATAAGGAGCTGGAGTCCAATCTCAGCCTCAGAGTGCAGGACACAGATACTCCAGACACTTCCATCGTCAAAGGCAGAGGCGAACTGCATCTATCGATTCTCATTGAAACCATGCGCCGTGAAGGATATGAATTTGAGGTTTCCAAGCCGGAAGCCATTACCAAAATGGTTAACGGCAAATTAATGGAACCGGTGGAAGCCTTGACGATCGATACCAAAGAGGAATACATCGGGATTGTCAACGAACTGCTCAGCAAACGCCAGGCGGAGATGAGCGATATGCGTAACGACGGTAAAGGGAACGTCCGCATGGAATTCCACATTCCCACCAAAGGATTAATCGGTTTCCGCAGTGCTTTCCTTACGGCCACCCGCGGCAGCGGTGTCATGAATACCATCTTCCTCGGTTATGAACCCTGGAAAAAGGAAGTTGGCTCGATGCGTAGCGGCGTGCTCGTAGCCTCGGAAACGGGCGTTTCTGTTACCTATGGTTTGAATAACGCCCAGGAACGCGGACTTCTTTTTATCGGCCCGGGCGTGCGGGTCTATGAAGGTATGATTGTCGGCACCATTCAGCGTTCGCGTGATATCGCCGTCAATGTCTGTAAAGAAAAGAAAATGACCAATATCCGTTCATCTACTTCTGACATTGCCATTAAATTGACACCCCCGATAATCTTCAGTCTGGAGCAGGCTATCGACTTCATTAACAGAGACGAACTGGCGGAAATCACACCGGAGCATATCCGCCTACGTAAGAAAACACTCCAGGAAACAATGCGCTTAAGAGAAATTTCTTCCACCCGTCGGAGTGAAGAAGACGCTGAGTAGTATGAGATTGATTTAAAAACTCTGTGCAAACGAGCATATAGATTACACTTTAAACCGAGCACGTAATTGACACTTTTTGATGTTTTTATGTTTTTCCAGGGGTTAATAGGACCAAGGTGACCTATTCCCCTTCTCCCCAACACCCTTCGTAATTATGTATTCCAAGTTAATTACTATTCAAACCTTACCATTTGTTAACCATGTGCCCAGTTTGTTTTGTTAATAGTGTACACGGTTTGTACCACTCAATTTCCTCGCCCCCTGAGGCCACGGACCGAAGTACTTTCCAGAGGTACTCAGATCAACGAGCTGATGTATACCTTAAGTCAAAATGCCTTGCGGAAGAGTCAGACGGCCTGCCGTACCTTTTGCTATACTAGTGTGGTGATACACATATAACGTTATAAATGATATACTTAAAGGTATGAGAACAAGTAAAAGAATGGTCATACCTGAAAAAGATCGCATTGAATTGGAAAGCATTGTACGAAATGGA
>Ga0182021_10006361_pt1 | contig 14019 bp, 8 predicted proteins | sample 612E3MmetaG_FD_120493 | JGI IMG/M metagenome (GOLD analysis project Ga0182021, IMG submission 120493) | Permafrost microbial communities from Stordalen Mire, Sweden - 612E3M metaG (Illumina Assembly) | ecosystem: Environmental > Terrestrial > Soil > Wetlands > Permafrost | place: Sweden...
AAATGAATCCCGAGCAGGAGGACGTCAAGAAGATCCTCCAGGGCCTGGAAAAGTAAGGCCGGCGGCTGAGCGCCGCCCCGGTTGTCGAGAAGGGCGGAGTCCGCCGCCCGAAAAAGGAGACTCTGCCATGCCTCGCGTCCGTCGATTCCAAACCGTCGTCCTCGCCCTCGTCCTGGCCGCGGCGGCGCCCGCCCTCGGCCAAACCGCCGAAGGGACGATGGCTTTCACCTTGTCCATGCCCCAGCCGTCCAGCCACGTCTATCATGTCGTCTTCCGTTGCGAACGCCTCCCCGGCCCGACCCTGGATTTCAAGATGCCGGCCTGGACTCCGGGCTACTACGGCCTCTTCGATTTCGCTAAAAACGTCCGGAATTTCCGGGCGGAGGACGGCGAGGCCCGGCCGCTCGCTTGGGAGATGACCTCGGCCAACGCCTGGCGCGTGGCGAGCGATCGGGCCGCGGTCGTGACGGTGACTTACGACGTCCTGGCGACATCCTCGTTCGTCGCCCAATGCTACCTGGGCGAGGACCGCGGCTACATCGTTCCCGGCGGCGTCTTCATGTACGTCGCCGGCCGGATCGCCCACCCGGTGACGGTGGCCATCGAGTCGAACCCCGCCTGGAGCGCCATCGCCACGGGGCTCGATCGCGTCCCCGCGGCGGCCCGGCCGACCTACGCGGCCCCGGATTTCGACATCCTCTACGACAGCCCCATCCTGATGGGCAATCTCGAATCCCTCCCCGCCTTCGAGATCCAGGGGATCCGCCACGAGTTCTTCGGCTTCAAGCCCCAGGTTCCCGACCCGGCGAAATTCATGGCCGACCTCAAGGCGGCGCTCGAGGCGGGCATCGCCGTCATCGGCGAAATCCCCTACCGGCACTACACGTTCCTGGCGATCGGCCCCGGCCAAGGCGGCATCGAACATCTGAACTCCACCTCGTTCGGATTCAACGGCTCGGGCATGGCCACGCGGGCGGGCGAGATCCGGATGCTCTCCTTCCTCGCCCATGAATACTTCCACTCGTTCAACGTCAAGCGCATCCGGCCGATCGCCCTCGGCCCCTTCGATTACGACCGGGAGAACATGACCGGCATGCTTTGGGTCTCCGAAGGATTCACGAGCTACTACGAGGCCCTCATGCTCAAGCGGGCGGGGCTCACCACGGCCGACGAGCTCCTGGACGAGCTCCGCGGAAGCATCGTCGCCTACGAGAACAACCCGGGCCATCTGTTCCAGTCCGCCGTCCAGTCCAGCCTCGATACTTGGCGTCAGGGGCCGTTCGGCCGGCGGGGAGACGGGATCCGGAAGACGATCTCGTATTATGACAAAGGCGTGGCCCTCGGCATGCTCCTCGACTTCGCCATCCGGCACGCGACCGAGAACAAGAGCTCGCTCGACACCGTGATGCGGGCGCTGTACGGGACATACTTTAAAAGCCTGGGACGGGGCTGGACCGACGCCGAATTCAAGGCCGCCTGCGAAGCGGCCGCCCGCGCTCCGCTCGACGAGGTTTTCGAATACGCCGCCACGACGAAGCGCGTGGATTACGCCAAATACCTCGCCTACGCGGGTCTCGAGCTGGAAAAGCCCAAGGAGCTCCCCGAAGCGTACCTCGGGGCGATCGCCGAGGATGCCGGGAGCAAGCTGATCGTCGCCGCGGTCGAAGACGATTCGCCGGCCGGGCGGGCGGGCATCGCCTCTCAGGACGAGATCAAAGCCCTGGACAAGGCCCCCGTCACGGCCAAGGCGCTGGACGCCGCCCTCGCGGCGAAAAAGCCGGGGGACAAGATTCTCGCCCTCGTCTCCCGGGGCGGCCTGGACAGGGAGATCGAGATCACCCTGGCTCCCAAGCCGGAGAGAAGCTTCAGAATGCGCCCGATCGGCGCCCCGGACGCGCTGCAGGCCGCGATCCTCAAGGATTGGATGGGGGGGGCCGTTGAGAGCCCGCCTTGCGGCACCGTCGGCGGAGGACTATAATATGAACGTGAAAAAACGCGCTTTATTGACCATCGTCCTCATCGTGATAAGCGTGGCGGCGCTCGTCGCCAGTCTGCCCGCCCAGAAGAAGAAGTCCGTCAACGACCTCCCGCCCGAGTACAAGAAATGGCTCCAGGAAGAAGTGGTTTACATCATCACTCCGAAGGAGCGGGACGTCTTCCTCCAGCTCGACTCCGACCGGGAGCGGAACATCTTCATCGAGGCGTTCTGGAAGCAGCGCAATCCCGATCCCAACGCGAAGGAAAACGCGTTCAAGACCGAGCATTACAGCCGGATCAAGTACGTCAATCAGTGGTTCGGCAAGAACTCCCCGACCCAGGGATGGCGGACCGACCGGGGGCGGATCTACATCCTCCTCGGGCAGCCCAAGGAAGTCCAGGCTTTCGAGAACATGTACGACCTCCGGCCGGTCATCACCTGGTTCTACGACGGCATGGCCGAGTACGGACTGCCGGGCTCGTTCTACGTCGTCTTCTGGAAAAAGGACATCGTTGACGATTACCGGCTCTATTCCCCGATCAACGACGGGCCGCAGCAGCTGATGATCCATTACTCGGGCGACATGACGGACGCCACCGGGGCCTACCAGCAGCTCCTCAAGATCGAGCCGTCCGTGGCCAACGTCTCCTTGTCGCTGATCCCCGGGGAGTGGCAGTATTCCTCCTCGCCGTCCCTCGCCTCCGAAATCCTGATCAAGCAGAGCATCCCGGAAGCGGCGCGGGTCAAGGTCCGGGACGAATACGCCGAGAAGCTCCTGAAATACAAGAACGTCATCGAGGTGGACTACACGGCCAACTACATCGACAACGAATCGATGATCAACGTCTTCCAGGATCCCTCGGGCCTGGCCTTCGTCCACTACCTGATCGAGCCCAAGCGCCTGACCTTCGAGCAGACCGCCTCGGGCTACCGGACCGACCTCGAGATCAACGGCCGCGTCACCGACATGCGGAACAACTCCGTCTATCAGTTCGACCGTGCCGTGCCCCTGGACATGTCCGAGCCCATGATGGCCCAGATCAAGGCCAAGTTCTTCAGCTTCCAGGACCTGTTCCCCCTGACGCCCGGCCAGTACAAGGTCAGCCTCCTCCTGAAGAACAGGCTGTCCCGGGAATTCACCTCGCTCGAAGCCAACATCCTCGTCCCCGAGCCGACCGCGTTCTCGATGAGCCCGCCCGTGGCGGCCTACAAGACGGACCGCGAATCGCGCTACAGAGGCCAGAACAAGTCCTTCCTCCTGGGTGGGGTCCAGTTCGTCCCGTCGCCGCGGAACGCCTTCACCGTGGACGACACCCTGTCGCTCTACTTCCAGCTCCACGGGGTCCCGGCCGAGCTCCGGGCGAACGGCGCGGTCCAATACACGATCGAGCGCCAGAACGAGACCATGAAGCTCCCTGAAAAGGTCAAGAGCCTGGTCCGCTCCCTGCGGGACATCCCCGACCTGGGCAACATCTTCGAGGAGTTCCCCCTGGCGGCTTATGTCCCTTCGCACTACATCCTCACGGTGGCCGTCGTGGACGCGTCGACGGCCGAGAAGCTCAAGGCCCGGCTCGATTTCGACATCCGGGGCGCGACGACGATCAACCGAGCCTGGGTCCTCTCCCTGCCCCAGCCGCCGACGTCCGATCCGTCCTTCACCAACATCGTCGGCTCGCAGCTCCTGGCCAAAAGGGAGATGGCCAAGGCCCGCACGCTCCTCGAAGAGGCCTACCGGCGCGACCCGTCCTCACCGAAATACGCGCTCGACTACGTTCGGGCGCTGGTCGACCTCAAGGATTTCCGGGGTGTCGGGGACGTCGCCAAGCCCTTCCTGGGCGACGAGCGGCGCTATGATTTCCTCGAGTTCGCGGGCACGGCCGCCCAGGAGCTCGGTTCCTACGCCGATGCCATCGCCCTCTACAAGGACTACCTCTCCCATTTCGGGACGAACATCGGCATCCTGAACGCCATCGGCGAATGCCACCTGAAGCTGGGCAACGCGGCCGAGGCGCTCGTCACGTGGGAAAAATCCCTCGAGATCGAGCCCAACCAGCCGGCTCTCAAGGACAAGGTCCGGGCTCTCAAAGACAAAAAATGAAGCGGCGCGGCGCGCTCGGCCTGGCGGCCGCGATCCTGCTCGTGGCCGGGGGCTGCGCCCTGAGCCGCCTGGAGCGGGCCCTCGATCCCGAGAGCCGCGATTTCCTCTCCAAGGTCCGCTACCTGATCACCGGGGACGAGCGGGCGGCGTTCCTCCATCTGCCCGCCGACGAGCGGCCGGCTTTCATCGAGGACTTTTGGAAGAAGCGCGACCCGAAGCCCGAGACCCCGGAGAACGAGTTCAAGATCGAGTATTTCCAACGGATCGACACGGCCAACCACCTCTTCACCGACGGCGGCGAGCCCGGCTGGCTCCAGGACCGGGGCCGGATGTACATCCTCCTGGGGCCGCCGTCCGAGCGGCTGACCTATCCCCGAGGCGTCACGTTCTACGGCCTCCCGATGGAATTCTGGTACTACGGCTTCTTCGAGATTGTCTTCGTCGACGAAAAATGGACCGGCGATTACCGGCTCGACCCGTCCTCCGCCGAACAGATCGGCAACATCATGCGGGCCCAGCTCGAGTGGAAACCCCACGTGGACCAGGACGCGGCCGCCCCAGGGACGCTGGAATGCGAATTCTCCGCCGAGGACCGGGGCGGGGGGAAAGTCCTGGCCCGTATCCTCATCCCTTACAAGGCGATCTGGATGAAAACCGATACGGCGGGCCGGCAGTTCAAGACGAGCATCAGCATCGTCCTCGAGGCCGTCCCCGCTGACGCCCCCCAAGAGGCGCTGAAAGCCTGGGAGTTCAAGAAGGAATATCCCCTGTCCTTCACGAAAGAGGAGCTCGACAAGCTCATTTCCCAGACGTTCACGATCGAAGTCGAAACAGCTCTCAAGCCGGGTTCCTACGTCCTGAACCTGACCCTGGCGAACTCCCTCGACGGAGGCAAGATTCACCGGAAGGCCAAAGTCGCCGTAAAGGATTGACGCCCCGGAACGTTTCCGACCCTGCAAAAAAATGTTACAATACGCGTTCCGGACGGGGAGGGCCTGCCCTGGAATCGCAATCCGGAATTGGCACGGCGATTGCATACATTATAAGGTGGAGGTCATCATGAAAACCCGCGCACTCAAGATCATAGGGCTGGCGGCCCTCGTCGCCGGTCTCGTGGCCGGTCTCGGCTTCGCCCAGGCCGGCCGCGGCGTCGGCCGCATCGGCGGGGTCGTCGTCGGTCCCGACGGCAATCCCATAGAAGGCGTCAAGGTCAAGATCGTCTTCTCCCAGAACGAGAAGATGGTTGTTGAGCAAACGACCAGCAAGAAGGGAGAATGGTCGTTCCTCGGCCTCGGAACCGGCAACTGGGATTTCACGGCGGTGGCCGCCGGATACATGCCTCAGACCAAAACCCTCTATGTCAGCCAGCTCGGAGTCAATCCCAAGGTGATCGTCACGATGCAGAAGATGCCCGCGGGCGGGGGCGGCATCGTCGCGGACGAGGCCACGTTCGCCATCCTCGAGAAGGGCAACCAGCTGTTCAAGGACGGCAAGTACGACGAGGCCATCGCCCAGTTCCAGGACTTCCTGGCCAAGAATCCCAACCTCTACCAGATCCAGGTGAGCATCGGGGACTGCTATCGGGAGAAGGGCGAGTTCGACAAGGCTATGGAGATCTACAACAAGGTCCTCGAGCAGGCCAAGGCCGATCCCGCTCTCGGCAAGGAGATGTCGGCCAAGGCCCTGTCCGGGATCGGCAACTGCTACCTCAAGCAGGGCAAGATCCCCGAGGCCCAGAATTTCTTCAAGCAGTCGATCGAGAGCTCCCCCAAGGACGAGACCCTGGCCTACAACGTCGGCGAGATCTATTTCTCGAACCAGGGCTATGACGACGCGATCAAATATTTCGACATGGCCGCCCAGATCCGGCCCGAATGGCCCGACCCGTACAAGAAGCTGGGCGACGTTTACCTCAACAAAGCCGAGATGGCCAAGGCCATCGAGAAATACGAGAAGTTCCTGACGCTCGAGCCCGACGGCGACCGGGCCGCCGTCGTCCGGAGCATCCTGAACGCCATCAAGAAATGACCGGCAAGAAGAAGCGCTCTCCCAGGAAAAATCGCGGCGGAGCCGGAACCCGTCCCGCGCCGTCCGCCGGGCGCCCTCCGGCGGGCGCCTCCGGGGCCGTGAAGTCCGCGGCGCCCGCGGACAAGCCCGAATCCGGAGCCCGGAGAAAGGCCCTCCCGGCGCTCCTTGCGCTGGCTGTGATCGTCGCCGGCGCGGGGCTGTATCTCCTCCTCCGGCCGGCCCCCGTGCCCATCACCCGCGACGGCAAGCTCAACGTCCTGCTCATCACCCTGGACACGACCCGGGCCGACCATATCGGCGCCTACGGCTACGCCAAGGCCAAGACGCCGAACCTCGACCTCATCGCCCGCAGCGGCGTCCGCTTCGCGAACGCCTATGCCCAGGTACCGCTGACCCTGCCCTCGCACAGCTCGATCATGACTGGGACCTACCCCCTGACCCACGGCGTCCACAACAACGGCTCCTACGTCCTCCCGCCGGGCGCCGTCACCCTGGCCAAGGTCCTCAAGGACCACGGCCTGAAGACCGCGGCCTTCGTGGCCTCGTTCTCGGTCGACTCCCGCTTCGGGCTGGACCAGGGCTTCGACGTCTACGACGACAATTTCCAGGAGGGCACGCCCTTCAAGGCGGTCAACGCCGAGCGCAAGGCCGAGCAGGTCCTCAGCGTCTTCGCCCCCTGGTTCGACAAGATCAAGGACGACCAGTTCTTCTGCTGGCTGCATTTCTTCGACCCGCACCTGCCCTACAGCCCCCCGTCGCCCTATCGCGAGCAGTTCGCCGACAATCTCTACGACGGCGAGATCTGCTACATGGACTTCATCATCGGCCAGGTCATGCGGAAGCTCCTGGACCGCAGCCTCCTCGGCCGGACGCTGATCGTCGTCGCCGGCGACCACGGCGAGGGCTTCGGGGAAAAGGGCGAATCCGGGCACGGGATCTTCCTCTACGACAACGTCCTCCGCGTGCCGCTGATGCTCTACGCCGAGAACCACCTGCCGGCCCTGAAGGTCGTCGAGTCCCGGGTGCGGCTGATCGACATCATGCCGACCGTCCTCGACCTCATGAACATCCCCAAGCCGGATCCGGTCCAAGGCCGAAGCCTCCTGCCTTACGTCCAGAGGAAGGAGAAGGCCGACCTCGACTCCTATATCGAAACCGTCTATCCCAAGGAGAATTTCGGCTGGGCGCCCCTCGTCGGGTTCATTTCGGGCGTCTGGAAGTACATCCGCGCCCCCCATGAGGAGCTCTACGACCTGAAAGCCGACCCCGGCGAAGAGAAGAACGCCATCGCCGCCGCGGTCCGGCCCGCCGCGGAGCTGAAGAAGAAGCTCGACGACACGATCCGGGCCTCGGTCGTCCCGGGGGTCTCGGCCAAGCAGGTCCTGACATCGGAAGAGCAGGCCCGCCTCCGCTCCCTCGGCTACGTCGATTACTCCGATCCCACGGCCCGGGGCGCAGCCGCCGACCCGAAGGACAAGCTCGCCGAGCTGAAGGTGATCCAGGACGCCGAGCGGCTCGAGTTCGAAGGCGATTTCAAGTCCGCCGCGGCCCTCCACGAGCAGATGCTGGCCCTGCGGCCCGGGGCGGCCTCGAGCTACATCGGCCTGGCCCTGGTGCGGGCCCGGCTGAAGGACTTCGACGGGGCCGTGGCCGTCCTGAAGGAAGGCGTCGAGAAGATTCCCGATTCCGAGATCCTCCGGACCCGCCTCGGATACACGTACCTCGTCATGGGCAGGATCCCGGACGCCCTGGCGACCATGGGCCGCGTGCTCGCAGCCAACCCCCGCTCGATCGACGCCCTGACCGCCGTGGCCGTCATCCTCGACGGGACGGGCCGCAAGGACGACGCCCGAGAGTACTTCCAGCGCGGCTTGGCCGTCGAGCCGGAGAACAAGTTCCTCCGCCTGGGCCTCGCCCAGAACCTGGCCGCGGCCGGCCGGATGAGCGAGGCGATCGAGCTGTTCATCAAGCTGACTCAGGATTTCCCGCTCGACGGCCAGGCGTGGCAACTCCTCGGCATCAGCTACGCCATGATGCGAGACTTCGACAAGGCGATCGACAACCTCAAACAGGTGCTCTATATCAAACCCACGCCCATCGCCTATTTCTATCTGGCCATGTCGTACAAGGAAAAAGGCGACGCGGCCGAAGCCGTCAAATATCTCGAGCGCTATCTGGACGATCCGAAGGACGAGCCGCCGCAGCGGGTGGCGAATGCCCGGGCCGGTCTCGAGGCGATGCGCAAGGTGATCGGCCGGTAAAGAAATCGGTGGCGACTCCGTGTCCCACACGGAGACGCGCTTTTCTAAGCGTCATTGCGAGCGACCGCAAGGAGCGAAGCAATCGCGTCCCCTTTGATACAATTCTCCATCTCCATTCGTCAGCATTCTTGAGCCCCATTTCAATAAATGGACACCGATGGATAAGTCTTACTACGTCTACATCCTCACGACACGCCTGAATACCGTTTTTTATACGGGGGTGACTTCAGATTTAGCGAAGCGGCTTTTCGAGCACAGAACCAGTGCCGTTCCAGGTTTCACTCAGAGATATAATGTCTATAAACTCGTTTATTATGAGAAACATACTGATCCCTTTACCGCGATCACCCGAGAAAAGCAAATTAAGGCCGGATCAAGAAGGAAGAAGATCGCGCTCATTATCCAGCAGAATCCTGGGTGGAGGGATCTTCATGATGATATCGCAGAATAGGACGAGATGGCATCCAGGCGATGTTTTCGCTCCGCTCGCCATGGCATCTTGGGCCCATGCGATTGCTTCGCCCTGCGGGCTCGCAATGACTTCTTGCACCGCGGCCGCTTCAAAAAAAAGGCCCGGTCCCCTTTCGAGGACCGGGCCTTTCCGTATCTCTCTGCGATACCTGCGTCTACGCTATGTAAGAAATCCTCAGGATTCCTTCCTCAGAAGGAAATCCGCGCGCCCATGCGCCAAGACCAGGGACCATTCAGCGTCGTCCACCAATTGTAGGTCGGGTAGAGCTTGTTGGTGACGTTGTTGTTGGCGATCAGCGTGTGCCAATCGACGTAGTTGGTCTTCTGGGCGATCAGCGAGTCTTCCGTCATGACGAGCTGGTCGTAGTTGTAGTACATGTTGTAGGCCGTGATGGTGGAGGTGTTGGTGAAGTTGGTGATCGTGGCGTTGATGTTGACCGTCCACTTCTTGGCGATGCGGAGGTTGTACTCGAGGTAGAGGTCGGCGGTGAAGAGGAACGGGGTGCGGCGGCCGGTGTCGAAGTAGCCGTCCGGATAGATCTGCATGTCGTTGAAGTAGATCAGCGTGCTCAGCGGCAGGCCGCTCCGGCCGTAGCCGACGACGCCGACGGTCAGGCCGAACGGGAACGCATAGGAGCCGTAGACCTTGAAGTAGTGGGTCCGGTCGGTGGGCAGGATGCCGTCCAGCGGATTCCCGTGGATGTCGTACCGTTCGAAGAACTCGTCGTAATAGCGCTCGACGTTCGGCGAGTTACGGCCGGTCTCGTCCGAGGACGACAGCCCGCCGTAGTTGCCCTTCATCTGGCTCCAGGTGTAGTTGATGCCGCCCTGCCAATTGTCGGCGAAGCGCTTTTCGAGGTCCAGGTTCAAGGCGAAGTATTCTCTCTTCGCCGGGGGGCACGGCCAGTACTTGTCGAGGAATTTGCCGCCCTGGGAGATCGGAAGCGTCCAGCCGAAGCCGGGGTTGGCGATGTAGTACTGCTCGCTGTAGTTGCCCTGGGCATCCTTGATCATGACGCCCACGTCCTCGATCGTCCGGATGAGGTGCTTGTAGACGAACCGGGCGCTGAACGACAGCTCTTCGCTGATCTTCTTCTCGGCGCCGAACGAGGTCTCGCTCTGGGCGACGGGCTTCAGGCCGGTGTCCGTGGTGTCCCACGAAACCGTCCGCCAGTTGCGGGAGCCGCCATAGACGTTGCCCGCGAGCTGGTCGGTCTTGTTGGTGATATCGCCGGAGGCGGCGATCTTCAGGAAGTCCGGATCGTTGAGGGCGTAGTAGGAGGACCACCACTTGAATCCGCCGTACGCGCCTTCGGCCATGTACAGCTTCATGACGTCGTAGTAGATCCCGAAGCTGCCGAAGACCTTCAGGCTGGAGTCGCCGAACACATCATAGACCGCGCCCAGGCGGGGCGCCAGCTTCTTGTCGAAGCCGAACTGGATGGGCTTGTAGTTGGCGAAGTTCGGGTCGTTGGTGGCCAGGGAGGGAACGTATTCGCTTTCCGTCCGGAGGCCGAAGTTCAGGGTCAGCCTCTGGCCGATCGTCCAGGAATCCTGGAGGTAGATCGCCCAGTTGTCGCTGGCGACGTTGAAGTTCGAGCCGTAGGGCGAAATGAAGTCGTTCCGGACCGTGTAGTAGCCGTAGTTGCCCTTGACGATGGAACCGTCGGGCATCGTATAGCCCAGGCCCCAGTAGATGTTGACCAGGGGCGCGACCGGGCCGGAGTTGACGTTTTCATGGAGGCGGATCCACTGGAAGCCCGCCTTCCAGGCGTGCTCGCCGGCCAGGGAGAGGTAGTAGGTCAGGTCGAGGTTGAGGCTCGCCCGGCTGTTGATGTAGGCCGAGGTGACCGTCGTGCCGGCGCCGTTCGACCAGCCGGAGGAGTGGATCTCGTCGGGATGGGCGGCAACGACATCAGGATAGGCCGAGTTCGAGCCCGACGAGAAGGCGTAATACGTGCCGGGGACGAACAGCTGCTGGTTGTTCTGGTTGGTGTAGAAGAACCCGCCGCGCAGGCTGATCAGGAAGTTGTTGCTGACCGTGTAATCGATGTTGGCATTGCCCGACCAGTTGGGATAGTTGAATCCCGGCTCCTTGCCGGCCGTCAGGAGTCCCAGGCCCGTCGAGGGGTTGATCGGGTTCCAGTCGGTCCGGTAGGAATAATACTTGGTCGACGTCCCGAGGTAGCTCGGGATACTGCCGGTATAGTGGTAGAAGTTGTTGACCGCGCTGATCGAAATCCGCATGCCGGTGATCGGCGCCGCGGTCAATTTGCCCTGCCAGTACCAGTAGTAGTTCTGGCTGTAGAAGGGATACGTCTGGCGGCCCTGCTGCGGGTCGTGGATCGTATCGCCCGGGATGAGGGCGTTGGCCAAATTCACCGGGTCGGACGCAAACCACCGGTTGGCGTAGGTCGGGGCCCAGGTGGGGTTGAACGATCCGAAGAACCACAGCTTGTCCTTCAGGATGTACCAGCTCAGGTTGAAGACGCCCTCGAGCCGCTCGGAGTTGTCCCGGCTATGGCCGTTGTTGAAGTAGAGCTGGTCGGTATTGACGTACTCGAACATCGACTGCTGAATCGGGTTGGTGTAGTCGGGGCGCAGGCGGAGGTAATTGCGGGACAACCCGGTCATCCAGAGGTAGCCGTTGTTGTAGTAGCCGAAGAGGTCGGCGTGGAACTCGTTGCCGCCCGAGCGGCTGATGACGTTGACCACGCCGCCCATCGAGCCGCCGAACTCGGCGGAATAGCCCGATGCGGAAACCTTGACCTCTTCCAGCTGCTCCATGACGATGCTCTGTTGCTGGGTCCCGATCCGCATGTTGTTGATGTTCGTGCCATCAACGTAGAACTGGTTTTCGGTTCCCGAAGCGCCGTCGACGGACAGACCGCCTTGGTTGGTCTCATACTGGACGCCCGGCACCGTGGCCAGCAGTCCGTTGAAGTCGCGGTTCCGCGGCAGCTGCATGAACACTTCCTTGGTCATGGTGCTGCCCTTGGTGGTGCTCTTGACGTCGATCAGGGGGCTCTGGCCCACGACCGTCACTTCCTCGTTCAGAGCGCTCTGCTCGAGGGTTTCGTTCAGGGTCAGGTTCTGTTCCAGGTCGAGCTTGATTTCCCGGCGGGTGATCGTCTTGAAGCCGGGGAGCGTGAACCGGATGGAATACGTTCCCGCGGGAAGCGAGAACATCCGGTAGACGCCCTGCTCATCCGTGACCGCCGTCGCCGTGCCGACCAGCCTGGGGCTGTCCGCCACGACCGAAACGCCGGGCAGCGCCGCCCCGTCCTTGTCCGTCACCTTGCCGGTGATCTTGCCGGAGGGGACCTGGGCGAACGCGCTGGTGACCAGCAGAGCGATGGCGAGCAATGCGAAAATGCTCTTTCTCATTCTAGCGTTCTTCTCCTTTTCCTCGATCATCCTTTCGGGGATGAGTCGGGATTGTTCGCCACCTCCCGCGAGGCCGTGCGGCCCGCGGAGATGGCATTCGGACCGGGGAGAGGAGACGATGCTCCGCTCCCGACTCGAGGACTCGATATCGTCCCTGGTGTGATTCTCACCTCCTCACTTGGGCATAGGATGAAAGAAAGTAATCCCTTGTTTGTAATCGCGCCCATGATTGGTATAGCCATATCCCTCAAACACACCTATATAAGCAATAAATATGCCATATGGAAAAATGAAATAACTTGTTTATATTCAATTGAATAAAAAGAAAAATGAGTTGATCTTCGTACGACAATTTGAATTTAATTCAATAAAATGAATAAATGAGATATTTTCTATTTATTTCTAAATGTAATTAAGTATATAAAAAAAGTCATATTCTCATCCGGCCGAGCGCTTGCCCTCCACCCGATTTTCCCGCCGTTTCTTGACTTTATAGCGGACGCCCCCTATATTTACACTTCAAGAGCAAGGAGCGCGACGATGGAAATCGAAATGAAAATCAAGGGTCTTATCATGGACCCGATCTCGAAGATGCCCATCGTCCTCCTCGAAGACCCGGCCAGCGAAAAGGTCCTCCCTATCTGGATCGGCGTTTTCGAAGCCAACGCCATCGCCCTGACGATCGAGAACATTCCGACCCCCCGGCCGATGACCCACGATCTCCTGAAGAACATCCTGGCCCATCTCAACATCGTCGTGGAGCGGATCGTGGTCAACGACGTCCGGAACAACACCTTCTTCGCCGCGATCCACTGCCGCCACGCGGCCGGGGAGATGATCGTCGACTCGCGGCCGTCCGACGCCATCGCCCTCGCCCTGCGGGTGCACTCGCCGATCTACGTCGAGCACGCCGTCGTGGAGAAGGCCCGGGGCCTCAAGCTCGACGACAACCTCGAGGCGGGCGAGAGCCTGCGCAAGTGGCTCGAGACTCTCCGGCCGGAGGATTTCGGAAAATACAAGATGTGACCTGAAAAAGGGGCCACAGAACGCCCGTTTTCCGTCGGCAAAGAGAATTCGGGGTTCTATGTCCCCTTTTTCAGGGCGTTCCGCCTTCGATCGTCACGTCCTGATCGTCAGGAACAGATACGCCCCGCCGAGGCCGAAGATCAGGTTGGGGCCCCAGGCGGCCAGGAAGACACTCAGAAAACCCGCGTTCCCGAAGCTCTGGAAGATCCCGATCGACACCCAGTAGACCATGGCGATCGCCAGGCCGATCCCGATCCCGACCAGAGTCCCGCGCTTGCCCATCGAGAAGGCGAACGGCAGGCCGAGCAGGGTCATGACCAGCGCCGTGAAGGGGAAGGCCGCCTTCGAGGCCAGGCTCACCCGGTCCCGCAAAGTCTCATAGCCCAGCGCCTGGACGTCCTTGATGTACTGCCGGAGCTCGGCCGAATCCATCTGGGCCGGCGCCTTGAACTCGCGGAGGAAAAGCGATTTTTCTTCCGAGAGCGGGACGTCGAGCGTCTTGCGGTACAGATACGCCCCTCCTGCGCTCAGCTCGCGGACCCAGCCGTCCTCGAAATGCAGCCCCCTGGAGTCGAGCGTCGCGCGCTCGGCATAGCCGCGCCGGACGATCGACCACGAGGCCAGGTCCAGGTCGAAGATGGCCAGCATGTTGAAGCGCGACGTCCGGGTATCGAAGTAGCTGTAATGGTAGAATCGGTCCGCCGCCTTGTTGGCCACCCAGCGGCGGTTCTCGAAGCTGTAGCTCTGGGGCGAGAGGTCGATGATCCGGT
>Ga0182021_10006362_pt1 | contig 14019 bp, 12 predicted proteins | sample 612E3MmetaG_FD_120493 | JGI IMG/M metagenome (GOLD analysis project Ga0182021, IMG submission 120493) | Permafrost microbial communities from Stordalen Mire, Sweden - 612E3M metaG (Illumina Assembly) | ecosystem: Environmental > Terrestrial > Soil > Wetlands > Permafrost | place: Sweden...
CCGTGCTTCTGCGCATAGGCGAGCAACTTTTCGCGCGACACCAGATCCCATTCGCGCCAGGGGGCGATGACGCGGATATTGGGCTCCAGGGCGTAATAGCCGAGTTCGAAGCGCACCTGGTCGTTGCCCTTGCCGGTGGCGCCGTGCGATACGGCGTCTGCGCCCGTCAGGCGCGCGATCTCGATCTGGCGCTTGGCGATGAGCGGGCGGGCGATCGACGTGCCCAGCAGGTATTCCCCCTCGTAAATCGCGTTGGCGCGGAACATGGGGAAGACGAAATCGCGCACGAATTCCTCGCGCAGATCATCGACGAATATCTGTTTGACGCCGAACTGTTTCGCTTTCTTTCGCGCCGGCTCGAGTTCCTCGCCCTGGCCGATGTCGGCGGTGAAGGTGATCACCTCGCAGCCGTACTGGTCCTGCAGCCACTTCAGGATGACCGAGGTATCCAGCCCGCCGGAGTAGGCGAGCACGACTTTTTTTACTCCACTGGTTTTCTTTGCCATTTCGCTGCTCAATGTAATGATGAATTCAGTTGGTGAACTTCATGAAGTGCGCACGTTGCCCCGCGCGTGCCTCGCGCCGCTCACGCGACCTTCCCCAGAAGCAGGAATTCCATCAGCGCTTTCTGCGTGTGCAAGCGGTTCTCGGCCTCGTCCCACACCACGCTGTGCGGCCCGTCGATCACCTCGGCGGAGACTTCCTCGCCGCGATGCGCCGGCAGGCAGTGCATGAACAATGCTTCGGGGCCGGCCAGCTGCATCATGTCGGCGTCCACCTGCCAGTCGCTGAAGTCGCGCTTGCGCTCTGCATCTTCCGCCTCGAAGCCCATGCTGGTCCAGACATCGGTGGTGACCAAGTCGGCGCCGCGCGCCGCTTCCATCGGGTCGGCAAAATGCTCGCAGTGGCTCTTGCCGTAGATGCCGGCGCGTTCCGCTTCCACTTCGTAGCCGGGAGGCGTGGACACGTGCAGGTTGAAATCGAAAATCGCCGCGGCCTGCATCCAGGTGTTGCAGACGTTGTTGGAATCGCCGATCCACGCCACCGTCTTGCCGCAGATGGGGCCGCGGTGCTCGACGAAGGTGAAAATGTCGCCCAGTACCTGGCAGGGGTGGTATTCGTTGCTGAGCCCGTTGATCACGGGAACGCGCGAACTCCCGGCAAAACGCTCGAGAATCGACTGCTCGAAGGTGCGGATCATGACGATGTCGACCATGCGCGACACTACCTGCGCCATATCTTCCACCGGCTCGCCGCGCCCGAGCTGGGTGTCGCGGGTGCTGAGGAAAATGGCCGAGCCACCGAGCTGCTGCACGCCTGCCTCGAACGACAGGCGCGTGCGCGTCGACTGTTTCTCGAAAATCATCGCCAGCGTGCGGTCGACCAGGGGATGGTAGGGCTTGTATTGCTTGAATTGTGCCTTGATCCAGCGCGCGCGCTCGAGGAGGTAGTCGTACTCGGCGCGGGAAACATCGCTGAATTGCAGATAATGCCGCGGCTTCATGGTGCTCCTCCGGCGTTAGTGCGCCGGGGCCGGCTGGCTGAGGAAGTCCCGGATCAGGGCGGAGAGCATTTCGACCAGCTGCTGCGCCTCGTCCTGGTTGATGACGAGCGGCGGCAGCAACCTGACGATCTTGTCGGCGGTGACGTTGATGAGCAGCCCGGCCTCGAGCGCGCGCTGGGTCAGCTCGGTGCAGGGGCGGTCGAGTTCGATGCCCAGCATCAGTCCCATGCCGCGGACCGCCACTACGCCCTTGACCCCGGCCAGCGCCTCAGCCAAGCCCGCGCGAATTGCGTCGCCGACGCGGGTGGCGTTGTCGAGCAGCTTGTCCTGCTCGATTACTTCGAGCGTGGTCAGCGCGGCGGCGCAGGCCAACGGATTGCCGCCGAACGTGGAGCCGTGGCTTCCCGGCTTGAACACTTCGGCTGCCGCGCCCTTGGCGAGGCAAGCGCCGATGGGCACGCCGGCGGCCAGGCCCTTGGCGAGCGTGACCACGTCGGGGTGAAAGCCCGCGTGCTGATAGAAGAACCATTTGCCGGTGCGGCCGAGACCGCACTGGATCTCATCGAGCATCAGCAGCCAATGGTATTGATCGCACAACTCGCGCAGGCCCCTGAGGTAGTCGAGGTGCGCGATATTGATGCCGCCCTCTCCCTGGATCGGTTCGACCAGGACGGCGACCACGTTGCGGTTGTGCTGCGCCACCTGGCGCACGGCTTCCAGGTCGTCGTACGGCACGCGCACGAAGCCGGACACCAACGGTTCGAAACCGGCCTGCACCTTGCGGCTGCCCGTGGCAGAGAGCGTGGCCAGCGTGCGGCCGTGAAATGCCTTCTCCATCACGATGATGGCGGGATTCTCGACGCCTTTCCCCTTGGCGTACAGCCGCGCGATTTTGATCGCGGCCTCGTTGGCCTCGCAGCCGGAATTGCAGAAGAAAATCTTGTCCATGCCGCTGATGGCGGCGAGCTTGTCGGCAAGGTTTTCCTGCTCGGTGATCTGGTAGATATTCGAGGTGTGGATCAGCCTGCCAGCCTGCGTGGCTAGCGTTTTCGCCAAGGCGGGATGGGCATGGCCGAGCGTGTTCACGGCGATGCCGCCCAAGGCGTCAAGATAGCGCTTGCCCTGCGCATCCCACAGCCAGACGCCCTGGCCGTGAGTGAAGGCCACGGGAAGCCTGGTGTAGGTGTTCATTACGTGCGACATGGCCACGCCCCAAACAAAACGCACACGGCGGCAAATGCCGCCGTGTGCCTTCGAATTACTGTGATTTATTTTAGCACAGTGCCACAGCTACCAGGATAACGCCAGCGCCGCGGCGGCGCCGGTTGGATTGCGCGCCTGTGCTTACCCTGCGGCCGCGAGCTGCGCGCGTTTGCCGGGTCTATGTACGGTGCATTCCAGAATATTGCAGTGCTGATACATCTGGCGCAGTTTGCGCTCGGCATCGACTTCGTCCCTGCCGTGTATCAACAGGTTATCCACAACCAGCCCGCTGCGGGTACGAATGCGAAATCCATATTTTACGATCGCCGAAGATGCCACAAATCCCCCCTGATTCAAGCCCTTAACGGATCTATAGCATAGGCCTTATACCAGTTCAACGCAAATTTATGTTCCAACGGTATTTTTTCTCATTTGGCGCGATTGAGTGCGTGTTGATCGCCTGTTGCGCCGGGCGCCGATTGCCTAAAGAACAGGCAAAAGGGCGCGCAGAAAACGAAACGGCCGGCTAGCGCCGGCCGTTTCGCTGATGCGGTTCGATCTAACTCTAGGGCATCGCTTTGATGGCTGCGGCCAGGCGGCTCTTGTGGCGCGCGGCTTTGTTCTTGTGGATGATTTTCTTGTCGGCGATGCGATCGACGATGCTCGAAGACTGGGAGAGCGCCTGCTTCGCACCGGCTTTGTCGCCGCCTGCGATTGCCTTGTTCACATCCTTGATCGCCGAGCGCAACGTCGAGCGCAGGCTGGCATTGTGCCGCCGCTGTTTCTCGGCTTGGCGGGAACGCTTGCGCGCCGAATCTGTATTGGCCATGGTGAAACCCAAGTGAGGAACACGAAAGGGCGCAATGATACTGATTTAGTCCCTGTTACGCAAGCGCATTCTGGCTCCGGCATAACGCTTCGCGCATTAGCCTCCACTGAAACCTCGTTTTCGTATAATCGCGGCATGAATCTCCTGCGCGCGCTCGCCACCGTGAGCGCCATGACCCTGGTGTCCCGCATTCTCGGCTTCGTGCGCGACGCCGTGATCGCGCGCCTGTTCGGCGCCGGGATCGCCACGGACGCGTTTTTCGTCGCCTTCCGCATACCCAACCTGCTGCGGCGCCTGTTCGCCGAGGGCGCGTTCTCCCAGGCCTTTGTGCCTATCCTGGCCGAATACAAGACCAGGAACGGCGAGGGCGAGACGCGGCTGTTGGTGGATCGCGTTTCCACGGTGCTGACGCTGGCGCTGCTGGCGGTGAGCGCCATCGGCATCCTCGCTGCGCCGTGGATCATCTATATCAGCGCGCCCGGATTTTCCGAGACACCGGAAAAGTTCGATCTCACCGTGGCGATGCTGCGCATCACCTTTCCCTACCTGCTGTTCATTTCGCTGGTGTCGCTCGCGGGCGGCATCCTCAATACCTGGAGCCGCTTCGCCGTTCCCGCATTCACGCCGACGCTGCTCAATTTGAGTTTCATTCTATGCGCCTTGTTCCTCGCGCCCTATTTCAGTCCGCCGGTGCTGGTGCTGGCCTGGGCGGTGCTGCTTGGCGGCGTGCTGCAGCTCGCATTTCAGCTGCCCTATCTGGCAAGAATCGGCATGTTGCCGCGGCCGCGTCCCGGTTTTTCCGACCCGGGTGTGCGGCGCATCCTCAGGCAGATGGGGCCGGCGGTGTTCGGCGTGTCCATCGCGCAGCTGTCGCTGCTCATCAATACCATATTCGCTTCTTTTCTCGCCAACGGCAGCGTGTCCTGGCTGTATTACGCCGACCGGCTGATGGAATTTCCCACCGGCATGCTCGGTGTGGCTTTGGGCACCATCCTGCTGCCCAGTCTGTCGAAGTATTACTCCAGCGATGCCGCCGAGCAGTACAGCCGCCTGCTCGACTGGGGGCTGCGCCTGACCTTGCTGCTGGCGCTGCCGGCGGCGGTGGCGCTGGCGTTGCTCGCGGTGCCGCTCATCAGCACGCTGTTCCGCTACGGCGAGTTCAGCGTCGCGGACGTGTGGATGACGCGCCAGGCGCTAGTTGCCTACAGCATCGGCCTGGTCGGGCTGATACTGGTGAAAGTGCTGGCCCCCGGTTTCTACGCGCGTCAGAACATCCGCACGCCGGTGAAAATCGCCGTGATCACGCTGGTCGTGACCCAGCTGATGAACCTCGCCTTGATCGGGCCGCTCAAGCACGCGGGCCTCGCACTGGCGATCGGCCTGGGGGCGTGCCTGAACGCCGGCCTGCTGTACTACAAGCTGCGCCGGCACCGCATCTACCGGCCGCAACCCGGCTGGGCGAAGTTCAGCTACAAGCTCGCGCTGGCGCTGCTGGCGATGGGCGTGACGCTGTGGGGGGCGATGGGCAGCGCGGACTGGTGGCTGGTCGCCGCTTGGCAGTACCGGTTGGCAGGCTTAGTTGGTATAGTGTGCCTGGGCGCCGGCATCTACTTTGCCACCTTGTGGTCGCTCGGCTTTCGCATCGGGGATTTCGCGCGCCGCGCTGCAGATTAGTGGGAGGCTATTTCAGCATCGCCGAAATGGCCCCTGACCCAGGTGAGTACGAGGGGATGCATCCCCCCATTTCGAAACAGGTTCTTAGTCGTCAGGCCATGGAATACCGACTGGACCAGTTTACCGCGCTGCTTTGCCGGGAGAATTTCAGCCTCGCCGAGGCATGCCTGCTGATCGCGCAGGATGCATACCCGGACCTCGACGTCGAGCATTACCTCTCGCGCATCGACGCGCTCGCCGCGACGGTGAAGCGCCGCCTGTCGAGCGACGCGTTTCCGGAACAGAAGGTCGCGGTGCTGAACCGCTATTTGTTCGACGAGCTCGGTTTTTCCGGAAACGCGCGCGACTATTACGATCCGCGCAATAGTTACCTGAACCAGGTGCTGGAGCGGCGCACCGGCGTGCCGATCACGCTGTCGATTCTTTATATGGAGATCGGCCAGCGCCTGGGCCTGCGCCTGCAGGGCGTGTCTTTCCCGGGGCACTTCCTGGTCAAGCTGCGCGTCACCGGAGGCCAGCTCGTGATCGACCCGTTCTGCTCCGGCGAGACGCAGGCCGAAGCGGACCTGCGCGCGCGCCTGGCGCAGGTGTTGCCGCAGCGCGAAGCCGACGCGCTGCCGTTGACGCAGTTTCTGGAGGCGGCCACGTCGCGGCAGATCCTGGCGCGCGTGCTGCGCAACCTCAAAGGCATTTACCTGGAGTCGGAGGAGGCGCAAAATGCGCTGAAGGTGATGCAGCGCATGGTGATGGTGGCGCCGCACGCGGCCGAGGAGGTGCGCGACCGGGGCCTTGCCTACTACAGACTCGATTGTTTTCGCGCGGCGCTGGCCGATTTGCAGGATTACCTGGAACGGCGGCCGGATGCGCCCGACGCCGAGGAGATCATGGGCAAGGCCGCGGCGCTGCGACTGGTGTGCTCGCGGTTGAACTAAAGCGCAGGTCCGAACTCAAACGCTGCGGCGAATGCGGCGATATTTCCATTGCCTGCATCTGCGGCCTTGGAATCGAATTTGTTCTATTGCAGGAGGTGCAAAATGAATCTCAGCAGTGCTAGCTTCGGCGCCAATCAGCGCATTCCCGGCGCCTGCGCATTCGCGGTGCCGCATGCGACCGAGCATGTCTCGCTTTCTTCCAACCGCAATCCGCAATTGAGCTGGAGCGGCGCGCCGGCCGCGACCAAGTCCTTCGTGTTGATCTGCCACGATTACGACGTGCCGAGCAAAGGCGATGATGTGAACAAGGAGGGGCGCAGCGTTCCGGCCAGCCTGCCGCGCGTGGATTTCTATCACTGGGTGCTGGTGGATCTTCCCCCGAGCGTGAGCGCGATCGCGGAAGGCGAGTTCTCCGATGGCATCAGCCCGCGCGGCAAGAAGGGGCCCGAGGCGAAGCACGGCGCGCGCCAGGGGCTAAACGACTACACCGCATGGTTTGCCGGGGACAAGGACATGAGCGGCAACTACTTCGGCTACGACGGGCCGTGCCCGCCGTGGAACGACGAGATTCTGCACCACTACGTGTTCACGCTGTATGCGCTGGACAGCGCCCGCTGCGCGGTGAGCGGCATGTTCAAGGGCGCCGACGTGCTGAAGGCGATCGAGGGCCATGTGCTCGCCAAGGCCAGTCTTACCGGGATCTATACGCTCAGTCCCAAGCTAGTCTGAAATCCCGCTGCAACATGGGGGTTAGGCCCCCCATGCTCCCCTGAATCGGAGGCCGTTTCGGAAATTCCGAAACCGCTTCCAAGCGCGAAGGCGACGAACCGGATGAAATTCGAGTTGACCCCGAGACGGGTGTTTGCGGCGTTCACGCTGATCCCGCTGGCGCTGCTTGCCGAGGCGCTGATCTTGCAGCACCTCAAAGGCCAGGCGCCGTGCCCGCTGTGCGTGGTGCAGCGCGCAGGGTTTCTGCTCATCGCCCTGATCGCGCTCGCGGCGGCGATACACCAGCCGGGGCGGCGCGGCGCCACCGGCTACTTTGCCGCGCTGGCGCTGGCTGCCCTGGCCGGCCTGGGCGTCGCTATCCGTCACGTATGGGTGTTGTATCACCCGAAATTCGGCTGTGGCATCGACGTGCTGGAGCAGTTCGTCAACGAGTTGCCGACCGCCAGCTTGTTGCCCTGGCTGTTCCACGCGAGCGGAGAGTGCACGGCGCCGCATGAGCCTATTCTCGGCTTGCAGGTGCCCGAGTGGGCGCTTATCTGGTTCGCCTTGTTGTTCCTTGCGGCGATTTTTTTCGCCTTCAAGCGATCGTCGGCCTCGCGCGCCGGCGCAGCCGCTTGACCTCCGCCTCCGCGGCCGCCGGCGCAAGTCCGAGTTGTATCCCGGAGGCAGTGGAAAGCCGCTATAATTCAGGCTTTTAGCTTTTCAAAGCCGATCCTGAACATGCGGGTTTGCCGCACCCTTTCGACACGCAGCCAGCCGCCCACAGCGCTCACCATCGGTAACTTCGACGGCGTGCACCGGGGCCACCAGGCGATGCTCGCCCGGCTCAAGGAGCGGGCCAGCGCGCTCGGCCTCTCGGCCTGCGTGCTCACTTTCGAACCGCATCCGCTCGAGCTGTTCGCGCCGCAAACGGCGCCGACGCGGCTCACCTCGCTGAGGGAGAAGCTGGAATTGCTGGCTGCCCACGGCATCGAACGCGTGCATGTCAGCCGTTTCAACCGCGCCTACGCCAGCAGGTCGCCGCAGGATTTCATCGAGCGCGTGTTGCTCGAGGGCCTGGGCATGCGCTGGCTGCTGATCGGCGACGACTTCCGTTTCGGCGCGAAGCGCGCCGGCGACTTTGCCCTGTTGCAGGAGGCGTCGCGCGAGCACGGCTTCGGCCTGGAGGCGATGCCCACGGTCGCGCAGGAAGGAGTGCGCGTGTCGAGTTCGGCGGTGCGCGCTGCACTCGCCGCGGGGCGTCTGGCCGAGGCCGAAGCGCTGCTCGGACGGCCCTACAGCATCAGCGGCCGCGTGGTGCACGGCGACAAGCTCGGCCGGCAGATCGGCTATCCCACCGCGAACGTGCAGCTGCGGCACAACCGGCCGCCCCTGTCCGGAATCTTCGCCGTCCGCACGCTCGATGGGCAGGGGCATTGGCGCGACGGGGCCGCCAGTTTGGGCCTGCGCCCGACGGTGGATCACAGCGGGCGGCCCAAGCTGGAGGTGCACCTGTTCGATTTCGACGGCGATCTCTACGACCAGCATTTGCGCATCGATTTCCTGCACAAGATACGCGACGAAGCAAAATTCCCCAGCCTCGACGCGCTGAAGGCGGCCATTGCGCGGGATTGCGAGACTGCCAGGGAATTCCTGGCGGCGAAAGTGCGCGCATGAGCGCAATGATTCCCTGCGCGGTTTCGCCGCTGCCGCAGCACCTTCCTCAGAGCTAACCAATCGAAATTGTTGAACTGCACATGGCCGACTACAAGAACACGCTGAACCTCCCCGACACGCCTTTCCCGATGCGCGGCGACCTCGCCAAGCGCGAGCCGCAATGGGTCAAGCGCTGGCAGGAGGCGGGGCTATACCGCAAAATCCGCGCCGCCTCCAAGGGCAGGCCGAAGTTCATCCTGCACGACGGCCCGCCCTACGCCAACGGCGACATCCACATCGGCCACGCGGTGAACAAGATTCTGAAGGACATCATCGTCAAGTCGCGCAGCCTCGCGGGCTACGACGCCGTGTACGTGCCCGGCTGGGACTGCCACGGCATGCCGATCGAACGCGAGATCGAAAAGCAGCACGGCAAGAACCTGCCTGTCGAGAAAACGCAGAGCCTGTGCCGCGCGTACGCGGCGGAACAGATCGAGCGGCAGAAGCAGGATTTCCAGCGTCTCGGCGTGCTCGGCGACTGGGACCATCCCTACCTGACCATGGCCTACCGCAACGAGGCCGACGAGATCCGCACCCTGGGCAAGCTGCTGCAGAAGGGTTACGTCTACCGCGGCCTGAAGCCGGTGAACTGGTGCTTCGACTGCGCATCAGCCTTGGCCGAAGCCGAGGTCGAGTACGCGGACAAGAAGGACTTTGCCATCGACGTCGGCTTCGCGTTTGCCGAGCCGGAGAAGATCGCCAAGGCGTTCGGCCTGGCCAAACTGCCGGCCGACAAAGGCTGGATCGTCATCTGGACCACCACGCCCTGGACCATACCCGGCAACCAGGCGCTGAACGCGCACCCGGAGCATGCCTACAACCTGGTGGCAACGGAACGCGGCTTGCTGATTCTCGCCGCGGACCTGCAGGAGGCCTGCCTCGCGCGCTACAAGCTTGCCGGCGAAACGATCGCGTCGTGCAAGGGCAAGGCGCTCGAGCTGATCAGTTTCCACCACCCGTTCTACGAGCGCCTCGCGCCCGTCTATCTCGGCGAGTACGTGGTGCTCGATACCGGCACCGGCATCGTCCACAGCGCGCCAGCCTACGGCGTGGAAGACTTCGACTCCTGCCGCCATTACGGCATGAAGGACGAGCAGATCCTCACCCCGGTGATGGCTGACGGGAAATACGTATCGTCGCTGCCGTATTTCGGCGGCATGATGATCTGGAAGGCCAACCCCGAGGTCGTGAAGAAAATCGCGGAATGCGGCGCGCTGTTCCACGCCGAAGACTACGTGCACAGCTACATGCACTGCTGGCGTCACAAGACGCCCATCATTTATCGCGCCAGCACGCAATGGTTCGCGGCCATGGACGAGCCGCCCGGGTTCAAGGGAGAAAAACCGGCCGAGTCCCTGCGCGCCACCGCCTTGCGCGGCATCGACAACACGCGCTTCTATCCGGACTGGGGCCAGGCGCGGCTGCACGGCATGATCGCCAACCGTCCCGACTGGACCTTGTCGCGCCAGCGTCAGTGGGGCGTGCCCATGCCCTTCTTCATCCACAAGGAGACGAGCCAACTGCACCCGCGCACGCTCGAGTTGCTGGAACAAGTCGCCGCTCGGGTGGAGCAGGGCGGCATCGAAGCCTGGCAGACGCTGGACCCTAGGGATCTCCTGGGGGCGGAAGCGGAGCAATACGTCAAGATCAAGGATACGCTGGACGTATGGTTCGATTCCGGCTCGACGCATCAGACTGTGATGGGCGGACCGGACGGTAAAACGACCGGGGCCGGTTCGCACGGCGCCGAGCTGCAGTTCCCGGCCGACTTGTACCTCGAAGGTTCCGACCAGCATCGCGGCTGGTTCCACTCCTCGCTGCTGGTTTCCTGCATGCTGAACGGCGTGCCGCCCTACAAGGCGCTCCTGACCCACGGCTTCGTCGTCGACGGCCATGGGCGCAAGATGTCGAAATCGCTCGGCAACGTGATCGCGCCGCAGAAGGTGTCCGACACCCTGGGGGCGGAGGTGCTGCGCCTGTGGGTGGCCGCAACCGATTATTCGGGCGAGCTGTCGATCTCGGACGAGATTCTGAAGCGCGTGGTCGAGGGCTACCGCCGCATCCGCAATACCCTGCGCTTCCTGCTCGCCAACACCGCCGACTTCGACCCGGTAGCGCACGCGCTGCCGGTCGCGGACTGGCTGGAGATCGACCGCTATGCGCTCGCGCTCATGCAGTCCCTGCAGCAGGAAATGACGCGCGACTACGAGAATTACGATTTCCATTTCGTGGCGCAGAAGCTGCAGGGCTTCTGTTCCGAGGACTTGGGCGGGTTCTACCTCGACATACTCAAGGACCGGCTGTACACCGCGGGCAAGGATTCGAAGGCCAGGCGCTCGGCGCAGAACGCGCTGTACCAGATCCTGCAGCGCCTGGTGCGGGTGATGGCCCCGATCCTCTCCTTCACCGCGGAAGAGATCTGGGCCGTGACCGCCGGCGGCAAGGACGAGGCGGACCTGAGCGTGTTCACGCATACCTGGGACGAATTCCCCGCCGCGGGATATGCGCAGGAGCTGCTCGATCGCTGGGGAAGAATCCGCAGCGTTCGCGCCGAAGTGCAGAAGCAACTGGAGGAGGCGCGCGTGGCCGGCAAGATCGGCTCCTCGCTGCAGGCCGAAGTCGAGATCCGCGCGAGCGGGGACAAACTGGAACTGCTGCAATCCTTGCAGGACGATCTGCGCTTCGTGCTGATCACCTCGAGCGCAGTGGTGACGCCGGTCGCCGCGGCCGCCGATGAAGCGGTCATGGTGACGCCGAGCGCGCACGCCAAGTGCGAGCGCTGCTGGCATTATCGGGATGACGTCGGTCGGGACGACACCGGCACGGATGTGGCCGGCGCTGGCGCCGGGGCCGCGCACCCCGGACTGTGCGGCCGCTGCGTGTCCAACCTGTATGGCGCGGGCGAGCCGAGGACGCATGCGTAAGCTCGCGCCCTGGTACGCCCTGGCGCTGCTGCTGGTCGTGCTGGACCAGCTGACCAAGTACTGGGTCAGCGCCAGCTTCGGCTACGGCGACGCGCGCGCGATAACCGGTTTCTTCAACCTGGTGCTGACGCACAACACCGGCGCGGCGTTCAGCTTTCTTGCCAGCGCGGCGGGCTGGCAGCGCGGCTTCTTCATCGTCATCGCGCTGGTCGCGATCGTCGTGATCAGCGTGCTGCTGGCGCGCCACTCGGGCGACCGATTGTTCTGCCTCTCGCTCGCGCTGATCCTGGGCGGGGCGGCAGGCAACGTAATCGACCGCATCCTGCTTGGCCATGTCGTCGATTTTCTCGATTTCCACATTGCCGGCTGGCATTGGCCGGCGTTCAACCTGGCCGACTCGGCGATCACCGTCGGCGCGGTGCTGCTGATCGTGGACAGCTTTCGTCCGGGCGTCAGGCGGGCGGGGGCGGAGCGATAAGCGCACGCACACATGGGGGGCCGATCATGGAAGTCCTGCTAGCCAATCCTCGCGGTTTTTGCGCCGGCGTCGAACGCGCCATCAGCATCGTCGAGCGCGCGCTGCAGTTGTACGGCGCGCCGATCTACGTGCGCCACGAGGTGGTGCACAACAAGTTCGTGGTCGATGACCTGCGCCGCAAGGGCGCGGTGTTCGTGGAGGAGCTGGACCAGGTGCCGGCAGGCAGCACCCTGATATTCAGCGCCCACGGCGTGTCGCAGGAGATCCGGCGCGAGGCCGAGGCGCGCGGCCTCAAGGTGTTCGACGCCACCTGCCCGCTGGTCACCAAGGTGCACGTCGAAGTCGCGAAAATGCGCGATCAGGGACGCGGCATCGTCATGATCGGCCACCGTGGACACCCCGAGGTCGAGGGCACCATGGGCCAGGCGACGAGCGGCATGTACCTGGTGGAGACGGTCGCGGACGTCGCGCGGCTGGAGGTCGAGGATCCGGCCCGGCTGGCTTACGTCACCCAGACCACGCTGTCCGTGGACGACGCCGCGGCCATCGTCGAGGCGCTGAAGAAACGCTTTCCGGCCATCGTCGGGCCGAAAAAAGACGACATCTGCTACGCCACGCAGAACCGCCAGGACGCGGTGAAATTCATGGCGCCGCAGTGCGACCTGGTGATCGTGGTCGGATCGCCCAACAGCTCCAACTCCAACCGCCTGCGCGAAGTGGCGCAGACCCTGGGGGTCGAGGCGCATATGGTCGACCAGGCCTCCGAGTTGCGCCCCGAATGGCTGCAGGGGCGCAATCGCATCGGCGTCAGCGCCGGGGCTTCGGCGCCCGAAGTGCTGGTGCTGGAAGTCATCGCCAGGCTGCAGGCGCTGGGCGCGAAGCGCGTGACCCAGTTGAAGGGCAAAGAAGAGGGCGTGACCTTTCCCTTGCCCAAGGGCCTATCGGCTGCCGTGTAGCGGTGAACGCCGGGCCGCGATCTACTTGGGCACGCCGGCCTGCTCAGGCGCGCCAGCCGGCGTGCCCTCGCCCGCGGGTGCGGCAGGGGCGCGCTTCGGCGCAGGTTTGACGAGCTCGCGCGCCTCGACGCCGGCCGGCAGCTGCGACGTGCCGGGATAGCCCGCGTTGTCGAGCGCGGCTTGGTATGCGCCGCTCTCAAAGCCTTTGTAGGTTTCGCGCCCTACGGTCATTACCGGAACTCCGCTGGCGCCGGTCAGTTTCTCCAGGGCGTCCCCATCGCTGATGTCGACGTCCCTGTAGGGTACGCCGCGCTTGCTGAGCAGCTCGCGCGCCTGTACGCAGGGATCGCAGGATGCTGAGGTGTATAGCGTGACCGGGAAATCCCTGACCGCCTGCTGCAAAGCGTAAGGCAGGGGAGGCGGCGCGCTCTGGCTGCCCGGCACCGATTTTTTCTCAACGTTCCTGGCGCTGGACGGAGGCGCCTGGTCCGAATAATGCACCTTGCCACTGTCGTCGATCCAGCGGTACATCTGGGCTTGCGCGAGCGCCGGGAGCAGCAGCAATGGTGCAAGGAATCGCATGTGCATCGATGAACTCCATCTTACCCGGTTACGAGGCAATCATATCACCGGGTCGTTGCCTACCGCCAATGCGCTGCGTCTTGCCTGCCTATCAACGGCAAGAACCAACGGTCATTCCGTCCGTCTGCGGGAACTCGCCGTTCGTCGACGAATGCTGGCATTCAAGCCGGGTATTCTTATGATAGGAATGAAGCAGCCAGCCGGACTTAAATTTTCATCTTGCCGTATGCATTTAATCACAATGAACAACGCTTTTCGGTGTTAAGGTGCGGCCACGAAAATCTGAATTCATGAGGAGCTAGATTTATGAAGCGACAGTCCGGGTTTACTCTGCTCGAATTGATGATCGTGCTGGTGGTGGTCGCCATCCTTACCGCGATAGCGCTGCCATCCTATACGGACTACGTGATCAGGTCGCGCCTGACAGAGGTGTATTCCGCACTGGCTTCGGCCCAGTCCTCGGCGGAACAATTCTGGTCGAACAATCGCACCTATGTCGGCTTCAATGCCGCC
>Ga0182021_10006363_pt1 | contig 14019 bp, 14 predicted proteins | sample 612E3MmetaG_FD_120493 | JGI IMG/M metagenome (GOLD analysis project Ga0182021, IMG submission 120493) | Permafrost microbial communities from Stordalen Mire, Sweden - 612E3M metaG (Illumina Assembly) | ecosystem: Environmental > Terrestrial > Soil > Wetlands > Permafrost | place: Sweden...
AATTCAATATCGGCCCCGACTTTCAGCTTCCGGTTGACTTCGTAGAGGGCTGCTCCGGTGATCACATAGCTGTTTCTGATGCCGTTGATTTCTTTGTCATAGTTTGTGTTGATGGCGTCAATCGTCAGGTCCGCATGACCGATTTTCTTGGAGGCAAAGGCCCGGAACTCGACATAGCGCAGCTTGTCGACTTCACCTTGCATACGGTGGAGACCCGCACCGACCACGAACGCTTCCGGTAGTGAGTACGTGGCTTTGCCGCCGAAATACGAGGCGTCGCCGGATTGGTCATAGCTGTAGAATTTGCAGTCCGCCGCAACAGTCAGGTTCTTGAGCGCGGTATAGGAGGCGTTGATGCCGACGGCCGTCTGCCGTTCATTGTTTTTCCAGATCGGGTTGGTGATGCTCAATGCCGATGTTGTCATGCCGTATAAATAGTCCTTGAAGTTGATGCGCGAAAAGTCGGCCCCGAACCGGAGCGTTGACAGCGGCGCATAGGAGGCGGCATAGCTGTTTTCCATCCAGCCGTTGGTGATGGAGTTGTAGGTCGAGCGACCGGTCAGATCAACCTGCTGCAGCGGCCGCAGCCAGAGATCAAAGCCTTCTTCTTCACGATAGCGGGAGTTGTCTTCCCGCTCGCTTTTAAGGGCGCTCAGGCCGACGGAGTAATATTTTTTGTCGCTCTGGGAAACCCGGGTGCCGTAGACCACCGTCCCTCCCTGAAGTTTAGGGTCAGAATTCGGCTCGGTGATGACGGAGTTGCCGAAGAACGCCGAGACGCCGAGGCCATAGGCAAAGTCGTTGCGCAGATAGAGGCCGTCGATCCGCTCGGCGGCAACACCCTCACTGATGAACTGCCGGCCAATGCTGACAGCGGTGTTGTTCTTCGGGGCGCGGTAGGTGAGGTAGGCGTACTGGAGATCGCCGTCGGTGCTGCTGGACGTTGACTTGTCCCCCAGATCGGCACGACCCCATGCGCCAAAGTTGAATGATACCCCGGAACCGTCACTGCGGTTGTCGGTCATGTCAAGGCGAAGGTATTCGTAGGCGGGAAAAATGTTCTTCTTGTCGGTCGTGGTCCGCATGCGGAAGATCGTGTTGGATTCGCCTGAAAAGGAATAGTCAGACGCCATGGATGGCGTTGACCACAGCAATGTTGAAGCCAGCACTGCCACCCCAGCTCCAAGGGCCAAACAGCCCGTTTTCGTGTAGTTACGTTTCAAAATATTCCCTCCTTTCCGGAAGATGCGTTCTGATGAACCAAGATATTTGTAGTGCGATTTGTCGTGGTGAGGTAAACGCAGGGTGATATCTCCAGTCTGCTAGGTATGTGGCATTGAATTGGATTCTAAGGCTTTGGTAGGCGACTAGCGTCGTAAAGCTGTTCAGGCATCGTCGAAAAGAGGTGCTCAGCCAGGTACTGCCCACTGAAACTAGACGATACCCCCAGTATTCGATGTTGTCAAGCGAGGTTGAAAAAGTCTTTCAATCTGTTGGTGTGGATTGTTATGTCCCCCACTGAAAATATTTCCAGTATTCAAGCGAGAGCGTCAGTGTATATCTTGGCAACTTAGCCAGATTGACTTTTATGAAAAAATGGTCAAATATTTTTTATGGGGGGCTGTTTAGAAAATTGCGGACGGCTATTGAAACGTAGAGAGGGTCCGCTGAAGGCACGCGGAATCGACGTCGGGGGGGTGGGAACACGAGGCTTCGTTCGTTAACGTGTGCGCCACCTGTTCTTATTGCTTCACGAATGCACTTGATTGTTGTCCCTGTACCCGCCAGGCGAGATCGTTGATGAATATCTTGACCGGCTTATAGTTGCGGCATCTAAAATCTTGCTTCCTTTGATTTTTCCAGCACTCCAAACAGCTCCATCAGTTGCGCATCTGTCATTTTCAATAGTTGAGCTTCAGGTAGTTCAAGAATCGGAATATCAGAGCGCTCGGCACTTAACGACATACCCCGTTTTCGCGTGGTAATATTAACCAAGCGAACAATAGCAAGTACAATATTGTCTGGCCCCAAATCATTATGAATAAACTCCTGATGGTGCTTTGCCGCCACAGTGCGGTAAACCAGAGGCATGTTCCAGTGCTCCATCAAGCGTGAACCTTGTTCTATGTGCATTTCTTTAAAAATCTTAATAAGAAGCCCTCTTTCTAATGCCGCATTTGCCATACCTGCGTTAGTGAGACGTTCCAGGGCCTTCAACAGATGCAGTTTACCCACGTCGTGTGTTAGACCCGCGAGATATGCCTGTTCGGCAATATTCCGGTGTCCGGTATTAAATGCAACCCAACGACTTCCAAACGCACATGAGTGGGAATGGGACCACAGTTCTTGCATGATACCGTTGACGAAATCGTTATTGGAAGCGTGAAGAGCTGATTGTGAGGCGGCCATTGCGAGGTTAGAGATATGATATGCGCCAAGTCGTACGAGAGCGTCTTTGATGGTTTCAACTTTAACTCGTCCACTATACATGTGGGAGTTGGCCATTTTAAGAATCTGCCCCGCAAGTACTTGGTCATTATTTGAGAGCGCAACCAATTCATCTACAACAAAATTAGTATCAGCAAGAAGCTGAACCATTTTAAGCGCTATTGGATGAAATACAGGAATATCTACGGGTTGTAATTCCAGTAGGCGTTTAATTGTAAGTGGGACTGTCATGTACCGCTCCAGCAAGGAATTTTCAATTTTAAATAGTGCGGATTTCTACATGAATCCAGTGAGTCAAGAATAAATATCAACACCGGTAATCAAAAGACGTGACTTCATTCTGTTGCAACCTGTATGCAACCTATATGCAACCTATAGAAAAAAGAGCCTACAGTAAATGACTGTAAGCTCCTGATATTATTTAGAGTTACACCTTTAATGGAAATGAGTACGAGGGATTTGTTTTGAATATCAGCACATGACCTTTCTTCGCAGGCGAGTGCACGTGAAAAATTCACTGCTGAGAATATCCGCTATTTGCTACTCACTTTGAAAAGAACATTAGCGATAATTGACTGCATTTGCCCAAATCTCTTTTCATCGCCTTTAAAAATACTTTCCATAGATGGCGTTCTAATAAACAAAGCTGCGCTGCTTTCAAACATTCCAGCGTTACCTCCTTTATTTAAATAACCAAATTTAAAGCCCCCCTTTGATGAGTATAATATCTCAGTGTACGGTTCTCTTTTCTCCGTCGCATATTTTTCTGAAATCGATTTGATCAGAGTAATTGCATTTGACAAGTTTTGAACTTCCTCTGAATCCAGGTAAACCGTGGATGTTGCATTCTTATCGCCCAAAATAGTAACTTTCATACCAGCTGCGGTCACATTTAATTTTACTGGATCAGTAATAACCATAGTTGTAAATTTGACTTCAAAACTGCCGCTTATCGCTCCTGCGTCATAGCTGTCATACTTGAGGACAGTCTCATTGTTTAATATTGTTGATTCAAGATTTGATATTTTTTTGCCATCCGAATCAGATGCAAATGCATTAAACGTAAGAAAAACAAGTACTAACAGAACATTAATTGCATGTTTAAACATTTTTATCTCCGATAATAATTGAACGTAAGCCTCCCCGGCTACCGGGGGCTTTCAAAACAGTGAGCCGCATTAATGCATATTGCAGATTTGTATTTTATTGCATAGTTGTACCTGCTTTTATCTGTTGTTCTCTCTTTTGTCAATCGGCTTTGGAAATGATAATCATCTAAACTGAAAGGGACCTCCCTGATAGTGACCAATTTTTCAGGAGGAACTGGATACTATGAAACGGCTAGAGGCGGTAGTTTCGACAAAGATCATCAGTTATCTGGATTCGTCTTACCCTTTCAACAAACAACATCTGCACATGTTGGTAAAGAAAATTGTCCTAAAGAAGGTGCCGCACGGATACGGGGGGAGTCATTGACCACTAGCAGGAATAATCAGACTGTCTGCAGAAAAAAAATCCGATAACTGGAATAGAAGTTATCGGATTCAATGGAGAATGACATGCCATAGACGATGAAAGTGAGTGCTGGGAAACAATCCATAAATATCAGTAGGATATACTGTTAAGCTGGATGGTGCCGAGGTCTGCTGACCCGTCGGTCGCACGTTTTATTTGTTCCATGACCTCGGACTCAATGTATGGTGTCTACTTTTTTCAGCCTGCCTCAAACTAAATCAGCCATAATCACTGATTGACGTTGTCGCGCCACTCTACTGCACCGAAATGTGAGCTGCCTCCGAACGTATAGACAATGCTTACGGTCCCGTCACTCTGATGCCTGCGGGGCTGGCCGCCATATTGCGAATCACGGGTCGACGCTACGTATTGAAGCCCGAGACCATGGCGACCGTAGACCCGTACGTTGAATCCCGACTTGATGCGGAAAATCGTCTCCGAGCCTCCTGCGCTGTCGACAGGATTGCTGCTGGTGCTGAGGCTGTTGAATTGGCCCGAGCCGGTGACATAGTAGCCTCGCGCGTCCAATTCGAGCGCCGCCCTGTTGCCGAAGAGCAGACGGAGGGCGAGGAGCCCCTGCGGAGCAAAGCCGTAGTGGTAGTCCCGGTCGCCTTCAGAAACCGGGGTCGTCCCGGCGGCGCCGAAGCCGACACCTCCAAGGAGTGAACTCTGCAGCGCGATCCCCGGCCCCACCCAGTACTGAGCGGTTGTACCAAGAGAAAGGGCCGTGGTGGAGACGCGGAAGGCGGATGGCGCCAAGTAGTCATAACTTCCGTAGAGTCCCCATATCCCACGGTAGTCATTGCCGGCATGATAATCCTTGCCGTACAGCAGGCCGCGCAGAAGAACGTTGTTAACGGGGTTGCTCGAACTGGCCTGGGTGCTTATCTCGAAGTCGAAGTAGTCCAAGGGGCGCGTGTAGGTATAGCCGGGTTTTCCGGGCAAACCATAGGACATGGCGAAGTTCATGGTTGCTGCCGTCTGAGTACTGGAACTCAAGATGGAGCCGAGTTGAAAATCCCAGAAGGTGGCCGGGTTGAGACTCGGGTAAATGGTTTTGTACCGGTCTCCGAAAGCCGTACGGTTAAAAGCGGTGGGTGGAGATATTATCGCCGCGCCGGCTTCGTGCCAGGCATCAGGTTTGGAACCGCCATCGTTGAGCACCAGCTCCGCCATCCTGAACAGTGCCTCGCCGAGAAGGCTTCCCGCGTTGCCGGTCGTGATCTGGTCATTTATGGAAGGTGGGTCGGTCTCGCCGGCCATCTTCCAGAGGAAACTCCCTGCATTGCTGTAGGCGAGCGACTCCCAGAAACCGAGGCCGGAGGAGCGCGCCAATCCGTACATGGTCGCTCCTTGATAGGGGTGTGCGAATTGGTTGATGTTAAAAGGGTCCTGGTCGAAGACCCAGTTTTGTTTTCTCATGTGGTCCCAGGTGCTGGAGAAGGTCGAACTATACACCTTTTTTCCGTCCTGTATCTGGTTGGGGTAGGTAACCCGGTCATAGATGCTGAGGAGGCCAAGAGCGCCCGTCACCTCGAGGGCGGGGATAAGATAGCTTTTTTGGGGCATGCGCTCCCAGGGAACAACATCCTCCGGAGCAATGGCAGCCGGTTTTGGCGGATTTGCCGGATGCTCGGATAAAATGACATTGTTGTCAACAGTGTTTTCAGCATACTTGTCACGCCGCCAGTTGTACCTTATGCCGGTCTCCTCTGGTGCCGCAGGCGGTTGGGGCGGCAATGCGATTGCAGATACGGCTTCCGCTGCGTGCGAGTCCGATACTCCGGATGTTCCCTGCTCCCCTTGTACCACGGCGCTATCCGGGTTTGCATACGCTGAAACGACAAAAAGAAGTGAATAGCATACAAATGGAATAATGGTTTTTGAATACATGGAACCACCCCTTTTTATATATTTCGGTAACCGCCCCAATACGCTATGCCAAATTTCTTCATGGCATTCGGGTGAAAGAAGCTGAATGTATTTTAGCCAGTTTTAAACCATAGCCTCGTTATGGTTTCGTATGCTTTTCGCCGCAATATCCCGATGGATGCCGTTGCGAATAAGCAGAGAGCATTTCTTTAACTTGTAACCTTTCCCCGTCCGAAAGTGACTTATAGCCACGTCCGTAGGGCCAACCGTATCCCCATCGATACCAGGTGGGGAAAGCCGGGTGTCCACCAGCCCGTACTCCGAGGTACATGGTTTCCGCCAGGTTCTGGTCGCCGGTCCGCGTCAGTACGCAATCGCGCAGGGTCGAATCAGCCAGGTTACGTTCTTCAGAGCTCCCGCCCCGCCAGTAAGCAAGGTCATGGGTCTGGCAACAGTCGCACCATTTGCCCCGGTCTTCGAATGTGCCGTCGGGAAAGAGACTGCAGCCGTCGCTGGTAAATGGAGCAAGGCTCGCAGTGTGAGGAGAACGGATACTGACGCACGACGACAGGGCAATGCCTGTCAACAGTGCGAACAATAACGCGTGAAGCGACCGGCGCGGAAGCGGTGAGAACGAAAACATGGAATGCCCTTTCCAACGTTACGTCGTTATGTTTTCCAGCGATCTGATACAGGGATGTGGTTGATGTTTTGAATGAATCCACAGCCCGGATGAGTGGGGCTGTCAGAAGGAGCGTTGCCAGCGCAAACCAAGGAAATCAGGGCCAATTACCGGTGCCAGGTAGGTCGCGTTTTCCGGAGTGACCGTGAGCAAGGCCACGCCATACGCCAATGCGCCAGCGGCAATGACATCGCGCCAGTGATGCTTGTCTTCATTAACCCTGATAACAGCGACGCTTGCGGCCGCCAGATACGCGGGAGCGCCCCACTTCCAACCGTAGCGCTGACCCAGGAAGGTCGCCCCAGACATCACAGTGGCCACGTGACCGGAAGGGAAACCCCAGCCACCCCCGTTTGGACGTGCACCCAGGCTGGTTTCGTTGAATCCGAGCCGGAGGGCCGACGTGAGGACCTGATTCACTCCGATGTTGCGCAGCCACTGTTTTTCACCCTCGGTATCATCAGTGAAATAAGCGACGGCCAATCCGGTTAAGGGAACAACGGCAGTCAAGATGTCAGTCGCCAGGATGTCAGGTCCGTTCCCGGCCATAGCTGTGGCGGCAGGCAAACAGAGCGCCGCGATCATCAGACACACAAGCATGTTTCTTGTCATAAAAATACTCATGGATAAAATTTCCTCCGGGTCAAGGGCCTTCGGCGCTTTCAGGACGCCGGTCGGCGGAGTCATCAAGGCCTGCGGGGTGATTCTGCTGTGATAGCCGTCTTCACTGACGCCGTGCATAGTACCGGCCGAAACATATCCGACTCCCGGCGACTCGTGTGTTTAAACCACGTTGGGTCCATTGCGATTCCTCTTCGACTATTTTGCAATCAGGTCGTTTTTCACCGATACGACATTCTCAACATGCCGGGCGACCTCTCCTGCCTTTGTAATACTCTGTGCGGAATCAACGAAGCCGCTTAACTGCACTACCCCTTGGTATGTCTTAACATTTATTTGCAACGTTTTTAATGTTTCTTCGTTGAAGATAGCGGCTTTTACTTTGGTTGTGATGACGGAGTCATCTACATACTGTCCGGTACTTTCGTGTTTTTGCGTTGCTGCGCATCCCATGAAAGCGGTTATCAGCGCGAAGCAGACCATTAATTTCATAATGCGATTCAGTTTCGACATGTTGTTTTCTCCTTTGTTTTTTACGGCTGTTTAAATCCTGCCTGTCAGTAACAAAATGATCAGAATCAGGAAAATCAAGCCAAGCCCACCGCTCGGGTAGTAACCCCACTGACGGCTGTGAGGCCAAGCGGGCAGTATACCAACAAGCATCAAAATCACGACGATAATCAAAATTATTCCTAACATAAAGAGTCTCCTGTATTTAGAACACGTTTCACTAGATGTTTACGTATAGCGCCATGGCAACTTCAGGATATTGCATCGCCAAACCTGTCGACAGTGTTATACTTTTCAGCTTTTATCCAATCTATACGGTAATCAGCTATCGCAAAAAGCACACAAGTGCCCATATTCAGCTTAGCAGGTTTGAAGCAACTAGGGTGCCAGAGTGGATCTACATCTTTAATGAGTGTAACAGCTTGATAGTATGTGTAAAAAATGGAAAAGAACGTAGGAGAGGAACGAAGGCGGTCAGTTTATTCCGTCATGTTTGGCATAACTGTTATATATGAAGGGCCGCCTATGGTGGGCCAATTTTAGAGGTTGGTTAACAAACTGGTGTCTCACCGCGACTTCATCTTTGATTTTAGCTTGATCTTTTTACCTGCAACCATGAAGTTGCCGCTGCCAAGATGATGAATCGTCAGAGGGTTTTTCATTGCGGAGTCAATCCATGCCTTGATGACTTCAAGGATAAACAGGCAATACCTGTCAACCATGCTGGTATCTACCCACCCGGCATTCGAGGTTTGCAATGCACTCCTCGATGAGCGGTGCGCCGAGTTGCGCAGCAGGTTTGGGTATGAGGCCAAACATTTCACCTTATCTATGTTTGCACCCGACGTCTTCTCGCAACCCACAACCTTTTCAGCTATCTCCGCAGTAGGAATGTTAATGACACATTCGTTAGTGGCCATCAACATGCCGAAGGAATGATTGCGATCGCTGATGATGCAACCCACGAGCGGCGGTTCAAACTCCATCATTGTGTGCCATGATCTGGTCATGATGTTTGAATGCCCAACGCAGGAGGTTGTGAGCATGACGACCGGCACCGGATCGAGCAAGCCATAGACCTTGGATAGAGGAAAGGGTTTTCTGGCCATGTTAATTCTCCGTTTCCACGATGATTGACATCGGCATTCGTCGATGCAGCAAACGCACCGTTTCGCCCATAAACTGATCCGGTTTTTTTTGGTAACTATCAGGTGACTAAGGCTGTAGGGTTACCGTCTGGGATCTCCCGTCGGGAGTGTAAGCCAGGAGTAGCTTAGTCACCCCGGATTGTTGGATTTCTGCCATCACCTGGATGATCTGCTCGTAAATAAGATTCTTGTCCGCTTGCAGCAGCACCGTGAGCTCTTTTGAGTTCTGGAGAAGGAGCTGTAAATTAGCTTGAAGTTTGTTTCTGGGAATCAGGCGTTTGTCCAGGTAGATCCGGTTACCCGCATCCATCGAAACGACGACTAACCGAGAAACGCCACTGGGTGCAGCATCCTTCTTCTTCGCCCGGGGCAGGTCGATATCGATAGTCGAAGAGGCTAGGGTGGCCCCGACCATGAAGATGAGAAAAAGTTGCAAAAGAGTGTCGATCATCGGCGTCATGTCGATGTGGGCTTCGATTCGGCGCCTCCTAAATAGATCCATATCAGCTCCGATTCCGGCCAGCCGAAGATCATCCCGTGCCGAGGGAGTTACTTGCCCTGTCTTCAGCGTTACGCCGCCATTCTTCCAGTCGAGATACGAGGATATCCATCTCCCGAGTTACGTGGTCGAGGCGCTCTTCCAGCAACTGGTAGGTGATAGAGCAGGGAATTGCGATCAGTAACCCGTACATGGTGGTCAAGAAACACTCCCAAATCGAGGAAGTCGCCAGGGCCGACATCCCACCGATCTGACCCGAGGTAACCCGCATGATCATAACATGGAACGTACCGAGTAGCCCGAGCAGGGTGCTGACCTGGGCCAGCATGGCCAAGCGGCGAAGCCCCCGGTCCAAATACCCGACGATGATCAACGCCTCCCGTCGCAGCAGATCTTCGCGCACATCGCGGGGTTGGTGAACATTCTTGAGGAAGACGTAGGCCAGATTGCTGAAAGGCCCCTGACGCATGCTGCACCAGGCAGCGGCGACATCCCATGAACCGACTTTGACCAGTGGTTCCAGTTTCTCCAGAACAGAATTGCTTTTCTGTCGCCACCGAAAGAAGGCGGCACACCGATCCAGGATGATGCCCAGGGCGACAACTGAGGTAGCCAGAAGTAGCCACATGACCGGACCACCCAGTTTGAAAATATCCCAAGTCGTCATAACGTTTGCCGTGTGCCTCCCGCCAATGGATTCACGTCTGAAGGAAGCTGCCTACTCCCCATCTCGGTTATTTTATACCGGTAACCATGGAGAGGTTAACTTCTCCGTCGACTAGGCATGGCGCCCCTCTTGAATATAGGGAGTTGAGAGAGCGGAAGATAATGTAAGTCTAGAACTCTGTATCGGAATGTCAACCGGCTAATCGTCATCTCGAATTGAATCAAGTCATGACCACCTGCAGGGCAGGCGGCTTGACGAAACTCTCTAATAAGACTCCCCATTAAAGGCGAATGGATCCTTTGATTGCGGCTCTTCAGCAAAGCAAGTGATGGCCAGAGTAATAATTGCGAATATGACCGCAACAAAGACCGCTCGAACAGAATTCAATACACTCCTCCATTTGTGCTTGCATGATCGTCAGCATAACCTCTGATAATAGATACCTCAGGAGGTAGCAGGGCTGGTTGTTAATGAACAATTATATAGATGCCGAGAAGGGGTTAGCGGTTTTTTTGTGTTGGGGATCTGATAAATAAAAAAGAAGTGGCTTCATTCTTCGGCAACCCATATGCAACCAAATGAAACAGGCACCTGCAATAAACTTTGCAAGTGCCTGTTTTGTTGGCGTCCCAGAGATCATGGGATTGAGTACCGGAAAATAACTCTTAATATTAGCGCACGATGCCATCTTTTTATTTCTGGCAGAAGAAACCCAAACGTCAGGCAGTGAAGAATCATCTCTCTCCTATATACACATCCACCAACTGCCCCGGATAAAGAGTAACATTATTCTGCTTCGCAAATCGGAACAGCACCGGTAGTACCCTGACATCAACTCTTTCGGTTCTCTGGTTCGACAACTGTATTTTCGGCGAAACATAGGGTTGTACCCGGACATATTCCAGCGGGATATTGATATCCGTGCCGCGGATAAACATTTTCGCCGTAATATGCCCCGGCTTTGGCAACCTCTGCACGAGTATCTCGTCAATATAACATCTTACTCCCATATAATCCTGTGTACCGCCCATGACAAGAACCGGAGCAAGTCCCTGAGTATACGTGTCATATGAACCCTGCGCGGATATATAGCTGCCTACCGCTGCATTTATTGAGAGAATAACGCCGTCCGCCGGAGCCTTGATAGTGTATTTGTCCAGCAGGGCGCTTGATGCCAAATAAGCCTTTGACAGGGCGTTGTATTGGTTTTCCTGGTTTTTAATATCATAGATCCAGGCGCCGGCTTTGGTAAGTTCGTACTGTTTTTGTACGACTTCCACATTGGTCTTTGCCACCTTGACGGTATTTTCGGCATTGTCCAGTACATCTCTGCTCACTGATTCCGGGTCAATCGCAAACAATTTTCGCAGTTTGTCCAGCTGGTCCTGACTACTGACAAGGTTGGCTTTCGCATATTCCACCTGGGCGTTGGCAACCTCAAGATTTTCTTTTCTCGGTTGGGCACCTAATTCTTGAAGAAGTCCACGCGCCGCCTCCGCTTGGAACTTCTGCTGTGCGGCAGTAGCCCTCTGCACAGCATCATCAATCATCAGAAGCGGTGTTCCTCGCCGTACATTCTGGCCCTCGGCGACCAAAATTTTGGCGATAGTCCCGGGTACTTCCGGATAGATATTGATGTTTTCACCGCTTGTCTGACTGCTTTCAATAATGCCGTTAGCGTAGATGCCTTTGCCGTAGGGATTGGAAGCGGGATTAAATGCCGGCGGCTGAGGGGCATTCTCAATTCCAAATATATAAGCACTTAGTAAACCGGCTATCAGTCCGATGATGGCGAGAAAGAATATGACCTTATTCCTCATGTCCCCCCCCTTGTTCAAAACAGATGATCCTGCCGTCTTCCATTTTAATTATTCTATCGGCAAATTCGAAAATTCTGCTGTCGTGGGTGACGATAATAATGCACCTCTGATCATTCAGAATATTCTTCTTTACAAAATCGATGATCCTCCGCCCCGTATCTCCATCCAACGAAGCTGTCGGCTCGTCAAAGATTAAAATATCGGGACGGCTGGCGATGGCACGCGCGATGGCCACCCTCTGCTGTTCACCGCCACTCAGTTTGACCGGCGGCAGCAATGCCCGGTCTTTTATCCCCACTATTTCCAGATATTGCATAGCATCTTCAACGGATTTATTCCAATCGAGTCTTTTCAGAATCAGAGGTATCGCAACATTCTCAACGGTAGTCAGGCGAGGAAAGAGGTGATAGTCCTGAAAAACGAAGCCCACAGTGTTCAATCGGAAGTCGGCAAGCTGGTCACTTGTCATATCCCAAATGTTTTTACCTGCAACCGAGACCGTGCCGGAATTAGGTCTGAGAATCCCTGAGATCAGGCTTAACAGGGTCGTTTTCCCGCTTCCCGATGGACCTTCGATAAAAAGCATCTCCCCAAAGAAGGCATCAAAGCTTACCCCCTGAACTGCGACTGTTTTGGCATCACCTTCACCGAACCATTTGACCAGCTCCGTTGCCCGCATAGCCAGTTCAGCCATATTACCCCCGGAAGATATCGAATGGTTCGATCTTGAGCACTTTTCTTACGCCGATATAGCTTGAAATGCCGGCAATGATCAGGACCATGACGAAAGCAAAGCCGAGATTTGAATAAGTAATCATTGCTGCATAACTCGGTAGCCTGAGCCGTGCGACGTTGATCAACAGCGAGGCGAGGCCGATGCCGAGCCCATAGCCGGTAAGGGAAGTGAACGTTGCCTGAAACAGGATCATGTAGACGAGTTCCCTCCCTTTTGCTCCGATCGCTTTTAGCGCGCCGAATTTCTCCAAGTTTTCCAGAATGAACGTATAGAAGGTTTGTCCAGATATGGAGAGGCCAACGATGAAACTTATCACCGTCATGATAAGGAGGTTTGTGCCGACACCTGTTTGATACTTGTAAAAGTCTGACGTTTTCTGGATGAATTCATCCTTGGTCAATGCCACGTATCCAAGCGCCTTAACCTGCTCCTTGATATACGGTATGGCGGCACTGTTTTTCGGTTCGACCAGAATAAATGCGGTGGTGAATCTTGATGACGGGATATATTGAAGCGCCCTTTTATACGTCGTGTACAGGGTAGGTACGCCAAAAAGGCCGCTGCTGCTGACCTTGGCGATACCGACGATGACACCGCGATGGTCGTTCAGTTCGAAATCAGTGCCAACCATGGGATTGCCAAGCTTACGAAATTCAGCGTCCTTGACAACGACAAAAGCGTTTTCTGCATAGATATCCTCAATCTTCCCTTCAATAAGCGCGGGTCTGCCAAAAAGGGTGGAGTCATCAATCCCCATAACCGTCACCGATTGGTAGACGCCGCTCCGCAGTTTAACCAACGCTCCACCGGAATAGAGTGGCATGGCATACTTGGTTCCATCGATGCTCCGCACCGCGTCAAGCACGTAATCTGGCATCGGAATGCTGTTTGCCGGGGTGTTGACGGCAGGGTCCATGACCCATATCTTGGCGCCGACATTCAGGACAGTTGCGGAGGAGCGATGGAGGATGCCGGCGAACATCGAGGTCATCATGACCATCAAAAAGACGGCAAAGGTAATGCCGATAAGGAGGGCAGCGAATTTCCCCTTGTCGTTCACCAACAGCTTGAAGGCGATTTTAAGGATGCCTTTCACTGTAGCATTCTCTTGTATTCTTGGAGATATGGGTAATGTATTAATGAGTGTACTAGGCAAGCGGATATTGTCAATTCGTACACGCGTGCGCCCTGTCAAGTAGACAGTTCGAAAGTAGGCTTGAAAGCTGTTTGATATCTAGTAAGTTATATAATAATTCCCCATGATACTACACCCCATGGCGTTCCACTAAAATCCACATTTCCTCAAAAACGGAAGTTGCTTAATTCAGTGTACTCGAACTCCGCATGGGCAGGTGAAAGATAGGCTCTAAACGTCAGAAAAATTTTTGTTATAATTGCGGTTTCCTACCAGGCATATCAAAGAAAAATGGCCACTTTCCCAGAGGAAAATGACCTTTTTGATATTTGGCGTCCCAGAGATCATGGAATTGAGTACCGGGAA
>Ga0182021_10006364_pt1 | contig 14018 bp, 13 predicted proteins | sample 612E3MmetaG_FD_120493 | JGI IMG/M metagenome (GOLD analysis project Ga0182021, IMG submission 120493) | Permafrost microbial communities from Stordalen Mire, Sweden - 612E3M metaG (Illumina Assembly) | ecosystem: Environmental > Terrestrial > Soil > Wetlands > Permafrost | place: Sweden...
GCTCTCTCAGCTTTCACATACTCCGGTTAAGAATATCGCAGACTCTTTCAAGGTCGGCGATACGCTTCCATTAAAAGTGATCGAGTTTGATAAGGAAAGCAAGAAGATCGTTCTCTCCGCACTTGAATATCTTCGCGGCAAAGAGCAGAAGCTTGTGGATGACTATGTTGCTGGTCATAAACTTGCTCCCATGACAATGAAGGATGTCGTTTCCACTCCTTCTGATGAAGAGAAGAAAAAGGATGAAGTTTCTGCAGAAGGTGGAAATGAACCGAGCACACAAGGTTCAAACTAATTTCTGAGCTATTCGTGAAAAGAGTTGTCTGACAGTGATCGGGCAGCTCTTTTTCTTTATGAAACGCATCGCATTACATACTCTTGGCTGCAAACTCAATTATGCTGAAACCGCAGCGATCGGAAAGCAATTCATTGCTCGTGGCTACACTGTGGTTGGCATTGATGATCCTGCTGATGTTGTGGTAATCAATTCATGCAGTGTCACCTCGCATGCTGATCGCGAATGCCGGCAATTAGTACGAAGAGCTGTAAGGCATTCTCCAGATGCATTTGTGGCGGTAGTTGGCTGCTATGGACAGCTTCAACCCGATGAGATAGCCGGAATTCATGGCGTTGATTTGGTTCTCGGAACACAAGACAAATTCTCACTTTTTGATTTTATCAACACCGAGAAAAAAAAGAACCATGCGCATGTTGCTGTTTCTTGTATCGACGACACCAATTTCGGGCTGGCATCATCAGCAGGGTTTGAGGATCGAACGCGTGCTTTTTTGAAAGTACAAGATGGCTGTGATTACCGATGTACCTATTGCACTATTCCGCAAGCGCGGGGAAGAAGCCGAAGCACAACTATTTTTGAAATAGTACGACAAGCAAGAGAAGCGGTTGAATTAGGATATAAAGAAATAGTGCTGACCGGTGTGAACGTAGGAGATTATGGAAAAAATGAAGGTATAAACCTTCTGGCTCTTCTCAAACAACTCGTTCAGGTTGATGGCTTAATGCGCATTCGTATCAGTTCGATTGAACCCAATTTACTAACCGACGGGCTGCTTGATTTTTGGTTTGCTAATAACGTTCTTTGTCATCATTGGCACATACCGCTTCAATCAGGATCCGACACTATACTCCGAATGATGCAGAGAAGGTATCTCACCGGAGTCTATGCTGATCGTGTCAAAAGAATTAGATCGAACATTCCGACCGCAGGTATTGGCTCAGATGTGATTGTCGGATTTCCTGGTGAGAGCGATACATTATTTAATGAAACATACAATTTTCTGAGCGACATTCCGATTTCTTATTTTCATATATTTAATTATTCTGAACGGCCGAACACACCGGCGGCAGCCTTTGATAAAAAGATAGATGTTCAGATCAAAGCGAAGAGAAGCAAGAAATTACATCAGTTGGGAAATCAGAAGCGATATATGTTCTATGAGACGTTTGTCGGTAAAACTGTGCCAGTTCTTTTAGAATCAGTACATCCTGATGGTACACTGTCTGGATTGACGGAAGAATACATTCGTGTTGATGTGGAATCGAATGTACATTTAGCAAATACTATTGTCAATGTTACGATCAAAGAAGCATTCTCTGAAAAATGTATTGGAACGATCGCAGAACCCAATAGAATACCTGCGATAAGCATTGCCATTTAACAGGAGCTGCACTATGAAACGATTTATTATTTCGACAGCACTGCTGCTTTTTCTGACCCAGCAGATGTTTGCGCAACAAAGACCAATATCGACATTGGTAACAAAGGAAACCAGACTCCGCGGAATGTCTAATCCAGATCTAGACATATCGCCTACGACTGAATCCAAGAAGTCGGTTATGCTGGCAGTTATTGCATCGCTTCTTGTACCGGGTATGGGAGAATTGTATGCAGGTTCATTTGAAACAGGGAAGTATTATTTGATTGCTGAAGGCGGCTTATGGCTTACATACAGCGGATTTCGATTGCATTCCAATTGGCTTCTGCAAGATGCACAAACATTTGCCAGTCAACATGCAGATGCGAACTTTGGCAATAAGGATGACCAGTATTCGGTAAACATCGGCAACTTCAATACAACCGCAGAATACAACGATGTAAAGAATAGAAACCGTGAGTATGATCTGGTATACCAACCTGCACGTCCTGAATATCAATGGAATTGGGATACTGATGCCAACCGGCTTCAATTCAAAAATATGCGCATCCATAGCAGTGAAGTGAAAAATAATTCAAAGTTCGTCATAGGCGCTATCGTCGTCAATCATCTGCTTTCAGCATTTTCTGCTGGAAAGAAAACGGCAGCGTATAATCGATCGCTTTCAGCGATAGACAATGTGGAAATTCATACCTACACATTGAACGATGGATCGCAAGTTCATGGATGGGGAATAAGTATCACTGCACATTTTTAAAGCACCCGAATGCCCCTCATCCGGCTCACGCTTGAATATGATGGCACCGACTTCGTCGGCTGGCAATTTCAAACTAATGGACGTTCTGTCCAAGAAGAAGTCGAAAAAGCAATTAAAAAAATACTTCAGGTAGATAGCCGAATTACTGGCGGAGGGAGAACAGATGCCGGGGTACATGCTCATGGTCAGGTGGCAAGCTTCTTTGTGGAGCGAAATGTTGAAATCAATCTGCTCGCAAAGAGTCTGAATGCAGTTATGCCTCAAAGTATTATTGTTCTCGATGCGAAAGAGGCTCCATTAGACTTTAATGCACGATACAATGCAAAAAACAGACGGTACGAATATATGATTAGTCAAAAACCAACGGCGATTCAGCGTAATTATTGCTGGCAAGTGTTCCAAAAATTGAATCTTGAGTTGATGCAAAAATGCGCTGAACAAATAGTGGGCACACATAGTTTTCGTTCCTTCTGTAAGGTAGAGACTGATATTCACAATCATCGATGCAGTGTACAGACATCACAATGGATTCAGAAAGATCGATTATTGATATATGATATTTCTGCAAATCGTTTTTTGCATGGAATGGTTCGTACATTAGTTGGAACGATGGTGAATGTAGGAAGAGAACATACGAAGTATGAAGAATTTCAAAAGATACTAGAATCAAATGATAGGTCTTTTGCCGGAATGTCCGCTCCTGCAAAAGGATTGTTCTTAGAAGAAATAATGTACTAACATACAGATGAGTAGAAACCCTTTGCTGTGCCACTAACGAAGGTCTCATAGCTCCACTTCGAGGTTAAGTTGCTTTTTCTCAGCATATGAAATCATTAAAAAAAATATTTCGGGATGCACTTATCAAAGGAGGTTTGTTGAGAGCAAACCTTTCGGAAGATGAATTGAAGCAGGTTATTGATGCCGGTTCATTAAGCGGGGCGATTGATAAAACGGAACATGAACTCATAAAAAGTATTTTACAGTTTTCCGATATTACAGCAAAGGAAATCATGGTGCCGCGTCCTGATATTGTGGCTCTTGACATTTCGACGTCTCGGGATGTTCTCGTACGAAAAGTGATTGAAGAAGGATACTCACGATTACCTGTCTACAAGGGCACGATTGATCATATTATTGGTGTTATTTACAGCAAAGATTTGCTCAGCCTTTTAGAGCATCGTTCACTTATCATTCTCCAGGATATTATCCGTCCTGCGTACTTCGTTCCGGAATCAAAAAAGATTAGCCAACTCTTGCATGAATTCCAGCAATACAAAGTTCATATTGGTATTGTAGTAGACGAGTATGGCGGAACAGAAGGCATTGTCACCATGGAGGATATCATCGAAGAAATTGTTGGAGATATTCTTGACGAATACGACGAAGTGCGCAAATCGGTAGAACAGTCTGGAGATGGGTCGGTTATTGTAGATGCGACGATTTCCATTGCTGATTTCAATCAGCAGTTTCGTTTGAAGCTGCCGGAGGCACCGGAATATGAAACAGTAGCCGGATATTTGCAGACAATCACTGGAAGACTGCCAGAATCCAATGAAGAGATCCGAACAGAGAATTTCGTCTTTACAATAGTCTCAAAGAGCGCACGTCGAATTCGGCAAGTGAAAGTAACACCTCTCCTGAAACCGACAGTGACTGATGATTGATAGAGAGGTTTCCATCGCTGGAAATATTTTCTAGATATAGAGTTAATAATTAATATCGTTCTCTGAAACTGGCTGGCGGCCGTAAGAAGTATGGGATTTGTTTTTTGAATCGGTGTAAGCAATAGATTTCTATTTATTATAAATGCTAATATAAACAATCACATAGGACTATTAAACATGTATTCAGAAATAACCAAATGTCGAATTAGTCAGAGTACAAATCTTATACCAGTATTATCTCTTGGAAATCAATATCTGACTGGTGTTTTCCCAAAAAGTATTAATGAAAAGGTCACCAAGGGTCCTTTGGACCTAGTTTGGTGCCCCGACAGTGGATTATTACAAATGAAGCAATCCTACAGTCTTGATGAGATGTATGGAGATAATTATGGATACCGATCTGGATTAAATTCATCAATGGTAAGACATCTTGAACAAAAAATTAAAACTCTAGAACGTCTTGTAAAACTAAATAATACTGACTTAGTAATAGATATTGGCAGTAATGATGCAACATCATTGAAGGCATATTCAGGAAAACATAAAAAAGTTGGCATAGATCCTACCGGATTGAAGTTCAAAGAATATTATAGAAATGATATCATTTTAATTCCAGATTTTTTTACTGCAAAGACATTTAAGGATAATTTCCCAAATGACAAAGCTAAAATTATCACATCCATTGCGATGTTTTATGATTTAGAATCACCGATGGATTTTGTAAGGGATATTGAACAATGTTTAACAGATGACGGTATATGGCATTTTGAACAAAGCTATATGCCAAGTATGTTGAGAACGAATAGTTATGACACTATTTGTCATGAACATTTAGAATTCTATTCATTAAAAGTTGTAAAAAGTATTTTAGACAATTGTGGAATGAAAATAATTGACGTTCAGATGAATTCGGTTAACGGAGGGAGTTTCGCCGTTACTGCATCTAAAAAGGGAGCATCGTATATATCAAATAAACCAATTATTAATTGGTTGTTACAACAAGAAGAGGATATGGGATTAGATAATCCAAAGCCGTACAGAGATTTTGAAGAAAGAGTATTTCGACACCGAAAAAATTTAACCAATTTAATTGAAGCACTGGTAGCAGATGGGAATAAAATCATTGGATATGGAGCTAGTACCAAAGGGAATGTTTTATTGCAATTTTGCGGATTTACGACCAAGCACATTCCTTATATAGCTGAAGTTAATAAGGAAAAATTCGGTGCTTTTACTCCTGGCACTCATATACCGATCATTTCTGAAGTCGAAGCTAAAACAATGAAACCCGATTACTTTTTTGTATTACCATGGCATTTTAAGGATAATATTTTGCAGCGTGAACAAGAATACTTAGCACAAGGAGGAAAATTTATTTTCCCTTTGCCAGAAATTGAAATTGTTTAAAAACGAAAAGTGTACTCATATTTATCATCTCACTGATGTTATGATGAGTGCAAGTATTATTAGGGTTGATAATTAAATTGCTGAATGTTTATTGCATAGTGACTTGCATCCATGATTGACGAAAAACCTGCAGTTCCTCAGCATTCTTCAAATCCTCTAAAAAAAAATATTATTGCCAATTTCATTGGAACATTTTGGCAAGCAATTATGGGTTTGATATTTATTCCTCTGTATATAAAATATATAGGAATTGAGTCGTATGGTTTAATAGGTCTCTTTAGTACACTTCAGATTATATTTGGGTTGTTTGACATAGGATTGGGTGGAACTTTAACACGTGAGATGGCGAGGCTTTCTGTATTGCCGAACAAGGGACAAGAAATGCGGAATCTTGTTCGTACTATGGAAATCATTTATTGGTGTATTGCTATATTGGTTGGAATCGCGGTCATTTCACTGTCGTCATTTATTTCATATCATTGGATCAATGCTGGCACATTATCTCCCATAATTATCCTACAAGCTTTTATCATCATGGGCTTCAATATGATTTTTCAGATGCCTATCGGATTCTATACTGGTGGGCTCATCGGATTGCAGAAACAGGTGATGCTTAACGTTCTCAATGTGTGCATGAGTACGTTACGTGGTGCTGGTGCCTTACTGATTCTATGGCTGGTTTCTCCAACAATTCTGGCATTTTTGTTATGGCAGGTAGTAATAAGTATTATTCATGCGTGTTTAATAGCTTTGTTCCTTTGGAAGAGCTTGCCTTATGACGAGAATAATGCAGTATTTCAAAAGCAACTTCTTAAAGGCGTTTGGAAATTTACAGTTGGGATAGGTGGAATCTCTATCCTCGCGGTCATTCTTACTCAATTGGACAAGGTTATTTTAAGTAAGTTACTTTCGCTCGAGATGTTTGGATATTATATGCTCGCCAGTATAGTTGCGATGAGTCTTGGACGTCTTTTTACTCCATTCTATTCTAGCATTTATCCAAGATTTACACAATTAGCTTCTATAAATGATCAATATGAATTAAAACAACTCTATCATAAAAGTTGTCAGTTCATGTCGGTTCTTATTTTACCTGCAGCTATCGTTATCGCAGTATTTTCTTATGAGATTATGCTACTCTGGACACATAATTCGGCAACTGCAGAAAAAACTCACCTCATTATCAGCATTCTGGTTTGTGGTACAGCATTGAACGGCTTAATGAATCCTCCGTATGCATTGCAACTGGCATTCGGTTGGACTAGTTTATCTGTCTACACAAACTTGATTTCTGTTATTTTATTAGCGCCGCTGATTATTTTTATGACGATGTCTTTTGGTGCCATTGGTGGAGCTATCGCTTGGCTGGTTTTAAATATAGGATATATTATATTTTGGATTCCTATAATGCATAAAAGGTTGTTAATTACAGAAAAATGGCGTTGGTATTGGCAAGATGTTTGTATTCCACTTATGGCTGGTACTGTCGTAGCCGGTATTGGTCGGATAATATTGAAAGAACCAATGTCGCACTTTATCATGCTGTTATGTTTGATTATTATTTCTTTTTTAACACTCGGAATAACAGCACTTGCAACTCCTGTCACAAGGGCATGGTTATTTGGACAGTTTTTGAAAATGAAATCAGTGCTTGAATCTAAATAAACACAACGCATCAATGACATGAATTGTTCACTGGTAAGAAAGGAAACGAATCATTTATTATTCACAATTTGGTGAAGACAAGATACTTTTTGAAATATTCGATAAGAAGACCACTGGACTTTGTGTTGAGGTTGGGGCGAACAATGGTATTGACGACAGCACAACATTATTTTTTGAAAATATAGGTTGGAAGTGCATCTTGGTAGAACCAAATCATTTCTTATGCCAAGATATTCGTACAGTACGGAAAGCTATGCTTTATGAATATGCGGCATCCAATCAGAGCGGTACAAAAACTCTTTATATGGTTGAAGGGAGGAAGAGATCTGATGGAATGTCGACAATCAGTACAAAGGATGAAGTTCATAGCAACATAAAAAAACAAGGGCTTGTTTCGAATCTAGTGCAAGTGCAAACGATGACGTTGGACGAAATCTTTACTCAAGCACACATTAATTGTGATATTGATTTTATATCGATAGATGTTGAAGGTCATGAGTATGAAGTACTCGAAGGATTCTCAATTGAGAAGTGGAAACCATGTATCATATTGATTGAAGATAACTTCTATTCTGAGAATCCTATACATGAGTATTTAGAGAAATATGGTTATGTCAGATTTATGAGAACAGGTGTCAATGATTGGTACGCGCATCAAAATAATAGTCAACTTGTGAATAGCAGAAATATTAAAAGAGCGAAGAGGGTGTCACTCATAATGAAAATAAAAAACAAGTTCTTTAGGATGATATTCCTAACGGAATTTAGGGTATTTACAATGAAAGTAAAAAACCGTTTCCGCAAAGTACCAATACTTGTTAAGCTTAAAAAATTTTTAACTATCAAAGGAAGCCGACCATAATGTCTCTCAATGCGCTTTCTATATGCATTCCAACTTATAATTATGGAAAATATATTGGTCAAACCTTAGATAGTATCATTCTAAATATGAGAGCAGGTGTTGAGATTGTTATTTTCGATGGTGGATCAACAGATGATACAAGGCGTATTGTCGCGCAAAGGCAACACGAATATCCTCAAATCAAATATCACCGACAAGAATTCCGAGGAGGGATTGATAGAGATATTGCGAAAGTTGTTAATTTAGCACAAGGTGATTATTGTTGGTTGTTTTCCGCTGATGATATTATGAAGGCTGGAGCGGTGAATAAAATATTTGATTCTATTCAGTCAAATTATGATATCTATTTGTGTGAACATACGTTATGTGATTGTGATATGAATCCGATAGCTGAACATCCAATATTTAACAATATTCGTTCTCAAGAGAATTTCCATCTTGGGGATAGGAACCAAAGGGGAAAATATTTTTGTGAAGCACGGATAACTGAGGCGTTCTTTAGTTTCTTATCAGGCCCAATTTTTAAGAGAGATTTATGGGATAAAACAGATGGGATTCCAGAGTCTTTTTATGAAACATGCTGGGCATTAGCTGGTCGTCTTCTCAGTTTAGTTAATAATGGATTAACAATACATTATTTAGGACAAAGCTTAATTTATAAGCGGGGTGACAACGATTCTTTCCTTGAGCATGGTGTTGTGAATCGGCTACGAATTTCTGTAGAAGGATTTACACATATTGCTGAAACAATATTTGGTACATCTTCTTATGAGACGTACCATATCAGGAGAGTGATAAGAAATGAAAGACCGTTAGGACACTTGATGAAAATCAAGATTGATACTCACCAAAGCGAAATGCCGTTACTCAATCAACTTGTGTTAAGGCATTATTCTCATGCAGGATTGGGTAATTTATGTAAGTATTTTCTCTTTAGATTGATGCCGATATCATTTATAAAGTTCTTGGTAGTATTCAAAAAATATATTGTGAATCGTATCTTCGCTGCAAAACGAGATAATCCTATTAAAATAAAATAGTTAAAGTTGTTTAACAGTAAAACGCGAATGATAAAACCTTTTTTTTCTATATGCATCCCAACCTACAATTTTGGGAAATTCATTGGACAAACTCTGGAGAGCATTATTCCCAATCTCGCCGATGGCGTGGAAGTGGTTATTCTGGATGGCGGATCTACAGATAATACTGACAATATTGTTGCACAAAGACAAAAAGACTTTCCACAAATTCGTTATCACCAGCAAGGATTTCGGGGAGGGATTGACAGGGATATCGCGAAAGTCATCAGCTTAGCACAAGGTGAATATTGCTGGTTGTTTTCCGCTGACGACATCATGATGCCGGGTGCGGTTGGTAAGGTGCTTCATTCTCTACATTCGCAATGCGATATATATTTATGTGAACAAACGTTATGTGATCATGAAATGCAGTATCCTGAAAGATACCCGATATTTGATCATATTACTTCCCCGGAAATATTTGATCTGGGAAATTTAGCACAACGGCAAAGATATTTTAGCAATGCAAGGACGAGTGAAGCATTTTTTAGTTTTTTAGCTGGTCCAATATTTCGAAAAGATATATGGGATAAAGCAGAAGGAATTCCAGAATCTTTTTACGAGACGTGTTGGGGATTAGCTGGACGCCTACTCAGTTTAGTCCCCGGCGGCTTAAAGGTCCACTATTTGGGAGAAAGTCTGCTTTATAAGCGCGGTATTAATATGAGTGGTGATAATAATTCATTTCGGGAACTTGGTCTAGTTAATCGATTGCGAATTTCTGTTGAGGGATTCTCTCATATTGCAGAAACGATCTTCGGCAAGGACTCGCTGGAAGCTTATCATTTTCGAAGAGTGATAAGAAATGAATGGGCTTTGCGAAATTTCATATCCATGAAAATGTGGGCAGCGGTTTACCCGCAACAAGAAAATATTGAAATATTGAAAAGACTTGCGGCAAAGCATTATTTGAATTCAGGTGTTGGGAATATATGCAGGTATGTATTTTTTAGAATGGTGCCTTTATCATTGTTGAAACTTATATATTTACTATTTAAACGTAATGCATCTGGTCTTAAATCGTAAATGAAGTCATCTACTAAAGGCGGACAGGCAATCCCCGTTGCAGTAAATGGTATCTATTTTAGCAATTGGAAATTTACTATTCTGCTTTTGGTTGAAGAGTTTTGTATTTTTCCATTAAAAGTTGAATATAGTCCAATATCGTAGAAAGAAATGCGAAAAGATGAGATTATTAGTTGTTCTGACATACTACCCTTTTCCCCCTCGCACAGGCAGCACGATCTTCGCTTACAACAGTCTAAAACAACTCTCAAAGGACCATGAAATTGATCTCGTTTGTTTCCGTCCCGAGAAGGTTTTGTTTGATCCAGCAGAATTTGTCAAACGATTAGTATTGATAGTTCATAAAAAACCTCGAGGAGTTGTATTGTGGGTGCGTCATCTATTGTACATGATGGCGGGCGTTCCTCCTTCAGTAAGTGCATTTGTATCGAATGCGATGAGAAACAAAGTTAAGGAATTGATTGAGTCCTACAAGTATGATGCTATTCTTTTATTTGACATCAGTGCAATACAATTCTGTCCCTCTTCATGGTACGGTAAACTGATTGTTCATATTGAAGATCCATTGTCGATAAAGGTGTATCGCTTATTGGGTTTGCCTGTTGTTTCTTCATTGGAGTGGACAAAACTGTTTATGGTGTCAAAAGTAGCACGTATCTATGAGAAAAGAGTTTTTCCTTTACTGGCAAAGGTTCTCTTATTATCAGAATCTGATAAGCAAGAACTGTATGACCAAGGATTCTATGGCAATCTTGGGTTTGTGCCTTACGGTATTGATCAAAAGGATACAAAAGAGATTGTAACATATGAACTACGAGAAAAAGCAATTGTGTTTTCTGGAAACATGTTCCACTTGCCCAATGTAGATGGTGCACTGTTTTTTCTTAGAGATATTTTCCCTTTGATTTTGAGGCAGTATCCATCAGCGGTGTTGTGGATTGTTGGGGATGCTCCAGATGCTCGAATTTATGCTGCGGCTTCAAAATATGGTAAACAGGTTTTAATTACGGGCAGAGTAGATAATCTATCTGACTATATAAAACGCGCTATGGTAAGCATATGCCCGGTGAGGCTAAAGATTGGTGTCCAAACAAAAATATTAGAGGCGCTATCGTGGGGAACGCCGGTAGTAACAACGAGTGCCGGAAAAAGTGGCATAGAGGGTCTGTCTGGTTATCATTTCTGGATTGAAGATGACCCGCAGCAGTTCGCCAATCGAGTCGTTGAGCTTCTTCAAGGAATCGGATGGCCAAAACTATCTGAAGGAGGAAGATGGCTGGCAGGGAAAAAATTTTCGTGGGAAGGAAGCAAGTTACATCTTGAACAATATCTTGAGGACGTGATTTCAAGGAATTGATGCAATCAGATCGGTTGCGAAGATCACAAGTTCAATTCTAATAAAGGTAGATATGTACTATCACAGGAAATATGTTGAATCTTGCCATTCATATGTTTCTGTTGGATTTTCATAAGAGCATATATGCTTTCGGTCATCATCCTTCAGTATAATAATTCTCATCTGACCAAGACTGCAATTGAGTCTTTTGAAGATTGGTGTGATTGTGAACATGAGATCATTCTTATAGACAATGCTTCTCCTGATATCGAATCTCGACGCCAAGCACAAGTATTGAAAAATGTTCATTTCATTCAAAATTCAATAAACGAAGGATTTGGAAAAGCAAATAACCAGGCAGCTAAAATTGCTAAAGGAAATATTCTTCTCTTCCTTAATAATGATACTGTGTCACAATCAGATTTCGTAACTCCGGTTTTGGAAATGTTCAAACATAATCCCAGCATTGGAGTTCTCGGACCGCAATTATTAAACAAAGACCAATCATTTCAAATATCCTCAGGTGCACTTCCCACATTAAGGCAAGAGTTGAAAGATAAAATAGTCTACTCTCTCTACGATAGAAAATATTCGTTTGCAGAGTCATACGCTAAAAATAATCTTTCCTCCTCACGTGAAGTCGGGTGGGTAAGTGGTGCGGCACTCTTTATTGATCGATTCTTGTTCGATGCCATCGGAGGCTTTGAGGAAAAGATGTTCATGTATTTTGAAGATAAAGATCTCTGTCTCCGAGCACATCATGCAGGGAAAAAAGTGTACTATTATGCCGATGCATCATTAGTTCATATCTGCTCTGGAAGTGCAGAAGGGAAACATATCGGTATCACCGAACGATATTATCGTTCTAGTCAAATGTACTATTATTGCAGACATAGACCCAAGGTGGAGCAGGTACTGCTTAAATTCTATTTAACCGTTGGAAAAAGAAAATATTATGATCGAAAAGAAACCCTTCATCTTACTCGTTATTGATGAGGCTTCGGTTGGAGGTGGTCAGCAGCACGTCTTATGGCTCGCAGAACATCTTGATAAAACAAAATACAAAGTGGCCGTTGTATGTGAACCCCGCGGATATTTAGTAGATAGACTACAGGAATTAGATATTCTGCATTATCCTCTGGTTATTTCAAACAGCTTCAGCGTCCGTGCATTAGTACAGTGTAGAAATTTATTAAAATCGCTCATGCCATCGATTGTACACACACATGGCGGAACTGCAGGATTTTATGGCAGAATTGCAGCAGTGATAGCACACGTACCGCATATAGTTCACACGTACCATGGAATTCATTATCTGCATTGGAAGAAGAGCTTAAAACGTTTCATTTTTCATTTGACGGATAGAATGCTGGTGGTGATAACAGATATGATACTCTGTGTTACTGAAGATGATTTTAATCTTGCACTTCGATCTGGTTTGGTGAAGAAAAACAAATCGTTAATTATCAAAAATGGTATTGATGTTAAACGCTTCGCAGTAAGCCAATTACAAAAAAGAAGGATGACTCATCCTGAGAAGAAATCTCAAACGGTAGTTGTTGGAACTATTGGCCGCCTTCATGAACAAAAAGGGCACAAATATTTTCTTGAAGCTGCGAGAATAATTCTCAGTGAATATCCAGAAACGCGATTTCATATTGTTGGAGATGGCGATTTGCGGGAACAGTTGGAACAACTTGCAATACAACTAGGAATTATCCGTTCTGTACAGTTTCTCGGATCAAGAATTGATATTCCAGAACAGTTGGGGAGGATGGATATATTTGTTCTTTCATCTCTATGGGAAGGATTACCGATTGTGCTTCTTGAAGCTATGGCTGCAAGAAAACCAATTGTATCAACCTCCGTCAATGGTATTCCAGAAATACTTCAAGACGGAAAAAGTGCATTACTAGTACCTTCAAGAGATTCTAACGCCTTGGCAGCCGCTATAAAAATACTTATCCAAAACAATGTATTGTCCAAACGTATATCTGATTGTGCATATCGCTTAGTCTGTCAAAAGTATGATATTAAAATAATGATTTCCCGTACGGAAGATGTCTATAACCGACTTTTAGTAAATGAAGAATGATCCAGATAAGTATATGCGGAGGATCGGTATCTTCGGTGGAACATTCGATCCGCCTCATAAAGGGCATAGTGCTATTGCAGAAGAGGCAATGAAGCAGTTGTCGTTGGATACAATCTATTTTGTGCCCGCCTACGTGCCACCGCACAAATTGCACCATTATTCCATGATTTCAAAACATAGACTCGCGATGGTGAAGTTGGCTATTGATGGTCATAAAGATTTCAAAGTTTCCACGATAGAATTACAGCGCCGCGGAATATCCTACACTGTGGATACTCTTAAAGCATTCAGGAGTCGTTTCCCGAATGCAGATCTGATACTGATTCTTGGTGCAGATAATCTTGAACAATTTCAATTATGGAAATCGCCAGAAACAATTCTTCAACTTGCATCACTCGCTGTTTATAAGCGAAGGGGATTTAATCAATCAATGAAGAATCAAAGTATTGCA
>Ga0182021_10006365_pt1 | contig 14017 bp, 7 predicted proteins | sample 612E3MmetaG_FD_120493 | JGI IMG/M metagenome (GOLD analysis project Ga0182021, IMG submission 120493) | Permafrost microbial communities from Stordalen Mire, Sweden - 612E3M metaG (Illumina Assembly) | ecosystem: Environmental > Terrestrial > Soil > Wetlands > Permafrost | place: Sweden...
GAACCCCAGCGCGGTTTCATCGCCGAATGGGCCGTCACCATCATCATGCTGCTGTTCGGCACCACCAACCTGGTGCAGGCCTTCGTCATCCCCACCGGATCGATGGAAGACACGCTGCTGATCGGCGACCATCTGCTGGTGGATAAGCTGGCTTACTCCCCCGCCGGCGCGGTTTCGAAACGAATTCTTCCATACACCGCTGTCCGGCGCGGCGATATCATCGTCTTCCGCTACCCCGCCGATATCCAGCAGACGTTCGTGAAGCGCTGCATTGGAGTTCCGGGCGACCGCATCAAGCTGGTGGACAAGCAGTTGATCCTCAACGGCCACGCGGTCCACGAGCCGTACGTTTACCACAAGACGGAATACATCGATTCGTATCGCGACAATTTCCCGAGCGAGCCCAACACGCACGTGGCCGATGCCGCCAGCGACATGCTGAATAATCACGTGCTCGGCGGCGAGGTGGTGGTGCCGCCCGGATTCTATTTCGCCATGGGCGACAACCGCGATTCCTCGCTCGACAGCCGCTATTGGGGCTTCGTGCCGGGGGCCAACATCGTCGGCAAGCCGCTGATTATCTACTGGTCTTACGATGCCACTACGGAAGCCCTCTCGGGGCCCATGATATCGTTCGACCATCTGCTGGACCTGGCACAGCATTTCCCGTCCAAGACCCGCTGGCGGCGGACCTTCCGCCTGATCCGCGGCTACCCGTTGAAATGATATGAACCGGCATCGTTACGGCCTCATTCTCGCCGGCGGCCGCGGTACCCGCTTCTGGCCGCGCAGCCGCAGGCGAAGCTCCAAACAAGTGCTGAACGTGGTGGGCGAGCGCAGCCTGATCCAGTCCACGGTGGACCGGCTGACGCCGCTGATCCCCGCCGAGCGGTTGTGGGTGATGACCAACCAGCACCTTCGCGACATTATCGTCCAGCAACTCCCCGAGGTTCCCAGGAATCAGATCCTGGCCGAACCCATGCAGCGCAACACCGCGCCCGCCATCGGTCTGGCGGCGCGGATACTGCACTCGCTGGACCCCGAGGCGGTGATGGGCGTTTTTCCCGCCGACCACGTGGTCGGCAAGATCCCGCAGTTCCGCGCCGTCGTCAGGGCCGCCTTCAAGGCCGCCGCCGGCCACCGCCTGGTGGTGGTGGGCATTCAGCCCCGCTGGCCCGAAACCGGCTACGGCTACATCGAATTCCCGCGCGATTGCGCCGCCGGCGGGGTCGAATCCCTGGCGGTGCGCGGTTTCCACGAAAAGCCCCCGGCGGCCAAAGCCAGACGCTTTCTGAAAGCCGGCAATTTTTATTGGAATTCCGGCATGTTTTTCTGGCGCGCCGACGTGCTGCTGGACCAATTGCGCCAGCACCTGCCGCGCACCGCCACCGTGCTGGCTTCCCTGCCCCGCTTCGGTTCGCGAGCCTTCGCCGCCCGCCTCAAGCAGGCTTTTCCGCTGTGCGACGACATCTCCATCGATTACGCGGTGCTGGAAAAAGCCGCCGCCGTGAGCGGCATTGCCGCCGCCGATTTCGGCTGGAACGACGTGGGAAGCTGGAATGCCGTCTACGAACTGCTGGAACGCGACGCACAGGGGAATTCCATCGCGCTGGAATCGATCGCGCTGGATTCCCATAATAATTTCGTGGACGCCCGCGGTAAGGTGGTGGCGCTGATCGGCGTCAGGGATCTGATCGTGGTGGATACGCCGGACGCCCTGCTGGTGGCGGCCCGCGGCCGCGCGCAGCAGGTTGGCGACGTGGTGAAAGCGCTGGAAAAGCGCAATCGGCACGATTTATTGTAATCCTTCAATCTATTGTAATCTAAAGTTATTATCCGGTTATTTACCCCAGGCCCCTAGACTAGATACCCCAATGCTTATGGGACATGAAAAAGAATATCGGGCTGTTTTTCAGGTATTTTCGGCGATTTTTCCGTTATAGTAAAAGTGCGCAGGGTGTGCCCTATCGTGGCCTGTTCGTATTGCGGCAAAGATATCGGAGCATTTCGGCTGCTTCGGGACAGCGAGTTCTGCTGCGACGGTCACCGCCGGCAATATGGTGATCGGCTCGGCAAGGCGCTGCACGAGATAGCAGCGCCAGCGTCCGCCCCGGCCGGAATCGCGGGTTTTCTTGACGAGATGCCCTTGCAGCCGGGCAATCGCAGCAGCACGCTGAGTCCCTGGCAAACCCGCAGCGCAGTGGATCGCATCCTAACCGGCGCCCACTGGCCGCTCACCATCGACATGCGCCGCGCCACAAGCGGCGCGGCGGCGGTTCGCCAATGCGTACCTGTCGAAGTTCCGCAGCGCAGCCGGCGCTGGATACTCGGCGCGGCGCCGTCGCCCACGTTGCGCGTCCCCTGCTTCCCCGCCGACCTGGAGCCCACGCCAGTCCTGGATGGGGCGCCGCACGCCCCCGCCCGGTGCGGCAACTGGATGCGTGTTCCGGAGCCGGAGCCCGTCGCCGCTTTCGTCGCCGCCCGCGTCACGCTGGCGCCCGCCGAAATACCGCCCGCCCTCCGCTTGGCTGGACTGAACCCCGCGGCATTCCTGAATGGGGCGCCGCACGCTCCCGCCCGGTGCGACAAGTGGATGCCCGTTCCGGAGCCGGAGCCCGTCGCCGCTTTCGTGCAAGCCTGCGCCGCGCTGGCACCCGCCGAAACGCCGCGCGTCCCGAGCTGCGCCGGACTGGAGCCCACGCTATTTCTGGATCTGGCGCCGGAAACGCTTCCGGCATGCGACAACTGGATTCCCGTCCCGGCGCCGGAACCGGTCGCCGCTTTCGTACATGCCTCTGCCGCGCCTGCCCCGGAATACGCCCCACACTCGCCGCTTCTCGCCGCCATCCTGGAGCCCGCGCCGCTGCCGGATGCGAACCTGGCGGCGTGCAACTTCCACGTGACTGGTTTGACGGCGGCGGATGCCCGCGGGGCGTTCGCCGGCGCTGCGCAACCGGCGTACGCCCTGAGCGTGGAGTTCCCTGCCGCTCCCGCGCGCATGCCGGCGCCCGAATTCGTCGCGGAACTGGAACCCCTCCCAGAGCCCGAAGTGCCGTTCACTCCGCCGGCAATGTGCCAGCGATGGATGCCCGCCCCGGCGGCCGATCCAGTCTTCAGTTTCATTCAGACTTCCATGGCGCCCGCCATCGCCGTGACCGCGGCGATGAAGACGCTGGCTTTCGGCATGTCCAGCGCCGCCGCGCGGGTGGCGCCGATGGAGCAGGCGCAGCCGATGCCGCCCGCCGAAGAGCTGGCGCCGGGTGCGGCGCCGAATGTGGCGCAGGCGCAGTTGGCTTGGATTCACCCGGCAGCGGCGATGGCGCTTCCCGCTATTCCGCCGGCCGCCCACGAGTTGTTCGCGGCGGCCAAGCCGGCTTCCGCTCCAATGCCCGAAGCCGTGGAGCGGTGGCTGGTTGCCGCCCAGGCAGCCGAGCCGGTATGGATGAAGCATACGCCACGCAGCGACGTGGCGTTGGGCGAGCCCCCGGCGTTCCCTGTACCCGCGATAGCGATGGGCCAAGCAGTGGCGGGTCCCGGTCCCGACGCGCTGGAGTCGATGTTGGTAGTCTCGGTGGCTGCCCCCATTGCGCCCGCGGCCACGGTGCGCATGCTGCCCTTTATGCAGGCGGCGAGCCAGAATCACGCGCTGCCGAGTATCGCCGCCGGGCGCCTGACGCCGGAGGTGCACCAGCCGGCGGCGGGACTCCGGGTGGTGACGCCGAAACCCATCGTCACACTGGCCGTGACGGCGCCGGCCATGGCCCAGCAGTGGATTGAATCGGGCCTGCCGCGTCCCGGGCTGCTGCCCGTCGAGTTCCACGCCCAGCGCCTGCGCGTCGCCCCAGTGGGTAGCCCCGAGTGGAGAACGGCGCGGCCGGCGCTAGAGCCGCCGCCCTTCCTGTTGCAGGCGGTCCTGGAGAAGCTGGAAGAGCCCGTTCCGGTGCTGAAGACCCCGCGCCCGGGCTTCGGCAACCTCCGAACCATGCCGGCAGCCAAACGGCCGCCAAGCGTGTTGATGGTTGCCGGCAGGGTCGCGGCCGGATTCCTACTGGCCGCATCGCTGTGGGTCGGCGTGGCCAACTTCCGTGGCAACCGGCGGCTGATTGCCCAAGAAGAAGTCTCCGTCGGCGACGTGGTCGTTTCGCGCACCAATCGCGCCAGTGCGGCGAGCGCCCCCAACGGCGGAGCGCCCGCCCAATCCGCGCCGGCAGGACCGGTGGCATGGGTCCGGCGGACAATTACCCACCGCGCCGCCCTTAGAATCGGCGACGATTTCAAGAGCATGGAGAGTTGGGACGGCGAGGCGAATGCCCGGCCCGCCGGTTGGGCCCGCCATCCCGATGGCTACATGAGCACCGGGGCGCTGGCCCTGTTCCACCCCAGCCTCAAGTTCACCGACAGCAGGCTGGAGTTCTTCGGCCAGATCGAAACCAAGAGCATCGGCTGGACGGTGCACGCGGCCGATGCCATGAACTACCACGCCATGAAGCTCACCGTGGTGGAGGCTGGCATCCGCCCGTTCGTCGCCCTGGTGCATTACAACGTGGTGGGCGGCAAGTCCGGACACCGGACGCAGACGCCGCTCAATATCATGGTGCACAATAACCGGCCGATGCAGTTCGCCGTGGATGTCCGCGGCAATCGCGTGGTGACTTCCATCGACGGCGAGGAGGTGGATTCCTTCCTCGACAACACCCTGGTGGCGGGCGGCGTGGGCTTCTTCAGCGACGCCGGGGAACGCGCCCGGCTCTACTGGATGAGAGTGTCGCGCAATGACGACTGGCTGGGCCACGTCTGCGCCATGCTGGCGGGTGGGGCGGCGGACGAGAGGATGGCGGCTTTGTGCGCGCCCCGGCTGCCCGGCGGCGCGCCGGCACCCGGATTGCCCGGCGGTGGGGACGAAACGACGCTGGCTGGCGTGTGGATCGCGCTGCCGTACCTGCGCGCCGCCCGGAAGGCCCGATTTTTCAAGACCTGGAGAAGTGACCCATGGAACACGCAAGCGGAAGCCACCCGGACGGTATGCCCATGCCGCCGGGCGTGACGGCCATCACCGACATCAGGAACCAGAAGCGCGCCAACAAGACGCTCTCCAAGGCGGTGTCCCTGCACCTGGAGGGCAAGCTGGAAGGCGCCGCGCGGCTCCTCCTCAAGGCGATCGAAGACGGCGAAAGAGACCCGGGGCTCTATGCGGCGCTCGGCCACATCCAGTATGAGATGCACGATTACGAGGCCGCCGCGGAGACCTACGCGACACTCGCGGAGATCGACCCGAAGCATCGCACCGCCAGTTTCAATCTGGGCGTTTGCCACGGCAATCTGAAGCAGTGGAGCGAGGCCGCGGCCGCCTTCGAGCGCGCCTGCGGGGCTGACGCCACGCGCGCTGAGAGCATGCTGGGCCTGGGCATCACGCTGATTCACGACGGCCGTCCCGCCGAAGCGCTCCCGCCGCTGGAAAAATATCTCAGCCTCCATCCCGACCATGAACAGGCGCTGTTCGGCCAGGCGGTGGCGCTGCAACAGACCGGCAAGCACGCCGCGGCCGTGGAACAGTATCGCAAGGTGCTGGCGCGCAATCCGCGTTGCGAAGAGGCACTCTCCAACCTGGTCGCCATGTTTCTGGAAAAGAAGGATCACGACAGCGTGCGCCGCTACGCCGACATGCTCAGCGAGATCCAACCCGAATCGCCGATGGCTTTCGAGGCCCTCGCCGCCCTGGCCTTTCAGGACGGCGACTACCCCGCCGCCGTGCAGCACTGCCGCGCGCTCGCCGAGGCGTCGCCGGATCGCTTCGAACACTGGTTCAACCTGGGCGTGGCGTATCACAAAATGGGCAGTTACGAAAAAGCCGCGCAGGCGTACCAGCAGGCCGCCGGCCTGGATCCGGGAAGTGCGCAAGCCCACCTCAACCTGGGCGTGACGCAGCAGGAACTCAACGACCTGGCCGGGGCGCGCGTCAGCTACGAACGCGCCCTCAACATCGACCCCCGGCAATCCGGCGCCCTGTGGAACCTGGCGCTGGTGCTGGAGCAGCAGGGCGAACGCCAGTGGGCTGAGAAGCTCTACGCGCGCATCAATGAGGACGCGCCCGAATGGTGCGACGCCAGTTTCCGCCTGGGCTATCTCCGCCTGTTGCGCGGCGACTACGCCGGCAGCGCCGCGGCCTTCGAAGCCTGCCTGTTGCGGCGCCCCGATTGGCCCGAAGCGCATCTCAACGCCGGCATCGCCTACGCCCGCGGCGGCAATGCCGAAGCCGCCCGCACCGCGTTCCAGGAAGCTCTGATGCTGCGGCCCGATTCCTCCGATGCCGTCCGCGGCCTGGCCGCCCTCGCCCTCGACCTGGAAGATTTCGACGACGCCTTCCAGCAGCACCGCCGCCTCATCGAGCTCGGCGAGCATGGGCCCGAACTGTTCTACAACGCTGGACTGATCTGCCAGAAGCGCGGCCAGACCCAGGACGCGGTTACCTTCTACCAGCAGGCCCTCAACGAGGACCCGCAGTTCGCCGAAGCCCTGCTCAACCTCGGGCACGCATTGATGTCGTTGGGCCAGGAAGACGACGCCCGCAGTTTCTGGCGCCGCGCCATCCGCGAGAAGCCCGAACTGGCGCAGACCTACTTCGAGCCGCCGATTGTGTCGTAGGCGCGAGAACCCACTTCCCGCGGAGAAGACCAGGAAGAGGCTCCCAGGGAAGGTGTATCGGTATATCGCGCCCTCCCGCGACGGTGCGTGGTGGGGATGATGCCCGTTCCTTCCGTCAAACTTGTTTTCGGTTTTCTCTGCGCTTATCTCAGCGCCTTTGCGTCTCCGCGGGGAGTTCTACTTCCCGCGTTATTACCCTCTATTTGCAATGAAGGGTGAAGTTGATCTTGCGCGAGACCGGATTCGGCGATGCGATATTGATTTCAACCCAGCCTTTATAGTTGGAGAACTGCGGCGTATTCGCTCCCAGGCGCCAACTGTCGAAAACCGGCACGGACTGGTTGGCCCGCGGGAGGCGTTTGGTACGAGCAGCGCCGGAGGGGCCGTCATTCCGGGTAAATGAGTACGTGATCGCCGTGGGCTCAGTGCTGATCACCCCAAAGTCGAACTTGAGATTCACCGGGCAAGAACCCGTATATTGAAAACCCTGGGCAAGCTGGCCATTGGCCGACAAAGAGAATCCGCCGATACGGACAGCTCCTTGGGCATTGCCGGCCATGGCAATCGCGATCGACAGCGCAACCAACACTCCACACCAACGCTCGGATTTCTGCAAGTTCACGAAGTTCATAGTGCCTCCATTCTGGTTCTTCAGCCTGCGGCTGACAGCCGATGCCTCTGGGATCTGTGCCGGGTCGCGCATCAGTATGCCAGAATTCCATATTGGACTCCCGGATCCTGTTTAGTCCATACCGAACCGCCACTTTCCGATCCTGCGAATGGCATTTTTTCCACGAAGGGCGGTTCGCCCCCCCGGACAATACCGCGTGATATTCTGTTGTTGGTTCAGCACCCCATACGTTAAGGAGAATCTTCCATGAGAGTCGGCGTATTTACTCCGCTGCTGTCGCAATTGTCCGCTGAAGACGTTTTCAAGAAGCTGAAAGGCTATGGCATCGATACCGTGGAACTAGGTACCGGGAACTACCCGGGCGGCGCCCACTGCAAGCTCTCCATGCTGGAGAACAAGAGCGAGCTCAAGGATTTCAAGAGCCTTCTCGCCGACAACGGAATCTCCATCAGCGCGCTGAGTTGCCACGGCAACCCGCTGCACCCCGCCAAGCTGAAGGCGAAAAGCGACCAGGACGTGAGCAAGCGGACCATCCGGCTGGCCGAAAAACTCGGTGTCCCCGTGGTGGTGGATTTCAGCGGTTGCCCCGGCGATTCGCCGGCCGCGAAATATCCCAACTGGGTCACCTGCCCCTGGCCGCCGGACTATCTGGAAGTGCTCGCCTGGCAGTGGGACAAAGTGGTCTCGCCTTACTGGATCAAGCACGCCAAGTTCGCCGAAGATCACGGCGTGAAGGTCGCCATTGAAATGCACCCCGGCTTCGTCGTCTATAGCCCGGAGACGATGCTCAAACTGCGCGCCATCGCCGGCAAGAGCGTCGGTTGCAATTACGACCCCAGCCACATGTTCTGGCAGGGCATCGACCCCATCGCCGCCATCCGCGTGCTGGGCGATTGCATCTTCCACGTGCACGCCAAGGACACCCAGATTTACGATCGCAATCTGCCCCTGACGGGCGTGCTGGATACCAAGAGCTACACCGACGAGCGCAATCGGGCGTGGATCTTCCGCACCTGCGGATGGGGCCACGGCGCCGAGTGGTGGAAGGAATTCATCAGCACGCTGCGCATGTTCGGCTACGATTACGTGCTCTCCATCGAACACGAGGACAGCCTCATGTCGCCCGAGGAAGGCCTCTCCAAGGCGGCTACGTTCCTGAACGGGATCGTGATCAGGCAGCAACCCGGCGCGGCCTGGTGGGTCTAAACACGCGCCGTGGAACCCCCATCGCCACCCCGCCGCAGCCGGCGCCCCATCATTCCCGCCATGCCATAATGAACGATTGAACGCGGCTGCGTATCCGCCGTGGCGGCGCCAATCCGGCAGGTGAAACTGAATTGATCTCTCTTCCCAAGCTCTCGCGGCCGAAGCAAATCCTTCTGGATTTCTGCCTGGTGTTTCTCTTCACGGCGGTGCTGATCCGCCCCTACTTCAAGGCCAAGTACACCGACAAATGGGCCTCCATCGAAAGCACGTTCATTGGCGACGCGCGCTTTCTGGCCGACCATTGGCCCCATCCCCAGTGGCAGCCCCTGTGGTATGCCGGCACGCGCTTCGACTACATTTATCCGCCGGCCCTGCGCTACGGAACCGCCGCCATTTCCAAGCTCACCCACTTTTGGCCGGTCAAGGCCTATCACTTCTACACGGCCCTCCTATACGCCATCGGGATCGCCGGCGTCTACCTGCTGGTGCACGTGGGAACCAAGTCGCGCGGCTGCGCGTATCTGGCCGCCATCTCGACGTCTTTGATGTCGCCCATCTTCCTCTTTATGCCGCGCTTCCGGGGCGACGCGTGGCTGCTGCATCCGCAGCGCCTCGGGGTGCTCGTCAAGTACGGCGAGGGCCCGCACATGAGCGCGCTGGCCCTCATCCCGATTGCGCTGGCCTTCACCTGGCTGGCGCTGGAGAAGCCGCGCCCCTGGGCCATCGCGGCGGCGGCCATCTTCTCCGCCGGCGTCGCCTCCAACAATTTCTATGGCGCCACCGCGCTCGCCACCTTCTATCCCATCCTGGTCTGGGCCTTCTGGATCACCAGGCAAGACAAGCGCATCGTGCTGCCGGCCTGCGTAATCCCGGTCCTCGCCTACGGACTCACCGCCTTCTGGCTGGTGCCCTCGTACTTCAAGGTCACGGCGGAAAACATGAAATACGTTTCCGAACACGGCACCACCTGGTCCATCTGGGTCGCCGTGGTGGTGGCCATCGCTTTCGCGGTCACTACCGACCGGTTCGCCCGCGCCAAGACCGCGCGCACCTGGGAAGTCTTTCTGGCAGGCGCGGTGGTCTTCTTCTCGCTCAACGTGCTGGGCAATTTCTATTTCAATTTCCGCGTCACCGGCGAGCCCACGCGCCTCCTGCCGGAGCTCGACATGATCTACATCATGACGATCGTGTACTTCCTCGACTGGATGTGGAATCGCCCCCAGATCGCCTGGCACGGCGTGGCCATCGTGCTGGTGCTGGCCGCCTTCTGGACCACCCACAACTACCTGGTGCGCCCTTGGGCCATCGTGCCTTCCTGGCCCGACCACACCAACCGCGTCGAATACCAGGTCACCGACTGGCTCTGGAAGAACATGCCCGATGCTCGGGCCTATCCCACCGGCAGCGTGCGTTTCTGGTATGACACCTGGCATGACCTGGCGCAAGTGGGCGGCGGCAGTGAGCAGGGACTCCTCAACAGCCAGGTCGAGCCCGCCCAGTGGGAGACCAACCTCGGCCCCGATCCGAAGCCCACCATCCTGTGGATGCAAGCCATGGGCGTGGAGGCCATCTACGTCGCCGACAAGCAGTCGCAGGAAGTGTTCAAGGATTTCCAGTATCCCCACAAGTTCGACGGCATTCTCCCGGTTCTCTTCGACGACAAGCAGGGCAACGTCCTGTACAAGGTGCCGCGCCGCTGGCCCGGCCGCATACGCGTGGTGGAGACCGCGAAGTTGAACGCCGTCAAACCGCCGCGATTCAACGACGATATGGAGCGTTTGCAGGCCTATGGCGATGTGATCGAAAAGGGTCCCGATTCGCCGGCCTCCCTCCAGCGCGCGGGCACCGACGCCATGCGCGCCCACGCCATCGTCGGTCCGGGCCAGAGCGTCCTGGTGCAGGAGACCTACGATTCGGCGTGGCATGCATGGTCCGGCGGCAAGCCACTGGTGGTGCGCAAGGATGCCATGGACATGATGGTCATCGACGCCCCGCCCAGCGACCAGGAGATCTACATCGCCTTTCTCACGCCGCTCGAAAACAAGGTGGGCCGGGTATTGACCCTGCTGACCCTGGCCACCATCCTGGCTCTCTTCTGGATCGGTCTTCGCCGGGAGCGCCAGCCGTGAAGTGGGACAGACGATCGCTTTTTGTCGTCTGTCAACCAGCAGCCGCTCCGCTGCTTGCGCTGCTGATCCTCCTTCTCAATCTCCGGCTGAACGCCCCCTTGTTCATGACCGGCGAACTGCCCTTCCGCGGATCCGTGGAAGGCGGCTACGTGAGCATGTCTCGATTCCTTTCCTATCATCCCAACCCCTGGGGTTGGAATCCGCTCCCCTACTGCGGGCTGCCCGTGCAGTTCATGTACGTGCCGCTTCTGCCCTACCTGAGCGCGCTCGGCATCCGCCTGCTGCCGCACGTGTCGCCGGATCTGGTATTTCGCACTATCGTCTCGCTGGCCGCCTGTCTGGGCCCCGTCACCCTGTTCTTCTTCGCGCTCCACTTTACCCGCAGCCTGCGGTGGGCGCTGGCCGCGGCCCTGGTCTACAGCTTCCTTTCTCCTTCCTATGGGCTCTTCCCCGCGGTGGAGAAGGACCGCGGCCTCGTCCAGTTGCCGTGGCGAATCCAGGTCCTCGCCAAGTACGGCGAAGGACCGCACAACACCGGCCTTACCCTGCTGCCCATGGCGCTGCTCGCCGTGTGGCTGGCGGGCAAACGGCGATCCTACCCTCGAATTCTGTTGGCGGCGGTGCTCCTGGCCGCCATTCCGTTGACCAACTGGGTGGCAGCGTTTGCCCTGGCCATCTCCTGCCTGCTGCTCCTCCTCGCGGCGTGGGGAGAGCCTGAATTCCAGGCCTGGCGCGCGCTCGCCGCCGCCGCCCTCGCCTGGCTGCTGGCCTGTTTCTGGCTGACCCCCAGCTTCATCAAAATCATCTTCTTCAACTGGCCCGTCGATTCTTTCGCCTATCAACTGGGGCGCCCACAGGTCTGGGCGATCTCCGGTATGGTGGCAGGCGCGCTGCTCATCCGTGGGCTGTTCCGCTGGCGGCACGGTTCCTTCTACCTGTGTCTGGTCACCGAGGGCGCATTTGTCTTCGGCTGGATTGCCACCGCGTTTTACATATACGGCGTGGACACCATTCCCGAATCCCGCCGCTATGCCATCGAGTTCGAGTTCTTCCTCGCCCTGGCATTGGTGGAAGCTCTGCGTCTCACCCTGCGGAGTCCCAACCAGACCGTCCGTCTCTGCGCTTGGGGAAGCGGCGGCCTGCTGCTCCTGGCCGGCGTACCGCAACTCTGGGCCTATGCCACGCAGGGATGGCACGAGTGGCTGCCGCTGGCGCCGGAAACCACTATCGAGTACCAGTTGGCCCAATGGATCGCGCGGCATCCGCCGCAGGGCCGCGTCTTCGCCTCCGGTGGGCTGCGCTTCCGGCTCAATTCCTGGTTCGATCTTCAGCAGGTGGGCGGAGGCTTCGAAACCGGACTGCGCAACCGCGTCCCGGTGGATCTCGCGTGGGACATCCGCGCCGCCGGCCACCTGCGGCCCGGACTCCAGACCCAGGACACCCTGCTGGAACTCAAAACCCTGGGCGCCGAATACGTAGTGGTGCACGGTCCCAAGTCGCACGAATACTACCGCGATTTTGTCCGTCCTGAGCGTATGGCCGCCAGCTTGCAGCCGGTCTTCCACACCGAAGACGACACCATTTATGCGCTGCCGCCCCGGCCGCTCGCCCACCTCATGCGTGCCGAAGAACTCCCCGATTCCGACGCGCGCGACCACCACGAAGCGTTGACCCGCTACGTGGCCGCCATCGACGACCCGGCGCGTCCCGCCCTGCACACCCAGTGGATCGGCACCAGCGCGTTGGCCATGACCGGAGCGGCGCCGCCCGGTGACCTGGTCGCCATCCAGGTCAATGCCGACCCCGGCTGGCGCGCCACCCAGGACGGCCGCGAAATCCCCATCACCCAGGACAAGCTCGGCTTCGTCGTGCTGCACCCCACGCCCGCCGCGGCCACCCGCATCGAACTGCGCTTTCGCGGAACCATCGAACAGCGCCTCATGGCCGCGGTGAGCGCGCTGGCGTGGCTCACCAGCCTCTTCGCATTGTTCAGGTGGGGCAGGGATGGTGGGGCGAACCCCCTGGTCCGCGCGGGTCCCCCTGGACCCGCTCTTCGCTCGCAGAATCAGCTCAACGCCAGCGATGGGCCGGCCGCGGACGGGGGCGTCCGCCCCACCATCCGGACAAGGCACGCCTGATGCGCCGCGACTACGCCAAAACCTTGGGCTGCGCGGCCCTCCTGTTCGCGCTCAACGCGTATATCACGCCGCTCCTGTTCCGCACCGCTTACACCGCGCAGATGGGCTCCATCGAGGCCGCGTATATCGGCCTGGCGCGCTACGTCTCCCAACACTGGAACGACATGGGTTGGTTCCCGTTGTGGTACGGCGGCATTCCATACCCCGACTCGTACCCGCCCCTGCTCCACTGGATCTGCGGCCTGGTGGTGACGCTGGCCGGCGTTTCCCCCGGCCTGGCCTACCACTTCGTCACCGCCATGATTTACTCGCTGGGTCCGGTCACGCTGTTCTGGATGGCGTGGCGGCTCTCGGGCAGGCGCGAGTGCGCGCTCGTCGCCGGCATCGGCTACTCGCTGATTTCGCCCACCTGCCTGCTGTCGGCTGTGGCCCACATGGATTCGGACGGGTCCTGGGGCCCGCGCCGGCTGGTCATGCTGGTGGTCTGGGGTGAAGGCCCCCACCTGGCTTCCATGTGCCTGCTCCCGCTGGCCATTGGCATGCTGCACGTGGCGCTTCAGAAACGCAAGCCGTGGTACTGGGTGGCAGCCGCGCTTTCCATGGCCGCCGTGCCCATGAGCAACTGGTTGGGCGGGATGGCCCTCGCCATCTGCGTCATGGCCTATCTGTTCGCCGGACTGCCCGTGGGACGCAAGACCGTTCCCACCCTGCTGTGCACCGGCGCGCTCGGCGTCTACGCGTATGCCATCGCCGTGCCGTGGCTCTCGCCGGCCACCATCGCCGTCATCCGCGCCAACGCCCCGCGTGTCGCCAACAACTTCCAGGCCGATGCCACGCAGCGCAAGTTCGCTTTCGCCGTGGCGGCGGCTTTCCTGCTGGCCGCCTGGGCCATGGCGCGCTGGAATCTCCCGCGCCACACCCGCTTCGCCTGTCTGGCCTCGCTCGTGCTCGCCTCCAGCGCCCTGGGCCGTCTCTGGTTTAGGCTGTCGCTCCTGCCGCAGCCCGACCGCTACGCCCTGGAGATGGACATGTTTCTTTGGGTGGCGGTGGTGTTCGCCGTCTGGCCCCTAGTGCGCTGGCTGTTCGCATGGTGGGGCAGGCGTTGGCCGGCCGGAAGACCGCTCCCTGAGAAGCTGAGAAAAAATCGGTTGACAGGCGAAAGCGCCTGTCCCACAGAGCCGCAAGTTGTTTGTCTGCAATGGTGGGGCATGCTTCAGCTTGCCAACGCCCGCTTGCGGGCGCATTTTTTCTCAGCTTCTCACGGTCGCGGC
>Ga0182021_10006368_pt1 | contig 14010 bp, 9 predicted proteins | sample 612E3MmetaG_FD_120493 | JGI IMG/M metagenome (GOLD analysis project Ga0182021, IMG submission 120493) | Permafrost microbial communities from Stordalen Mire, Sweden - 612E3M metaG (Illumina Assembly) | ecosystem: Environmental > Terrestrial > Soil > Wetlands > Permafrost | place: Sweden...
CCGGGCAGCCAAAGCACTTCCTTACCGTCCATGCGGGCCTTGCGGGCGAGGATGTCCTGGATGGTGTTGTTGAGGACGTGCCCCATGTGGAGCATTCCCGTCACGTTGGGCGGGGGGATCACGATGGAGTAGGCGGGCTTGGGGGACGCCGGGTTGGCGACGAAGCAATTATGCTTCAGCCAGAAGTCGTACCACTTCTGCTCGACCGCCTGTGGTTCGTAGGCCTTGGGGATTTCAGACATGCGAGAATCACTTCCGCATCAGCGCGTATCCCAGGCTGTCCGCCAGTGCCTGGAGGCTGGCCTCGATGATGTTGTCGTTCACGCCCACGGTGCCCCACTCCTTCCTGCCATCGGTGGACTGGATGAGCACACGAGTCCGCGCACCCGTGCCCGTGGAGGATTCAAGGATGCGGACTTTGTAGTCTGTGAGCACCACGCGTTTAAGCTGCGGGTAGAACTTCACCAGCGCAGCGCGCAGGGCCTTATCGAGCGCGTTCACTGGGCCGTCACCTTCGGCCACCGTATGGCCAGCCTCGCTGCCCACGCGCACCTTGACGGTGGCCTCACAAACGGAACTTGGCCCATCGCGACGCATGGACACATGGTACGCATCCACGGTGAATGACAGTTCCCGATGTTGGAGCGCCCGGCTGATGAGCAGTGCCAGTGAGGCTTCCGCAGCCTCGAATTCGTAGCCCTCGTGCTCCAGTTCCTTGATGCGCGTTAGGATGGTCTTCAGCTCCGGCGTATCGTTCGTAACGGGAAAGCCCAGTTCCTGCGCTTTCATCACGATGTTGCTTTTGCCGGCCAGATCGCTCACCAGCACGCGCCGTCGGTTGCCGACCAGCGCCGGGTCTATGTGTTCGAAACTCCGCGCGACCTTCTGCACCGCGTTGACGTGCATCCCGCCTTTGTGGGCAAAGGCGGTTTGTCCCACCCACGGTTGGCGCGGGTTGTGGCGGAGGTTGGCGATTTCATCCACGAACTGCGACAGTTCATGCAACTGGGCCAGCGATTTCTCCGGCACGCAGCGCTTCTTCATCTTGAAGGCGACATTCGGGATGACGCTGGTGAGGTTGCAGTTCCCCGTGCGTTCACCGTAACCGTTCATTGTACCCTGGACATGGGTCGCGCCGGCCTCCACGGCGGTCAGCGCGTTCGCTACCCCCAGGCCGATGTCGTCGTGGGTGTGGATGCCAAGGCGCACGTTCAGCTTGCCGCGCGCTGCGGCGGTGATGGCCCCTACTTCGCGCGACAGACAGCCGCCGTTGGTGTCGCACAGGACCACGAGGTCCGCGCCTGCCTTTTCGGCTGCCTGCCAGGTCGCGAGGGCGTACTCGGGCTCGTCCTTGTATCCATCAAAGGCGTGCTCGGCGTCGTAGATGACAAATCTGCCATTAGCCTTGAGGAATCGCACAGTGTCGGCGATCATCGCCAAGTTCTCGTCGGGTGTGGTTCGAAGGACCTCTTTCACGTGCAACAGCCAGGTCTTACCAAAGATGGTGACCACAGGCGTGCGGGCTTCCAACAACAGCCGGACTTGGTCGTCGCTTTCGACGGGAATGCCCTTGCGGCGGGTTGAGCCAAAGGCCGCGAGGCGGGCGTGCTTGAATTTCCTGCGCCGAGCCTCCGCGAAAAACTCGATATCCTTGGGGTTGGAGCCCGGCCAGCCGCCCTCGATGTAGTGAATTCCGAACGCGTCGAGTTTCTCGGCGATGCGGAGCTTGTCCATCATCGAGAAGTTGATGCCTTCGCCCTGACTGCCATCGCGCAGGGTCGTATCGTAGATTTCGACTTCGGGTTTCATAACCATGCCCGCAAAAGCGGAAGGCAATATCTACGCTAAGGCCGCCCGGATGCAAAGTCCAAAGAAGGCGCGGGACGGGTTGGGAGAGGTGCGCTATGGTTGGCTGGGGCCATGCCGAAATCCGAGGTCCCGAAGTCCGAAAACCGAAGGAAATCCGAAGCCCGAATGAACTGCCTTTTGAGCAAGGCTTGATAGTACTGCATTAAGCCGCTTGCGGTTTTCGGCATTCGGATTTCAGGGCGGTTTAGGGCCCGGAGGCCGGCAGGAATTAGCCGGAGGCTTGTGACACTGGGTTGTGCGTTGATTATTCGCCCTTTCGTGAATGGCCGAGGAAAGGCAGTTTCACCGTCTTGTGCAGAAACCCGAACAGCGATTTCTTTTTCTTGCGTTCGCCGCCGAGTGGCTCGCAGAGGTGACTGCAAACCGGGCATAGCTTCAAAACCTTGCCGCCGCGGCGCCGGAGCTGGTGGACGCACGCGTCGCACAGGACTTCGCGACAATGAGTGCACTGGTGCGTGACCGGAGCCCGAGGATGGCGCGGGCAGAGCAGGGAGCCATCGTCCAAAACCACCGGCGGGGCCGGCTGGGGGACATCGAATTTGGGAATTGCGATTGTGACATCCGTGCTCTCAACCAGGAGTTCCACGTCTCCCAATCGCAACGTTTGACCGGCGGACAGCCTGGCTTCTTTAACTCGCTGGCCACCGACGAAAGTTCCATTGGTGGAATCGCAATCGCGGAGGATCACACCCTCGCCGGTGAGCTTGATCTCACAGTGCGTGGCGGAGATGGTGGGATGGTCAATTTGGAAATTGTTCTTCCGGCTTCGCCCCAAGCGGTTGATACCGAGGTTGAGTTCAATGACCCCGTTTTCGAAACCCTCTAGTTTAACCAATAATCTAGCCATCGCTGCTCCGTCGCATCAGCAAATTCGTAGCACGCCGCACGGGGAGTGTCCATAAGAATTCTGGGATTCTGGGGCACCCGAATCCGATTGCTTTGGGAGACAGCATTCGGGAGAGTAACGCCGCATGAGACGAGCAGCCGACCGCTGGAAAACACACCTCGCGCTGGCAACCGCGGTTTGGTTCGGGACGTTGATTCCCGTTCTGGCCGGGGCAGCGGCCAGCGGTGCAGATTCGGCCGGGTGGGCCGAGGTCGAGATTACGCCGCCACTCGGCATTGCGCTGGGCGGGCATGGCGGAGCTGAAACACCCGCCAACAAAGTGCTCGACCCGCTTTACGCCCAGGTGCTGTGCCTGAAGGATGGCAAGGGGACCGCTTTTGTGCTCGTCTCGTTCGACGTGATCGGTTTGCCGCACGACTTGAGCGATCGCCTTCGCACCCGCGTGGTTCACGAATTGGGCGTGGAATGGAACCTGGTGGTACTGAACGCCTCGCACACCCACAGCGGGCCCTATATGCTGCGCAGCCTGATGGTGGGAGTCGGTCCGCCGCCGCAAATCGAGAGCGACTACTTTAAATCGCTCGAAGAGAGAATTGTCAATGGCGCGCGGGCGGCCGGCAAGGCGTTGAAGCCGGTGCATGTGGAAGTGTTCCAGGGCACATCGCAGCTCGGCATCAACCGCCGGGGCAAGAAGGAATCAGGCCGGGGCGTGATGTTGCCCGACGCGCAGGGGCCGTTCGACGAAAAAGTCTAGGTGCTGAAACTCACGCCCAAGGACGGCCAGCCGCCCGCGGTGGTTTTCTCGTACGCGTGTCATGCGGTCATCGTTTATGGCTACGATTACACGGCCATTCCCGCCGATTTCCCCGGCGCCGCCCGCAAGGCGCTCCGCCAAGCGCTGGGGCCGAAGGCGCACGCGCAATTCGTGCAGGGTTTTGCCGGCAATATTCGCCCCCGGACACTGGCAAACCTGCAGAGCGGCAGTTTCCGCAAATCCAAGCCGGAGGACCTGCAACAGGCCGGGAATGATTTGGCGGGCGCGGTGCTCATGGCGCTAAAAACGCCCGGCGAGGCGCTCGCATTGAATCTCGCGGGAACCTCCGACCGGCCTTTTCTGCCGCGGAACAAGCCGCCGCCCCGCGAGGTTTACGAGAAGATGCGCGCCAATGCGCTCGCAAGAACGAACCGCTATCGCCTGGCGGTGAGCGATTATTGGCTCAAACGCTACGATGCCGGAGAAGGTTTCGCGCGCGGCGACGCCTGGTCGCTGGGCCTTATTCGCCTGGCCGACCACCAATGGACTGTGCATTCCGGTGGCGAGCCGTGCGTGGAATGGCGGGCGAAAATGGCACAGTGGCTGGCGCCATTGAGAATCACTCCGTGGGGCTACAGCCAGGAAGCGAAATCGTATCTGCCGACCGAAGCGTTGCTGGCGGAAGGAGGATATGAGGTGGCGGAATCCAACCAGGGGCGGGAAAGCACACCGGCACCCTTTGCGCCGGGGATTGAGAAAACCGTGCGGGAAAGCCTGTTGCGCCAGTTGGCGTTCCTCCAGGCCGGGACGAACTAACCGCAGCGCGGCAAAGCTGCAGATAAAGGGATCGGTGAATGGTGGTGAGTGATGGGTGAATCCGATTGCGGTCCTCGCCTAAAGCCTTGGCGCACGCTGCGCAAGCTTTGATGAATTGTGGCGTCGAAGGCTGCTACCGCGGCGCGTCTTTGGTCGGGGGTTCCGGGACTTGGTGTTTGTGGAAGTCAATCGCATCCTGAGAAACTTCAGCTCCCGCCTTGACCCAGACATACCAAAGCGCCCAGAGGCCGATGACGACCAGAAGCGCAATCCACCACGACCCGCCACCGCGCTTGTGGCTCCGGTGCCGGGAATGCGGCGGCCGAGAGTCTGCCGTCTGCGGCGCATCATCCTTGGGCGTTGTCGGTCCTGACGTTACGCGGTGAGTGGTCGATCCCAACGCAAACGACACTTGGACACGAGGCGGCCGGCCATGACGCAGGTCGTCCACCAGTTGCGCGGCTTTGACCGGCTCGATGCTGCGGGACGTTAAAGCGGCGAGGATCTGCGCGTCTGAATAGCTGTCGTTTAACATCCCCTGGGCCAACTCTACATCCGATGGTAGGACTTCGTGAATCATAGTTAAGCGTTCAAAGCCGTCCGACCCGGCTGGGTTCCGATATCGCTACCCCGTTCTGGTTCGATTGATGCCATCAAAGTGTCTCGGTCTGTTGTGCGCTTTTAACTTAATCAATTCATTCCTGATGGCAAGCTTTCCCGCAATGCTGTAAAAAAAGGGCGCGGCCTCCCGGGCCGCGCCCTCCCCACATCCCGAAACCCCATTCGCACCCCACTATCCCCTGCTTATACAATAGCTTGAAAAGAAGATGGGGGACAAGTCGGGCGAAACCCTCATTGTCTTGTAAGGAATCGCCTGACAAGCCGAGCCGGACGTTTCGGGCGAGCCGCTGCGCGTTGGCAGGCATCTTGCGCGACACTTCGGCTCGAGAGGGGACCTCCAGCCGGAAAGGCTGCCGGGGCGTCGTGCTTTTCGGCTGGGTCTGGTGGGCGCGCAGCAAAACCCGGCGCCAGTGTTTCTCCGTGGCTGCGGACTGGGCCGCCGCCGGCAACTCGCACTGGCACGCTTGAGTTTTCTGAGGGCAAACGTCAGCATCCCGGCAGACAGTGAGAAGCCCAAAAAGCCTTTGCACAGAATCGAAAAGATAATCTCCGGCGGACAAACCGGGGCGGACCGCGCGGCGCTGGATTTCGCCCGTGCGCACGGCATCCCGCACGGCGGCTGGTGTCCGCGAGGACGCAAAGCCGCGGATGGCCCCCTGGCGGAATGTTATCAATTGCCCGAAACGCCCGGCGCGGAATACGCGCAACGCACCGAATGGAACGTGCGCGATGCAGACGCGACGGTAATCTTCTCAGTGGCGCCGACGCTGGCTGGCGGCTCGCAGCAGACTGCCGAGTTCGCGCTGCGCTGGGGAAAACCGTGCCTCCACTTGTCGCGCGAAAGGGATGGGGCTGCTGCTGCCGAGATGCTGTCTGGGTTTCTGGCAACGCACCGGGTCAAGACCTTGAATGTGGCCGGGCCGCGTCAATCGGAGGAGCCCGACGTTGCTGGCTTTTGCAGGCAAACACTGGAACGGGTTCTCCTTGGCACTGCTTCAACAGGGCGTGTGCCCGCTTCTGGTCCGGGAGCGAGTGGGTCGTGATCGGTCTATTCCACGTCCCCCCCCGCCACATCCAGTCCGTCGGTGTCAGGAGTGTAGAAGCGGTCGTTCTCCGGTAACCGAAAGAGTTGCAGGCATTTTTTCCGTTTTCCCGTCTAACCGGCGATGCGACTCGGCGTGGATCTATTCCGACGACGTGGGGCTGGGCGACATCGGCTGCACCGGCGGCCCGTTCAAGACGCCCCAGATTGACTCGCTGGCAAAAAGCGGCACGCGGTTCGAGTATTGCTATTCGACACCGCTATGCGGCCCCTCGCGCTGCCAGACCCTCACCGGCCGGTATGCCTTCCGCACCGGGCCGATCAACAACAACAGCCACAATGCCATCCAACTGGACCGTGAGATCATGATTCCCACAGTGCTGAAGAAGGCGGGATATGTGACGCATGGACAAGTTGGTAGGCAAGCTGATAGCCGAGCTCGATCGCCTGCATCTGCGGGAGAAGACGCTCGTCCTGATCACCGGGGACAACGGCACCGCGCGGTTCGGTGTGGACACCGCTACGGTGAACGGGCGCCGGATCAGCGGCGTGAAGGGCACCCTGCTGGAGGGCGGCAGCCGGGTGCCGCTGGTGGTCAACTGGCGGGGCGTCACGCCCGCCGGCAAGGTGAACCATGACCTGGTTGACTTCAGCGACTTCTTCGCCACGTTCGCCGACTTGGGCGGTGCGCCCTTGCCCGAAGGGGTAAAGCTCGACAGCCATAGTTTTGCCGCGCAAATCAAGGGCGAGAAAGGCACGCCCCGCGATTGGGTTTACGTGGAGCTCAACGGCAGGTCCTATGCTCGCAACGCGCGTTTCAAACTGACAAATCGTGGGGAACTGTTCGACCTGTCGGAAGCGCCATACAAGGAAATCCCTGTCCCCAGCGACACGACGGACCCGGCGGCTATCGCCGCGCGCAAGCAGCTTCAGGAAGTCCTTAAGGACCATCCCGCCGCGCCCGGCGGGCCGGGCAAGAAGGCCGCCAAAGCGGGCAAGAAGAAAGCCCGCAAGCAAGAGTGAAGAGCAGGGGCGGCGCCCCTGCTATCCCGCTTCGATTCCAACCGCCTGGCGTAACTCCTTTAGGCCCCGCCCTTCCAGCCGCTGAAGCAGGCCGGTGACAATGGCTTTGGCGATACCGGGGCCTTCATAGACCAGGCCGGTGTAAACCTGCACCAGGGACGCGCCCGCGGTGATTTTCTCCCACGCGTCGGCGGCGTCAAAAATCCCCCCGACACCAATGATGGGCAAAGTTCCGCGCGTCTGCCAATAAAGGTGCCGGATCACCTCCATGCTTCGAGCGCGCAATGGCCGCCCGCTTAGCCCGCCCGCTTCCGCGTAAATGCGTTGCAGGGCCAGGTCGCTGGTCTGCGGTCGAGCAATGGTGGTGTTGGTGGCCACAATGCCCGCGACTTGGCGGGGGCCGACTATTTCGAGGATATCGTCCAGCGCCGTGAACGAAAGGTCCGGCGCGACTTTCACCAGGATGGGTTTAGGGGGCGTGATGCATGATGCGTGATGCGTGGAAGAGGCGGCCGGATTCTCGGCAGCGGACTGCGTTTCCGGTATTGGGGTTTGGACTTTCTGAATCTCCGACAAGATCTCATCCAGCGCCGCTTTGTCCTGGAGTTGACGGAGATTGGGTGTGTTGGGCGAACTGACGTTGATCACGAAAAAGTCGAGGTGCGGCCGCAGGACGCGGAAGGAGTTGGCGTAGTCTTCCGCCGCCTTGTCGAGCGGCGTAATCTTCGATTTGCCGAGATTGATGCCGACCGGGTGCCTGGGCCAGCGCCCGAGCGCTCTCCATTCGGCGAGTTTTTGCGCGACCGCTTCCGCGCCGGAGTTGTTGAAACCCATCCGATTGACGATGGCTGCATCCGGAATCGCGCGGAAGATGCGCGGCGTAGGATTGCCCGGTTGCGCATGCCAGGTCACCGCGCCGAGTTCGGTGAAGCCGAAGCCGAGCGCAGGCCACGTCGGCAGCGCCTCGGCAGGTTTATCCATGCCCGCGGCCAGTCCCACCGGGTTCGGAAACTTCAGACCCAATACTTCAATCGGCAATCCCGGCGTGCCGAAAAAGGACGCGACGGCATCGCACACCAGCTCGTGTCGCCCAACCCAGCCCAGCGTGCGCATCATGCGGTTATGAATCTGCTCGGCGTCCTGGGTAAACAGAACCGGTCGGATCAAGTGGTGGTAAAACCAGCTCACCACTTTCTTTTAACCGAAAACCAGCGGCTGGGAAACACGAAATGGTGGTTTGGCAATTATGGTTGAACGCTGTTGCAGTTGCTGAACTTCAAATCTGCGCTATGTTACTTCGAAGAGGTAAGTTGAAGCGGATAGAAATCGCCGACAACGGAAGCGGTTGCCGCTCAACCAGAGTTTAGCGCAGGAATCTTATGAATGATACAACACTTGCTTCGCCACCGCCCAGAAAAGGGCGTGGCTGGCTTCGGATACCGGCGTGGTTCGCGGGGATTTTGATCGTTCTGCTCGTCCTGGTTTATTTCGTGGCGACGAGTTCGGCCTTTTTCAAAGGCGTAATCCTGCCGCAGGTCGGCAAAGCGGTGAATGCTGACATCACGGTCGGCGATGCCTCCATTAGCCCTTTCAAAGAGGTGGTGCTGCGGAATCTAAAAGTGCAGACGACCGGCACAGAGCCGCTAGTCACCGCCCCCGAAGTACGGGTGCGCTACCGCCTGCTGGACATTCTGGGCGGCAATATCCATGTGGACGAGGTAGTGCTCTCCTCGCCAACGGTTATCGTGGTCGAGAATCCCGACAAGACCAGCAACCTCGATCCCCTGATGCAGTCTCAACCCGGGAAGCCAAACGCGCAGCCGGCTCAACCGTCCAAGCCCGCGCAACTCGATTTGGGAAAGGTCACGTTGACCGATGCCACGGTCCGCAAGGTGAAGGTGTACCAGAATGGGAATCGAGATACGCTCGAGGTCTCGCATTTGAATGTCACGCTGGAAGACCTGAAGAACGGGCAAACGGGCAAGCTCGGCCTGGACGCCGACCTCAAGGCCGAGAACCATCCACCGGCGCCGGGCGTCAGCGGACTGTTGCAGGCGAAACTGAAGGGGAGTTTTGCGTTCACCCTCGCAGCGGACTTGAAACCGGTATCTATCAAAGGGAACACGCGCCTCGAGGTCAGCCGCGCGGAGGGGGCATTGGCGGAGTTGGCGACACTCGGAGCAGATTTGGACTGCGAAGTTACCCCCACTGAAATCAAGCAAGTCGCATTGCGTTTCCAGAAGAGCGATGCGCGCCTGGGCGAAGTGCGCGTCAGCGGACCTTTTGACCTGGAGAAGGTCGAAGGACGCCTGGCGGTCGCAATTCAGTCCATTGACAAGCAGCTCTTGAACCTGGCCGGCGCCAAGAGCGGCATTGATTTCGGCGCCACGACGTTGAACTCGACCAATGAGATTCAATTGGCGAAAGCCGGCTCGTCCATCACGGCGGTTGGTCAACTGAATGTGAGCAGATTCTCAGTGACACGCACAAACGAAACCACCCCGCCGCTGGATTTCCTGGCCGAATACAACGTGACGGTTGACCGCGCGCAAAGCAATGCGCTGCTGCGCGGCCTGACGCTGACCGGCACGCAACGCGGCAGCCGGCTGCTGCGCGCCGAGCTGACCAGCCCGATGCAAATCGCCTGGGGCGCTGCTGCCAGCGCGGTCGGCGATTCGACCTTTCAGTTCACCGTGACGGGCCTGAACCTGGCGGACTGGAAACCGTTCCTGGGCCACTTGGCGGCGGCAGGGACTGTGAACGCCCAAGCGAAGTTGCTGTCGCAGCAAGGCGGCCAACAGCTCACCTTCGATCTGGGTTCGCAAATCGAGAACCTCACGGCTGCGGTGGGCAGCAACTCAATCACTCAGGCAGGCGTTACCTTGAAAGCGAGCGGCAAAGCCATCGGCTTGAAGCAATTCAACTTGAGCCAATGCGAGTTGCAGGTTGCCCGCAAAACCCAGCCCCTGCTCAGCGTTTCGGGGTCCGGCAGTTACGACCTCGAACCCCAAAGCGCGGACCTGCAAGTCATGGCGCAGGCGGCCCTGGCGCGACTGCTCGAGGTGGTGCCGCAGCCCGACGCGGTGGTTTCTTCCGGCACTGCCGAGTTCAAGGGTCACATTACACAGAAGCAAAAGACCCAAACCATCACCGGCAGCCTAACGCTGGCGGATTTCACCGGGCGGTTCGGGAAGAACGAATTCCGCGGCCTGGCGGCGAAAGTGCAAATGGACGCTTCGCTCGGCAAGCAGGTGGCCGACGTGCGGCAGTTTCAAATCGCGTTGGCCCCCACCGCGCGCGCGAAGAACGAACTGCAGTTGAGCGGCCAGATTGACATGTCCCAGACCAACGCAATTCGGGGCCAGCTCAAGCTGGCGGCGGATTCCCTGGATGTGACGAGCTACTACGACCTCTTTGCCGGGGAAAAGAAAACCTCGGAAACGAAGCCCGCGCCCGGCGGGACAAGATCCGCGCCCGCAGCCTCGAGCTCAGAAAAAGAACCTGCGGCCACGCAATTGCCTTTCCGGAACTTCACTGCCGAGGTGAACATCCGCCGGTTTTACTTGCGCGAAGTTGAAGTCGCCGATTTCCAGACCACGGCGAAGGTGGATGGAGGCCACGTAGTGTTGAACCCCTTTAAGCTTACGCTCAATGGCGCGCCGGCCGACCTGACGCTCGATCTGGATCTCGGCGTGCCGGGTTACAAATACGACGCGGCCTGCAACGCGCAACGGATCCCCCTGGCGCCGCTGATGAATTCATTCGCGCCGGAGCGCAAAGGGCAGGTTGGCGGCACGGTGACAGCCCAGGCGCGAGTGAGCGGCACCGGCGTAACCGGCGCCAGTCTCCAGAGAAATCTCACCGGCCAGTTCGACGTGAGTTCCACGAACCTCAACCTCGCCGTCGCGAACATCAAGAGCCCAATGCTCAAGCGGCTGGTCAATGTGGTCTCGTTGATACCCGAGTTGGTGCGGAATCCACTCAGTGCCGCCACCCAGATCCTCCAGGGATCGAGCGGCAAAGCCGGCAGCAGCGGAGGCTTGGCCGATGAACTGCAGAAATCACCGGTTAATGCGATCCTCGCGCGCGGGAAGGTGGGCTCCGGGCGTGTTGATCTGCAGCAGGCGGTGGTGCAAAGTGCGGCTTTCGAGGCTGACGCCCAAGGGACCATCAGCCTGGCCGCGGTCCTGACCAACTCGGTGATCCAAATCCCGGTGGCGGTTTCCCTCAGCCGGTCCATCGCGCAACAGATGAGCCTCGTGTCCACCAACACCCCAACCAACACCGCCTACGCCAAGGTACCCGATTTCCTGAAGATGAAAGGCACGGTCGGCGCGCCCGAAGCGGAGATTAACAAACTGGCTCTCGCCGGGACGGTGCTCAAGGGAGTCGGGAACTCAATCGCCAGCGGCGGAGGCATTCTCCAGCAAATAGGCGAAGCGTTGACCGGCCAGGCGCCCGGCGCCACCAATGCCGCGACCAACACAAACACCAACCAACCGGCAAGCAAGGGAGGCGGCTTGCTCCAAAGTCTGGGCGGACTTCTGAACGAGGGCGCGGCCGGCACGAACAAGAACACGCCGACCAACACGCAGACCAATCAGGCTGCAACCAATCAGTCCCCGGCGGGTGATCTGATCAACGACTTGTTCGGACCAAAGAAGAAATAGGCGAGCGCTCCGAGGGGACGCCCAACCGCAAAGGGGCAAGGGACGAGTTATTGGCTGGCAGAGGTGTGCCAGGGCCATTGACAAAGTCGTCCACACCCTCCACTGGCACGCGGGCCTCCGGCCCGCTTTGGGTGTGCCAACGCTCGGCGCGCCACCAGAATCGGAACCCCATCCCGATTGGCGAGTCGAAAGCGGGCCGGAGGCCCGCGCGCCGGACTTTGTCAATGGCCCTGAGGGGTGTGCTCGACGCTCCCCAATGCGAAGTTTCCTTTGCTTTCCGGTTTTTCCCTGCTACAAAGCGCGCGATGCAAGCCGTCATTGATTACCTGAAAGAGCACGAAGGCCGGTCCGTTGAGGAGCTTTGCGACTACGTTCGGTTCCCCAGCGTGTCCGCCCAGCCGCAACACCGCCAGGATTTACGCGCCTGCGCGGAGTGGGTGGTCAAGCATTGCCAGGCCATCGGCCTGGAGGCCCGGCTCTGCCCCACCCGGGGCCACCCGATCGTCATCGCCAAAACTCCGCCCGCCAAAGCGCGAACCGGGCGCCGTCCGCATTTTGTGGTGTACGGACATTACGACGTCCAGCCGCCGGAACCGCTGGAGCTTTGGAAGTCGCCGCCTTTCGAGCCGCGTATTCAGGGCCGCTCGCTTTTCGGACGCGGCGCCAGCGATAACAAAGGTCAGAATCTGGCCCACCTCAAAGCCGTCGAGGCTTATCTCAAGACGGGAACCGAACTTCCGTGCGATCTGACCTTCGTCATTGAAGGCGAAGAGGAGGTGGGCAGCAGCAGCCTGGCGTCCTTTCTCAAAGAGCACCGCGCTGAGTTAGCCTGCGATGCCATTGTGATCTCGGATACGGGCATGCCCTCGCCCAAACACCCGGCGCTGACCTATGCCTTGCGCGGCATCGCCGGATTCGAGGTGACGGTCCACGGGCCGGCGCGCGATCTGCATTCGGGCATCTTCGGTGGCACGGTGGATAACCCGGCGATGGCCCTCTGCCAATTGCTCGGCAAACTCCGCGACCCGCACGGGCGCGTGGCGGTTCCCGGCTTTTATGACGGCGTCCGGCCGTTGTCCGCCTACGAGCGAAAGGAATTTGCGCGGCTGCCGTTCAACGCGCGTGATTACCAGAAGTTTCTGGGGGTGCCGAAACTGTTCGGCGAGCGCGGCTTCACCCCGATCGAACAACGCTCCGCGCGCCCCACGCTCGAGATCAACGGCTTGACCAGCGGTTACCAGGGCGAAGGCAGCAAAACCATCGTGCCGGCCTGGGCCCGCGCCAAAGTCACCATCCGGCTGGTGCCGAATCAGGACCCGGTCCATGTCACCCGGTGCATTCGCCGCCACCTGGAGAAGCTCTGTCCGCCCACGGTGCGTTTGGAGCTCAAAGAGCGCTCGAACGCGGAACCCTACTTGGTTTCCCCCACCGGCCCGCAGGCGCAAGCCGCCTTGCGCGCCCTTAAGCTCGCCTTTGGCCGCGAGCCGGTGCTCGTCCGCGAGGGCGGCTCAATCCCCATCGTTAACGACTTCAAGAAGATCCTCCGCGCTGACGCCCTCCTGCTCGGCCTGGCCCTTCCCGACGACAACGCCCACTCCCCCAATGAGAAATTCGACCTGGGTTGCTTCGCCAAGGGTCAGCTCATGAGCGCGTATCTCTGGCAGGAACTAAGCTGACAGTGGCGGTGCCATTCTGCGCCAGCAGATCCTTGAGACTGTGCGCGCCAAAGGCACCGGGCGTCACAGCGAGCAGGCCGAGAATGGCGGCAATCCGGCCTGCGGAGCAATGCGTCAGGCGGCGGGCCGGTAACTTTCAGAATTCAAGCTCCGGGCCCTTCGCTCCTCGCCATCAACCGCCATAGCCCTTCTTCCGCAGCAGCTCCTCGGCCACCTCGTAATCGTTGAAGTGAATGGTGTGATCCTTGAGGATTTGGGTGCTCTCGTGGCCCTTGCCCACCACCAGGACGAGGTCGCCGGGTTGGGCCAGGTCCAGGGCGCGTTGCATGGCCTCACGACGGTTGTGAACGATCTGGCAAGCGCCGCTCTGCTTTTTCTGCAGGCCGGCCACAATGTCGCCCATGATCTGGTCGGGGTCTTCGGTACGGGGGTTGTCATCGGTGATGATGAACAGGTCGCTGTTGGCCTCGACGGCGGCGCCCATTGGGGGCCGCTTGGCGCGGTCACGGTCGCCGCCGCAGCCAAAGACCGTAATGAGGCGCTTAGGCTTCATGGCGCGGGCGGCACGCAGCACCGTTTCCATTCCTCCCGGTGTGTGGGCATAATCAATGATGACGGAGAACGGTTGCCCGAGCGCGACCGGTTGGAAGCGCCCGGCCACCGCGATATTCTTTTCCAGGCCCAGCTTGAGG
>Ga0182021_10006369_pt1 | contig 14010 bp, 10 predicted proteins | sample 612E3MmetaG_FD_120493 | JGI IMG/M metagenome (GOLD analysis project Ga0182021, IMG submission 120493) | Permafrost microbial communities from Stordalen Mire, Sweden - 612E3M metaG (Illumina Assembly) | ecosystem: Environmental > Terrestrial > Soil > Wetlands > Permafrost | place: Sweden...
ATCGCAACATGACCATCGACCGGCAGGTGAAGGAAGTGGACCGCGTGAAACGCAGTGAGAGCGGCATGATCGTGGACCCCATCACCATCGGTCCGGACGAGCCGATTTCCGCCGCGCTGGCGCTCATGACGCGCTACCGCATCTCCGGCGTGCCGGTCACCAAGGACGGCGTCCTGGTGGGCATTCTCACCAATCGCGACCTCCGTTTCGAGAACCGCTTCGACCTGCCCATTTCCGAAGTCATGACCAAGGAGAACCTGGTCACGGTTTCGGTGGGCACCACGCTGGAGCAGGCCGAGGCCATCCTGCACAAGCATCGCGTCGAGAAACTGCTGGTGGTGGACGAGCACTTCGCGCTCAAGGGCCTGATCACGGTCAAGGACATTCAGAAGAAGTTGAAGTATCCGAATTCCGCCAAGGATAGCCAGGGACGGCTGCGCGTGGGCGCGGCGATCGGCGCCACCGGCGATTTTCTGGAACGCGCGCAGGAGCTGATTGCGCGCAAGGTGGACGTGCTGGCCATCGATACCGCCCACGGGCATAGTTCGCGCGTCATGAAGGCGGTGAAGAGCGTCAAGAGCAAGTTTCCCGAAGTGCAACTGATCACCGGCAACGTGGCCACCTACGAAGGCGCCAAGGAACTCATCTCGCTTGGCGTGGACGGCGTCAAGGTGGGCATCGGGCCGGGCTCCATCTGCACCACGCGCGTGGTATCGGGCGCCGGCGTGCCGCAGATCCGGGCCATCAGCGAGTGCGCCCGGGCCACCCGCGAGGGCGGCGTGCCCCTGATCGCCGATGGCGGCATCAAGTATTCGGGCGACATCACCAAGGCCATCGCGGCGGGCGCGGATTGCGTGATGATCGGCAGCCTGCTGGCCGGCACCGACGAGAGCCCGGGCGAGACCATCCTGTTCCAGGGGCGCACCTTTAAGACCTATCGCGGGATGGGCTCCATGGGCGCCATGTCGCAGGGCAGTTCGGATCGGTACGCGCAGGAACCCGGCGGAAAACTGGTGCCGGAAGGCATCGAGGGCCGGGTGGCGGCCAAGGGTCCGCTGGCCGACCTGGTGTATCAGTTGGTGGGCGGATTGCGCAGCGGCATGGGATACTGCGGCGCGCACGACATCCCGGAGTTGCAGCAGAACGCGCGCTTCCTGCGGGTTTCCTCGGCCGGCCTGCGCGAAAGTCACGTGCATGACGTGATCATCACCAAGGAAGCGCCCAACTACCGCGTGGAGTAGGACAGACGATCGGTTTATGTCGTCTGTCGGCATGCTTGCCCTTCCGAAGCATGACAGGATCGAAAAACCACCCTGAACCGTGTCCAGGTGGTGCCGTGTGTGGGGCAGGCGCTTCCGCCTGCCAACCGCTCGGGCTCGGATCAGGAGTTGGCAGGCGAAAGCGCCTGCCCCACCTTTTTTCATGGGATTTAGCGGGCCGAAGGCCCATCCCAACAGACCACGCAAGGCGATGGTCTGTCCTATTTCCCCTGCGCTTTGAAATCCGCCAGCACCGATTTTTCCATTGCCTGCGCGGCCTCCAGCAGCCAGTTGCGCGGACGCTTCTTGAGATCGGCCAGCAGCGCACGGGCCTTAATGCTGCCGAGGTGGATGTTGGCGGTCTCCCATCCCATGCCGTGCAGCAGCCGGATCTCGTCGCGTTCCTTGGGCATGGCGGCGAGTTCGATGCGCGAGCAATCGGGGGCCAGCCGCCGCACGATCCAGCGCTTCTGAAAACGCACGAACGGATCGCGGCAGCGGATGGCGGTGTCGAGGATTTTCTGGTAAAGGATGGGCACAGTACCTTTGCCCTCGCGCGCCCAGAAACACGCTGACGGAGCCAGCGCTTTGGCTTCGCGCGCGATGCTGCCGCCGCGCCAGTCGGCAAGAGCCACATATCGCTCCCGGCCCAGGCTGCCGAGCCCGGCCACGCGATGTACGATGTGCCAGTCCAGGCCCTTTTCTGGCATCATGCTTTCGAGGGCCTTGCGCGCCCCGGCGGGGGCTGCTTTTTTCTCTACCGGGAGCGCGTGCAACTTCTCCCAGAACTGCTCCGGCGCGTGCAGGCGCGCGGTGGCCATGGTGCGTAGGGCGACGTGGTGTTCGGCCAGCGCGAAGGGTCTGCCGCCGGCCGCCAGCGCGTCCACGTACCCCTTGAGCAGCGCGTCGGCGGCGGGTTTGGCGCCACATTGCGCGGGGGCCAGCAAGGCGCTCGCGGCCAGGCGGATCAGATCGTTGGTGTAGGGCAGGCGCCAGGCTTCGTCGAAATCGTTGATGCCCCAGATGAGCCGGCCTTCGATATCGCGCCACGTTCCGAAGTTTTCGATATGCAGGTCGCCGACCGCCAGAACCATCGGCGCCTTGGCGGCCTCCGGGCAAATTCCGGCCCAGACCTGGGCCCATCGGTAGTAGGTGGCGCGCAGAAAGGGGAACGGGGCGGAGCGCATCTGCGCGTGCTTGAAAGCGAGGTCGGAGGGGAGTAGACGGAGATGCTGCGCGAGCCACGCCTCGTATTTCGCGGTCGCTTTGACGATGTTCATTCCAGACAGACTCCAGGCGTTAGCATCCATTTCAGCACACCCGCCGCCTTGGGTCCGAAGCGGTCGCAATCGATGCGCACGAGGGCGGCCTTTTTCATCTCCACGCGCAGGGCGGGGCTATCCAGCAGGAAGGCCGCCATGGAACTCATCAGCGGTTCGTGGCTGGAAAGCAGGATGGCGCGCTCATTCTTGCGATTGCAAATCTCTTCCCAGGCGTCGTACGGGGAGGCCTCGGGCACCAGCGCGCGCGTGCGCACGGTTTCGCCCTTGTAGCCGAGAACCTCGGCGGCCACGGCGGCGGTTTCGATGGCGCGGCGGTAGGGGCTGGAGAGGATCAGGCTGGGATCGAGGTCGGCCGTGCGCGCCCGCTTCAGAACGCGGCGCAGTTTGTCGCGGCCTTCGGCGGTCAGCGGGCGCTCGGCATCCGGCTGTCCGGGTTTGGCATCTTCGGCGATGCCGTGGCGGAGCAGGTAGATCTGCATACGTGCCTCCTATTGTAGTGAGAGATTGCGGGGAGAGTGGGATAATGGCAAGACGTTGCCGCACTCTGCAATGTCAGCCGCGCCACACTCTACCGTGCGCCTGCTCAGTTTAGGCTTCCGTCACGAAACACCACGAAAGCTATCTGGTCGTTTAGCAGTTCCAGACCCTCCGGTGGATAGAAGGATAAAACTGTGCCTAGCATCGTCGTGTCGAATGTTCTGTTGCGCCAGGCAACCGCTGTAATACCTTTTCTAAGCAGGTCCGGGGGCTTCAAGGGAATAGGACGGACGCAGCGGGAAAGCTGGGCAGATCTCCGCGCCCGAATTTACTCAGGCCGCGGCGCATGATCGCGGTCACTTCCGCACTTTCGTAAACCCGTTGTCACGCCCCGCCCGATAGAATGGAAGCGTGCCCCGCTACGCCGCCATCGATATCGGCAGCAACTCCATCCGCATGGAAGCCGCGGAAGTAGTGCCGGGCCTGGCGGCGCGCGTGTTGGCGAGCGACCGCGAAGTTACGCGACTGGGCGAGGGCGTATTCCGCAACGGCGCGGTCAGCGAAGAAGCCTTGCGGGCCACCTGCGCGGTGCTGGCGCGCATGGCCGGGCTCTACCGCAAGCTGGACGTGGTGGGCGTGCGCGTGGTGGCCACCAGCGCGATTCGCGACACGCGCAATCAGCGCGAGTTCCTGGCGCGGGCGGCGGAAGCGGCCGGCGCGCCGGTGGAAATCATTTCGGGCCGCGAAGAGGCGCGCCTGATTCACCTGGGAGTGGAGAGCATTTGGCCGCAGGGGGACAAGCGGGTCCTGATGATCGATATCGGTGGTGGCAGCGCGGAGATCATCGCCGCCGCCGGCGGGCACCTGGTGGAAGCGTACTCGAAACCACTCGGCGCGGTCCGCCTGAAGGAGGCCTTCCTCAAGGACGATCCGCCGGACCCCCGACAGATCCACCAGATGCACGAATACATCCAGGCCAAGCTGGACGCTCCGCTCCGGCGGCTGGGACACAGCGGATGGGATCGTGCAATCGCCACCTCGGCCACGGCCAGCGCGGTGGCGGCCGTGGTGGCGCGGGCGCCGCGCTCCAAGCGCGAAGAGATCGACCGGCTGCGCATCTCGACGGCGCAGGTGCGCAAGCTCTATCTCAGGATCTCCGGACTGGGCCTCGCCGGGCGGCGTAAGATTGCCGGCATCGGCCCGAGGCGCGCGGAAATCATCGTGCCCGGCATGAGCGTGCTGCTCCAATTCCTGCAGGAGTTCCACCTGCCGGCGTTCTACTACTCGCGCGCCGGGGTGCGCGACGGCATCATCGCCGATCTGGCGGCGCGCAATGTGGGCGCCGAACTCTCCCGCCTGAGCCGCGACCAGCGGCGCGAAGTGGAAGACATGGGACGCCGCTACGGCGTCTCGCTGGAGCATGCGCGCAAAGTGGCGGACATTTCCAACCTGCTCTTCACCGCGCTCCAGCCGCTGCACGGGCTGCCTCCGGGTTGCGGAAAGCTGCTGGAAGCGGCCGCGCACCTGCATGACGTGGGGCACTTCGTGAGCGCGGTGAGCCATCACAAGCATTCCTGCTACGTGGTGTCGAATTCGGACATGGCGGGCTTCACCGATCGCGAGCGCATCCTGATCGCCGCGTTATGCCGCTATCATCGCAAGTCGCTGCCCAACCCGCTGCACAGCTTGTACCTGGCCTTGTCGCCGGAAGAGCGGAACACCCTGATGATGATGATCCCCATCCTGCGTATGGCGGACAACCTGGACCGCAGCCGCGAACAGCGCATACAGGCAGTGGACTGCCGGCTGCGCGATGGCGGCGCGGTGGTCCTGCAAGTACGCGCCACCGGCGATATCGACCTGGAGCAGTGGGCCGCCGAGCGCGCCGGCGAAGCCTTCCAGCAGATTTACAACCGCCCGATCTCGGTGGTGAGGGCGAGGGAATGAACATGCGCGAGTATGTGCGTCTGCGGACCGGGATCCTGCTCGGGAGCCTGGCATCCCAGGTGAATCGCGCGGCACGCACCGGCGATGCCGAGGACATCCACGATCTGCGTGTGGCCGTCCGGCGTTTGAGCCGCTGCCTGCGCGTGTTTGCGCCGTTCTATCCCGCGCGCTCGTGGAAGCCGATGCGGCGGCGCTTGAGTGGCCTGATGGATGCGTGCGGCAGCGTGCGCGATCGCGACATTGCCATCGGGTTGCTGGAAAAAGCCGGAGTTCCGGCTGCCTCTCCGCTGGTCCGGCAACTGGACCAAGAGCGGCGTGCGGCCGATGAGGAACTGCGGCGGGAGTTGCGCCGCTGGAAAGCTCGCGGCTTCCGGCGCCAGTGGCAGATGCGGTTGGAGCTATGACATGGCACGGGCGCACAGCATGAAATGGGACAAGAGGGCCGGCGTGGCGGCCAATGCGCGGCGCCGTCTGCCGCCCATGGTGACGGCCTATTTCTCCCAGGTGCGCGAGTTCCTGGCGGACGATGCCCCACCCCGTAGACTGCACCGTGTGCGGCTGGCCTCCAAGCGGTTGCGCTATACGCTGGAGCTTTTTCGTCCGTGCTATCCGGCAGGGTTGGATGAGCGTCTCGAGGCGCTGAAGAAGCTGCAGGATTGGCTGGGCGATGTCAACGACGCGGTGGCTTCGGGCCAGTTGCTGCGCGGGGCGCTGAAGCACCAACCGAAGGTGCGTAAGTTTCTGAAGGATCGGGCGGCGGAGAAGGCGGCGGAGGTCGGCCGGTATTGGAAGGAAACCTTCGACGCGGAAGGGCAGGAGGCGTGGTGGACGGATTTCCTGGCACGCCACGGGCGGACGCCCCGGAAATCCAGGGCGTAGGCACGGTGGGACGGACCATCGTCCTACGTGGTCTGTTTGAATGGGCCTTCGGCCCGCGAAATCCCATGAAAAAAGGTGGGGCAGGCGCTTTCGCCTGCCCCACCCACGGCACCACCTGGACACGGTTCAGGCTGGTTTTTCGACCCTGTCGAGATGGGTGCGCCGCCTGCGGAACTTCATGAAGAACGGTGGGGCATGCTTTAGCTTGCCAACCGGCCGGAGGCCGGCCCTGCCACCCGCCGTCCCGCCACCCACAGCACCGCCGCCAGCACCACCGCCAGCGCCGGAATTACGTACATCGCTTCGTGCAGCCCCACGGCACGCGACGCTTCCTCCGCCAGGCCCGACCGCCGCGCCAGAAAATCGCTCAACTGTCCCGTCAGTAGCGGGCCCCACGACGCCCCGCCCAGGTACGTCACCACGAAATAGACCGCCATCGCGCGTCCGCGCATCGCCGGCCCGATCACGTCCTGAATCGCCGCGTACACCAGCCCGTAGTACATCTGCAGCAGCCCATAGCCGATCATCGCGAGGCACACCGCGCCCCTGGCGCTGCCCGCCGGCATGCCGAGCGCGGCGTACACCGGACCCGCCGCCACAAGCGAAGCGCCCGCCGCCAGCCACAGGCGATTCTTCACCCGATCGCCCAGCCAGCCCACTGCTCCGGCGCCCAGGATGCCCGCGACTCCCGACCCGACTCCCGTCCACACACCCGCCCGCGCCACGCTCATGCCGTGGTAGCGCGTCAGAAACGCCGGCAGAAACGTGGAGAAGCTGTAGAGCGCGAAGTTGACCACTGCCCCCGAAGCCGCGATCCACCAGAACACGGCCGGCAGCGCAACCGCGCTTCCGCCCACCGTCGGCGGGCGCGGGCGCTCGGGTTCGCGCAACCCGAGCACCGCCGGGGCAAGCACCAGGCCCGGAAGCGCCGCCAGCCCCAGCGCCATCCGCCAGCCGTGCGCCTGCGCCACCGCGCCGCCGATCGCGGTGCTCAGCATGATGCCCACCGGAACCGCCATCATGAAGCCCGCCATGGCGCGCGCCCGGCGCCACGCCGGCACCAGGTCGCCGATCCAACTGGCCGCCGCCGGCGTGCATACCGCTTCGCCAATCCCGACGCCGAGCCGCGTCCCCAGCAGCGCGGCGTAGCTCGTGGCCAGACCCGCCAGGCCGGTCAACCCGGTCCAGACCGCGATGCCGCAGGCCAAGAGGCCGCGCCGGCTGCCGGTATCGGCCAGTTTTCCCAGCGGCAATCCGGCCAGCGCGAACACCACCGTGAACAGCGTGAACAGGCCGCCCAGTTGGGTATCGGAAAGCGAGAACTCGTGGCGCAGCGGTTCCAGGATCGCGGCCAGCGTCTGCCGGTCGTAGTAGTTCAGGACATTGACCAGGAACAGAACGGCCAGTGCAGTTCCAACCGATTTGGATCTCACTGGCCGCTTACCCTACCACATCACATCTTGATTTCGCTATCACGCAGGTCTTTGGGAGGCTTGGGTGCCTTCGGCGGCGTAACCGCACGCGGACCTTTTCGCCCGGCGTGTCGGGCAGCACCTCGCTCGGCTGGGCGCCTTCCTTGCGCACTGAGATCCATCCGCGATTGGCCGTCAGCTTGATCAGCGGCCCATCGCCCACAACGCCCGCCAGGACAGCGGTGCGCCCTTCCGATTTCTCCTTGATCTGCGGGCCGAAATCGTTGACCGCGCCCCCCCGCTCCGCCGTCGCTTCCAGGTGAAACGCCGCCTTCTCCGGCAGCAGCAGTTCGATCTTGCCCGAGCCCGAGCGCGCTTCGATCGCCGCCAGCGGCAGTTTGCCCGGCGTCATCTCGATATCGCCGCGCTCCGTGTCCAGTTCCACCGACTGCGTGAACTGCGCCAGCTTGATGTCGCGGGCGCGGCTCACCAGCCGGATGGGGCCCACGATCCCATTGGCGCAATTGCCGGGCGTCCTCGTGGGCTGGCGAGGCGAGGTTTTTCCACCGGAACTGGTGTAGACTCGGATCATGAAGTTGGCGCAGCGCTTGACCGCGATTATCGAACGCGAGGATGAAGGTTTTGTGGCTCTATGCCCGGAGTTGGATATTGCGAGCGAGGGTGCGTCGATTGAAGAAGCGCGGGTTAACCTCATCGAGGCGCTCACCCTATTCTTCGAAACTGCCGCCCCGTCCGAAGTCGCCCGACGCTTTCACAGCGAAGTTTTCGTGACTCAGGTCGAGGTGCCGGTTGGGTAGGCTCCGAGTTCTTTCGGGCTCGGAGATTTGTCGGATTCTCGAACAACACGGATTCGCCGCGGTCCGCCAGCAGGGCAGCCATCGAATCATGCAAAAGCGTCTGGAGACAACTACGATAACCGTTCCAGTCCCGCTTCACGATCCGGTCCGGCGCGGAACCCTGCGGAGCATCGTTCGGCAGTCGGACCTTCCGAAATCGTTGTTTGAGACCGAAAGCTAGTTGGGCTGCCCCCCTACGAGACCAAACCCCAGTTCGGCGATTACGTACTCACGTAGCGGATCCCAAGATGCTAGTGCGTTTCTCAGTACTAATCCACGGCGGGCAGGATTCCCAACTCACTCCGAGTGGTGCGTGCCCCGGACGGAGCAAGGCCTGCGAGTTGAGGTGGAGCACCTCTATGCGGGCCGTCATCCTCGAACTGCGAATAAGACCGATACTAGGCAATACTCTCAAGATCGCTCCGCTAGGCCACCGTTGGCGAGCCGACGGGCACATAGCATCTGGTATGTTTTGTAACTCGCGCTGCCCGGGCAGGCACGCTTGCTTCGCACCATTTCCTCCAAGATGACTAGCGCCTTCTCGGGCGCACGTTCGGCCATCACGTACGTAAAGGCCATTTCGGCCTGTGACGCGCACCTCTGGTTCTCCTTGGTCTTCCACTGCGCCGATGCGAACCCTGCCAGCGCCTTGTCCACCGTCGGGTCCTTGGCGATCAGCGCCGACCACATGAGCAGCCTGAGCACATTCCTTCCGGCGACCGTGAGGCGCAGAGGCGCACTCGCACCAAACGGTTCAAACCACTCTTTGAAGCGCTTCCGGAACGCGGCTGCACCGACCTTCGGGAAGGCTGCCTCCGCCGGCTTCAGCCACTTCTTCGTGGGCTTGTTGGTAATCGTGATTACACCCTCTCCGAACAGCGCCCGCCATGCCTGCCGCTCCTCCGCCTTCATCTCGCGCAAATCGCGCCGCACGCGCTCTCCCCAGCACATCTCCAGGTTGATGTGCAGCACGTCTTCGAACCAAACAAACCACTCCGCCTTGGCACGAAACTCCCTCTCGCTGCTCGCGGTGTCCAGTGTGCGGATCCATTCACGGAAAGCTTCCACCAACTCCGCGCTCCAGCCGTGCTGCGTCACATGCTGCTGGCACAGATCGAGGATCTTCCAACTCCCCGGACTGGTCTGAATGGTCCGCACCAGATCGAGCGGCGGCACGGTGCGTACCTCGCTCAGCGATTTCTGCGCCAGGCCGCGGTTGCCAGCGAACCCCCAGAAACACTGCTGCCACCCTTTCACCAAATCCGACGGAAAGTCCTTCTGCCGCGCGCTAATCCATTCCCAGCGATTGGTGGCCGCACGGTGCAAACTCACAGGTTCCGCCGCGAACTCCTTGAGTATCCCCTGCGCAATCGCGTCCAGCGATGACCGCACGTCCGGGCCTACGTCGTACGACGAACTCCTGGCATTCGATCGGGCCATGACGTCTCTCATCGCGCTGGCGCGCTCCGCTTCCGGCATCTTCATCGCTCCCATGCGCGCCAGCACGAGGGGATGGATATATGCCCCGCGCGTCACCGCCACCGCGGTCACCTGCAGCATCTCCTCGATGCGCCGCTGATGCGTTGCGAGCTCGGGCTCGGTGTCCCACCGGTATCCATCGATTCCGATTCCCCGCGCCTCGGCCACAAAGGCCCTGAGCGCTGCGTCATACTCCTTCTTCACATCGTCGGTCGCGGTCGCCGGGTTCATGGCCAGCGCCTCCAGGCAGGCAAAGGCGCGATCCTTGGGCCGCCCGCCGAGGACCCAAAGAAAGGTCTCCACCCATCTGGCGTCCTGTTCGCGCCGCCAGGGAGCGCATGCCGTCGTATACAGCAGATCGTCGAGCGCTGGTCCGCTCAGCCGCTTCGAGAGCGCCAGGACATACCGGAACACGACGGTTCCGGCCGGCGAAAGCCGCGCCTCCGGGACATCCTTCAGTAGCCCATTCCACCGCCGTAGGTCCGCTTCCAGTTCTTCCTTGGGCAGCCCCTTCAAGGCTGCCATCGCCGATCCGCTTGGTTCGCAAGCGCCGCCTGTGTGCTTGTCCTTGCCATCGAACACACGCAGCCACAACTTGCGGCGGGGCGGTTTCATGCTTTCGATGTCGCGGCGCACACCGGCGTCCCAGCAGCCATCTCCCGACGCCACCAGAGCGGTGGACCGGAAGTATGGCCACACAAAGTACTCCCAGAAGGTTGCCGATTTGTACAACTGCCGCGCAAATTCCAGTACCGCGCCCAGCGCCTCGGCCGCGCGCCCGCCGAGCGGTGCCGGTTTCTCCAAGGCTTTCGTGAAATGAAGCATGCGTTGCAGATATTGAGAAGCTGACGCGCCTGCAAAGCAATCGGCGTGCTCCCCCAGGGCTACGAACTGTTCCTCGCTAACCGCGCGGATTTCCCGGATCTGTTCATTCACCATCCAAGTCAGGTCAATCTGGAAACTCATCGCCTTTTTTCCCTGAGCGTTTTGCCAGCGAAGCCGGCGCAGCATGGGCGCCAACCACTCTTGAAGCGCCCCTTCGGCCGCTCGGGGGTAGAGGTCGGCGCTCGACGGCGCCTTCTGCTGGCGCACAAAGTAACCCAGTGACGCCGGCTCCGGGTTGCCGGGATGCTTTTCATTGAATGCAGCCCACAAGGCGGGGGCATTCTCCAGGTCCCGGCTGATCAGCCCTTGGATTTGGAAATCCACATCGTTGCTTTGAATCGGAAATCCGTCCGGCATCGCAATCGCTCCTATACGCCTACGCCGCCGTCTGTCACAAAACGCCGACCGCCCCCGGGCGAGGCCGCGCGCGGAGGTTTTTCTTCGAGAGCGCCCGGCAACTTCCGCCCATTCTCCAAGTTCTCGCGGATTAGTTTCGAACTCGGAAATCCGCGTCGGTGCTGGATGCTCGAAGTACCGCTCGCATGGCTACCGCGTAGTGTAACCGGGCACTGCATGCCAGTCGACGTTAACTTACGATATTGCGCGCCAAACACTTACGGTTGGTTCGAGTTTGTGCGTGAAGGACTCGAGAGCGCCCGGATGTTTCCTCGAAAGTTGGTGTATCGTCGGCACAACCGGACAGAGGGGCCGTTCCATGGTTAGGGACCGGGAAGTCGTTCTTGGCGGCGGTAATGGCCGAGTCGCGGCCACTTGAAGAAAAGCCCTACTCGTGGAAGCGACCGAAGGCGGTCCCCACGTTGTTACCCAGCCGCGTCCCCAGCGGGCACGGCGTAGCTCGTGGCCAGCCCCGCCTGCGCGCATCGGCCAGTTTTCCCAGCGGCAATCCAGCCAGCGCGAACACCACCGTAAACAGCGTGAACAGCCCGCCCAGTTGGGTATCGGAAAGCGAGAACTCGTGGCGCAACGGTTCCAGGATCGCGGCCAGCGTCTGCCGATCGTAATAATTCAGGACGTTGACCAGAAACAGAACGGCCAGTGCAGATCCAACTGATTTGGATCTCCCTGGCCGCTCCCCATCACATCTTGATTTCGCTATCGCTCAGGTCTTTGGGAGCCTTGGGGGCCTTCGGCGGCCTGACCGCGCGAGAATCTCCGTCCTTCGGCGTGTCCGGCAGCACCTCGCTCGGCTGGGTGCCTTCCTTGCGCACCGAGATCGATCCGCGATTGGCCGTCAGCTTGATCAACGGCCCGTCGCCTACCACGCCCGCCAGGGTGGCGCTGCGCCCTTCCGATCGCTCCTTGATCTGCGGGCCGAAATCGTTGACCGCGCCCCCCCGCTCCGCCGTCGCCTCCAGTCGGAAGCTTGCCTTCTCCGGCAGCAGCAGCTCGATCTTGCCCGAACCCGAGCGCGACTGGATCGGCGCCAGCGGCAGTTTGCCCGGCGTGATCTCGATATCGCCGCGCTCCGTATCCAGTTCCACCGATTGCGTGAACTGCTCCAGCTTGATGTCGCGGGCGCGGCTCACCAGCCGGATGGGGCCCACGATCCCGTTGGCGCTGAATTCACCCAGATCCATGTTGATCTGCCCGGGCACCGCCTGGGCGCTCAATTCCGTGCCGTGCGTGCCTTCGAAGTGCAGCGGCTTGGCCAGGTTCTTGAAGCCCAGCGTGCCGCTGAAACTGCCGTTGATGGTCACCTGCCCGGCGACGTTCTCCAACTCCACGTCGCTTCCGCGGCCTTGCAGATCGAGGCGTCCCTTCACATCCACGGCGCGAATCAGGTCGCTGTGGCTCACGTCCAGGCGCACGTTGCCGCCCACCTTGGAAAGCCGCACGTCGCCGTGGCTGCTGTTGATCTCGACGTCGCCCTCGACGTCGCCTATCTCGTAGTCGCCCGCGGCGCCGCGCGATTCCACCGCCAGCCCGCGCGGCACGGTCACTTCCAGATCGTCGGCCACGCGCTGATTGCTCATCGCGCGATCCTGATTGGTGCGCACCACCAGGCGGTCGCCCTGCGGGACGATCTCCACCGGGGTCGCTCCGTTGGCGCGGTCGGCATCCTCGCGCTTGTAGGCGTTGATCAGCTTACGCCCGGTCACCGTCACGTCTTTCGAATCGCCGCCCGTCACTTTGATGTTGCCGCGCGGGTTCTCGAAGACGATGCGCTTCATGCCGGCCGCGCTGGTCGTCGCCGATACCGGGAATTCGTACTCCTGGCCCCAGAAATCCAGGCCGCTGTGCATGAAGCGCACACCATGCTCGCGCGCCTGCCAGATGCCGCTGCCCGCCATGCAGATCAGGATCACCAGGAAAATCTCGCCGCCCGAGAAACTGCCGCGCACGCCTTCGCGATACCAGATCAGCCCTTCGATCAGCCGCAACAGGCCCCAGGCGATCAACACGAACGGCCAATACTGCGCCAGCAGGTCGAACACCGGAGCCTCGGGGTGCAGGTTCCGCCACAGGAAGAATGCGCCGATGCCAAGCAGCAGCAGTGGTCCGGAAAACGATCGTCTCATACCGTGCCTCCCGGCGGCGGTGGCGGGGTCTGCTCCGCATCGGCCGCCCGCGGCGCGCTGGCGCCGAAGCCGCCCTTGGCCGGCGGCGGTTGCGCATACGTGCTCTGTGCGTAGCTACTCTGTGCGCCGCCCTGCGCCGGATACGCGTACACCGGAGGCGGATACGGCTGCACCGGCGGAGGCGGCGGCACTACCGGCTCCATGCCACGCCTCAAAAGGCTCAACAGGCCGAACACAATCAACAGCACCGGCCAGGTCTTGTCGAAGGTGAACTCCGTGAAGTTATTCAGCGCGAACAGTACACCCACGGTGATCAGCGTGATGGGGCCGCGGATGGCGCGCACGACGGATGGCTCACTGCCTCTCATTGCGCGCCTCCCCGGCCGCCGTTTCGCGGCCCGTGAATCGCCCGTACAGCAGGTACACGCCGGCCACAATCAATATCACCGGCCAGAAGCGCACCACGCGGTCGAAATTCAGCAGATCGAGCGTGTGCAAAAGCAGCAGAATGCCGAGGATGATCAGCACCACCGCGGCCACCGGAATCTGGTCGCTGCGGCCGCCCAGGTTGATCAGGCTGGAATATTCGTCCACGGCTTCGCCCATGCGGCGCTTGCGCGCCGTGTGATACGCCTCGAACGCCATGTAGGCCATCCAGGCCACCACCGTCATCACGAACACCGGCTCCAGCCCGTGCGCCGCTTCCGAGTTGGCGATGCTCATCAGCACGCCCCAGATAATGGCGTGCACCATGCCCTTGGCGTACTGCCCGTTGTAGATTGCGCCCACGCCCGGGATCATGCCGAGGAACAGCGCGAGGCCCGGTGAGACATCGGCGTACACGTAGCCCGTGGCCGGAGGGGCGGCCACGGGAGGCGGGCCCGCAAAGGGCGGCGGTGCGGCGATAGGCGGCGGTGCGCTGAAGCCCGCCGGTTCCGCCGCCTGTGCGGCCGGGGCCGGAGCGTGCTCTTCACAGTACACGGTGCCGAAGG
>Ga0182021_10006370_pt1 | contig 14008 bp, 13 predicted proteins | sample 612E3MmetaG_FD_120493 | JGI IMG/M metagenome (GOLD analysis project Ga0182021, IMG submission 120493) | Permafrost microbial communities from Stordalen Mire, Sweden - 612E3M metaG (Illumina Assembly) | ecosystem: Environmental > Terrestrial > Soil > Wetlands > Permafrost | place: Sweden...
CACAGAGCCCCATCAAACACATCCACCCGGTTGCGATCCGCGAGAATAACCCGAAAGACGTAAAGCTCGAGGAGTTTGGTCTTTGCGCGGAGGCAAACAAGCCCGCGGATCAATCGGAGCTCGCGATAGCCCGGTTGAGCTCAACAACCGATGAATCAACCCCAGCGATACACCACCCCGAACCCTCCCCTAGGGAAAGACCACGATATGGCTTCGCGGTCGCAGATGAAGCGGCAGGTGCCGCACTCGAGGCAACCCTCGTAGTTGTAACCGAGCTCGTTCTTCTCGTCGTTCCAGGTGTAGTTGCCGGCGGGGCAAGCCGGGATGCACGGCTTTTCCCTGCACGCGAGGCACCGGGCCTTCTCGATCGTGATATGCGCTTCCTTGTCTATCTCGAACTTGACCTTCGCAAGCTTTTCATCTGCATCAGCTTTGCCCGTGTACATCACACCGCCCCCCTTATCTTGCGCATCTTGTTCCATGTCTCCGCCTTTTCGAGCAGCTTGACGAGCAACGCAGCAGGTTTTCGCAGGAACTTCGGAAGATAAGGCTCTACCAGGTTCTCGTAGGCGTGTTGCATGAGTGGAGCCGGCTTCGGATCGGTGAAGTTGACCTCTTCCATGACATACTCGATGAACGTATCGAACATACCCTCGGTAAAACCCTCCATGTTTCTCCTGGCGGAGGTCACGAACCAGTCGCTGAACTTCCTGGCGTTGAACAGCATCCTGGGCAGGTTGGTCTCGAAAAGAAGCTCTTTATAGACCGAAAGCGCCTCGGCATCGTACCTGCCCCGCTTTTTCGCGCGGGCAACCGCCTCGGCGGCCGTCAGTCCGGAAAGCATTCCCGGAGGGACACCGACCCACATAGAGCTGTTGAATCCGCCTGCCTCGCCGCATAGCAAGACCCCGTCGGTGTACATCTGGTCGAGCTTGAGCCTGCCGCCTTCGGGAATCAGGTGCGCCTCGTACTCCCTGAGCTTCGCCCCTTCGAGGTACTTCTTGATGTACGGGTGGGCCTTGTAATCCTCGAGCCTGTCACGCAGGCTTACCCCGTGCTCCTTCATGGTGTCGATTGGGGCGAACAGCACGATGGTGATGCTGTCGTTCAGAGTGTATATCGTCGAGAGGCCGCCGATGTCGCTGACGGGATAGCCCCACCCGTCCCTGATGCAGCCCTCGCCCTTGCGCAACTGGAACCTCGATTCGATCTCCTCCGAAGGAAGGTCGTGCACTTCCTTGATCCCGAGCATGTACCTCGAGGTGTCGTCGGTGTAGAGGCCTGATTCCCTTGCGACCACCGAGTGCAACCCGTCCGCGCCTATGACAACGTTCGCGAGCAACTCGTCGTCCCCGACTTTGACACCTACGACCCTGCCGTTTTCCTTCAGGAGCCCCGTCACCAGCATGCCGTTGACGAACTCTACCCCCTCCTCCTGCGCCTTGCCCGCGAACCACCTGTCGAACTCGCTCCTGTAGGCGGTATACATCGTGGGTTTCTCGTAGTAGTTCGTGCTCTTCGCGCGGAACTCCATAAAGTCTCCATCGCGCAGGGCGAAAAACCCCGTGTCGCTGGCTATTCGCTCCAGGGGCGCTTCGTCCCGGTAGTTGGGGATTATCCGCTCGAGGATGTCAGCGAACAAGATGAACGACGCAACATTCTTGGCCCCCGCGTATTGCCCCCGCTCGACCAGGACGGTCTCGATGCCCTTGCGTGCCAGCCCGATCGCGCATGCCGCGCCGGCCGGGCCGGCGCCTACAACGATACACCCGACCTTATCCATCGCCGCCTCCTCCCGAATAAAAGGACCGCTCGACGATTTTATCACATGGCCGCTTCCCTTGCTTGGCTGTACGCCACCGGAAGGCATGAAGCCGTCCCTTTTCGAAATGAGCCGGGCGGTAAAGCGCATGCCGTAGGAAATCAATTGCGCGCGGCGAACTGCTTGCTATAATTATCGGACTTTCGAAGGGCCGGCGGCGGCCGGTATCTATTGCAAGGCAGGGTGTGAACGATGCTCGAGATCGAAAACCTCTCGGTGTCCATCGAGGGCAAACGACTCCTCAAGGACGTCAGCCTCCACATCGAGGAGGGTGAGACCCGGATGCTGTTCGGCGAGAACGGCTCGGGCAAGACGTCTCTTCTCATGGCCATCATGGGCCTCGGCAAATACAAGGTTGACAGCGGCCGGATAATCTTTAAAGGTGAGGACATCACCCACCTCCCCACGAACGAGCGGGCGAAGCGCGGCATCGGTATCATGTTCCAGCGCCCGCCGACCATACGAGGGCTCAAGGTCGAAGAGATGCTCGAGCTCATCAAGCGGGAGGGCCGCGATCCCGAAGAGCTGGCAGAGCGGCTCAACTTCAGCGATTTTCTCGATCGAGATCTGAACCTCGGATTCTCAGGTGGGGAGATAAAGCGAGCCGAGCTGCTGCAACTGATGGCGCAGGACCCGGACCTCGTGCTGCTGGACGAGCCTGAGTCCGGGGTCGACCTCGTCAACATAAGCCTGATCGGCAACGCGATACGCCAGCTCCTTGAGAAGGACGTACACAGGGGGAGGCGCAAGTCCGGGCTGATCATCACACACTCCGGTTACATACTCGACTACGTCGAAGCCGACAAGGGGTGCGTTCTCGTAAACGAAACGATTTGGTGCACCGGCAATCCGCACGAGATTCTCGAGGGGATCCGCGAGAGGGGCTACGAGGGGTGTCTGACTTGCCAGAAGTAGAAGAGACAAGGGAAAGAGCGGAGGCGGCAGAGCATAAGGTCGCCAAGTACGGCCCGGACATAAAGCTCGAGGAGTACACGACCGATGCGCCGGATTACGAGGAGCAGAAGCTCGCCGACATCGACCTTGTGGACCGCGACAGGCTCCTGAACGCCGGGGTTGACCTCACCGGGAGCGAGCGCTCGGGTTCTTTTATTCAGGTTGACCGTTCGGTGATCCACGCGGCTCCTACCCAGGAGGGCATCGAGGTAATGTCGACGCGCGAAGCGCTCGAGAAGTGCGACTGGCTCTCCGAGTACCTCTGGAAAGTGGTGGATGTCGACACCGACAAGTACACGGCGAGCGCCGAGCTCAACTTCCAGGACGGGTACTTCGTGCGGGCGCTACCGGGGGTCAAGACGGTCTTCCCGGTGCAGGCTTGTCTTTACCTCAAGTCCGAGGACATCAGCCAGAACGTGCACAACATCATCATCGCCGAGGAGGGCTCCGAGCTTCACATCATCACCGGGTGCGCCACCGACTCACCGGAGTCCCGCGGCCTCCATGTCGGAATAAGCGAGTTTTTCATCAGGAAGAACGCGAAGATCACGTTCTCGATGATCCACAACTGGGCGCCGAACGTCGCCGTTCGCCCCCGAAGCGGTATCCGCATCGAGGAGGGCGGCGTCTTCCTCAATAATTACATATGCCTCCACCCGGTGGAGTCTCTCCAACTGTTCCCGAGCGCTTACCTCGTGGGTGAGGGCGCGACCGCGCGGTTCAACTCGGTGCTCCTGGCGCCCAGGGGCTCCAACATGGACGTCGGCTCGCGGGCCGTACTCTCCGCTCCCGGGACGCGATGCGAGATGATAGCGCGCTCGATCACGACCGGTGGCGACGTCATCAATCGCGGGCTGCTCGTGGGCGAGGTCGAAGGCGTCAAGGCGCACCTCGAGTGCCGCGGCATGATCCTGAAAGGCGGCGGCAGGATGTACGCCGTCCCCGAGTTGGACGGGCGTGCCGAAGGAGTCGAGATGTCCCACGAGGCCGCCGTCGGCAAGATCGCTCAGGAAGAGGTGGAGTACCTCATGGCGAGAGGGCTTTCTGAAGACGAAGCGGTCGCTACGATCGTTCGCGGTTTCATGCATGTCGATATCGAGGGACTGCCTCCGGTTCTCAAAGACCAGATCGACCATGCTATAGAGCTCTCAGAGCAATCACTGTTCTGAGCAATATGACTTTGCGCAAATCGGTGTCTGAGACCCCTGTTTGCGTTTCACTTCTTGATCCGGGTCTCTCCAGGCCCGGGTCGTAGTTTCACTTCTTGAGCCGGGTCTCTCATGCCCGGGTCGTAGAAGACAGGACCTTGTAGGACAAGGTTTGATACCACTCCTTGGGCAATCCTCCCACTGGCCAACCAACCAAATGGCGCATCCGGGCTCATCAATTGGAGCCATTTATCCCGCATAGGCCGCCGTTTTCGTCAAGCTGCACATCCGTTCGAACGATCACCTAAGTAGGCACCGAATCAAATAGATTCGGATTGGGTGGCAGTATAATGAGCATAGTAAGGCGCCGCGCGTCGGCGGGGGCGCCGGGAGTACACGTAAGTACCCGGTTCCTCGTGTTAGTACTCATAGTTCTTCTAGCTTCCCTTGCACTGCCGGCAATAGCAGCGCCGGTAGTGGGGGCGGCAAGCGATCTGCAATCGTACCTCGGGACATCGCAGGCTACGGCGGGAGACGGAACCCACCACCTCGGGTTCAAACCCGCCACCACCGCGGCGGCCGCCCGTTTCGAAGCGGCGGGAACGCCTGACAGGCTCGCGGCCGGACAGCCGCTCGGAGCCTCCGCGGACCTCTCGGCTCAGCTTCCCCCTATCGGCGACCAGGGAAGCCAGGGAAGCTGTGTGGCATGGGCGACCAGCTACTATTACAAGAGCTGGTCGGAAAAACAGGAGCACACCGGCTGGAACCTCAGCAACGCCAAATACCAGTTCAGCCCCTCGTTCATGTACAACCAGATAAACGGCGGCGGCGACTACGGCTCCACGTTCCCGGATGCGTTCGACCTGCTGCAGCAGAAGGGAGACGTCGACATCTCCGAGATGCCGTACAACGACAACAACTACACAGTCAAGCCGACCTCCACCCAACTGGAGGCCGCAAAGCCTTATCGCATCGCCTCGGGATGGAGCTACCTGTGGCTTCAAAACGGTCTCGGGCCGTTTTCCCAAACCAACGACATCGCAAAAGCAAAGGCATGGCTTGCCCAGGGCAAGCTCCTGGTGATGGGAATCCCGGTCTACTACGACTTCCCGGACTTCGGAGGCAGTGGAGCGCGCGCGTACTACGACTACAACGGGTCGGCACAATTCGCCGGCGGTCACGGTGTCTGCATCTGCGGTTACAACGACAACATCAATCCTTCCGGCGCGGACGCCGATCACCGGGGCGGCTTCAAGATGGTCAACTCCTGGGGCTCGTACTGGAACGGTTCCAGCAAAGGTTACGTCTGGCTCAGCTACGACTTCGTCAAGAGGTATGTCTGGGAGGGCTGGACGATGACGGACCTCACGGGGGACGGGCCGACGATAAGCAGCCTGAGTGCCGCCTCTGGAAACGCAGGCGGCTCGATCACGATCTCGGGCAACAACTTCGGGGCAAAGCGTCGCAACGCGAGCGTCACGTTCAACGGAACGGCCGCGACTCAGGCAACGTTCACGAACTCCTCCATCACCGCGACGGTGCCGAGCGGAGCGACGAGCGGCCAGGTCGTCGCCTACGACTGGGATGGGGCGGCGAGCAACTCGATGTCATTTATGGTCGACAACTCCGGTGGCGGAGCGACCTTACCAGTGACAGGTGGAATCTCCCCGGGGTCGGGAAAAAAGGGCGCGCTCGTTACCATCAGCGGGAACGGTTTCGGCTCTGCCCGTGGGAGTTCGACGGTCAAGTTTGGTACTGTCTCGGTGCCGGCCGGTTCGTACGTATCGTGGTCCGACACTTCGCTGGCGGTCAAGGTACCCGGCGGCGTGGGCGGCAAGCCGATCGTAACCGTGGCAACTGCCGCGGGGACCTCAAACGGTGTCGCGTTCAAAGTGATCCCGCAGATAAGCACGATGTCGCCCGCAAGTGGCCGTCCGGGAACTGTAATCACGATAACCGGCCAGGGATTTGGAACCTCAAAAGCCAGGATGGTCTATTTCGGGAGCAAGGGCGTGACGGCCATCTTGAGTTGGTCCAACACCAAGATGAGAGTCCGGGTTCCAGGCGTGGCCCCTTCATGGGTCCATGTGAAAGTAAGAACCGTCGGCGGAACCAGTTCCGGAAAACCGTTCAAGGTAACCAGATAGCTCCTACGCACACTTTTCTCAACCGTCGGAGGGCGGCCCGCCGGCATTCGGCCATATCGCAGCCACCAGCTCTCGATCCGGGGGAAGCAGGTCGTAATCCCCCAGGTCGCGGGGATGGACCCAAACGTGAGCCGAGCAACCCACGTCAGCAGGTTCACCGCTCTTTATGGCGCATTCGAACGCCATGAGCTCGATATCAAGATCCGGATACGAATGCGTAACTTGCGCCAGCTTGTCCCCCACCTCCACAGCGACCTCCAGTTCCTCAGCTATCTCGCGGGCGAGGCACTGCTCCGGGCTCTCGCCCGGCTCAACCTTGCCTCCGGGAAACTCCCAGGCGCCCGGATGCCTTCCCCCGGGCGGTCTTTGCGCGACGAGGACCAGGCTGCCCCTTACCATGATCGCCGCGGTAACCTGTATCGTATCCATGATGCTCATGGCCCGTGATGATAAACGGTCTGAGACGTGCTGGCAAACGGCCATCGAATCGCAACCCGGCGGACGCCCCCCGCGGAAGAATGACCGGCAACGAGATTCTGTATAATCATCAGCACTACGAAAGGAAATCGCATGGCAAATTGGGATAGCTTCGCATCAGAGTACGACCGCGTGTTCCTCGAGAGCCGGATTTATCGGAAAACGATAGATACGATCGTAGACCTCGTTGTCGACGGCAAGAGCCGCGTTCTCGACCTTGGCTGCGGCACCGGGAACGTCACCGCAGGCCTCCTCGAGGACCGTCCCAAAGCGAGCGTCCTCGCGGTTGACCCCTCCGAAGGCATGCGGGAAGTGGCAGCCGGTAGGTTCGCGGGTGTGGAGAACGTCAGTGTCGCGGCCGGCGATGCACTGTCGGTCCCCGCTCGCGAAAACGAATTCGACTACGTGCTTTCCAACATCGCTCTGCACCACGTCCCGCCCGAGAACCGGCATGATTGCGCGAAAGAGATAGCTCGCGTTCTCAAGCCCGGGGGAGAGTTCATCTATGCGGATTTCTTCTGCGACGTCGAAGGCGGTCCCGGAGACGCGTCATGGTGCAAGAACATAATCGAAAGTCACACAGCTTATGCGATGGACTGCATCGACTGCGGCGCAAACGAGATGATGATACTGATGTTCAAATCCCTGCCGGCCACCCTCCAGGCCGACGGCGAGCATCTAACCACCGAACAAACCTGGATAACCCAGCTCCAACGCGCCGGCTTCCAGGACTTCAAAGTAATCTCCATCCCTCCCGAAGCCGCATGCAACCGCATCCTCCACGCCTTCAAGAAATAGCGCGAAAAGCGAGCGTCCGACGAATGCTTTATTTATGCCATCTCTTTCACAATATCTCTTGTTAAGACCACTTTGGCATACAGGGATGACAGTGCAGCCATAAAGGAGGCATGAACCTCCGATGCCTCTATGGTTTTGTTGTTAAAGGACAAGTCCCTTGTCGCACATGCATCCTCGGCAACTATACAATTGAAGCCCAGGTCGAAAGCCGCGCGGGTAGTCGCGTCTATACACATGTGGCTCATGGCGCCACAGATTACTAGATCGTCAATGTGCGCATTCCTCAGGATTTCCAATAAGGATGTTTCGCGAAAGCTGTTTGGGTAATTCTTGACGACAACTGTTTCGCCCTCATGCGGAGTCACCCTGTTATTTATTTCTGCTCCATCTGTTCCAGGCAAGAAGAAGCTGGCGTCAGGAGAGAGAGAAACGTGCTGTACGTGAATGATTGTTGATCTTGTCTTTCTGAATTCATTCAAGAGAATCCGGGCATTTTCTACAGCACCTTCCATGCCGACAAGTTCCATTTTGCCACCGGGGAAATAATCATTCTGTAAATCAACCACAACAAGACATTTATCCATGTTGGCTCCTTTTCGGTTCAGCGGCGCGATGGATACGCCGCGTTCGTCAGGATGCGCTTGTCATGTGATTGCTTGATTCTCTACTCAACTTCAAAATTCTCAGATTTATAATTGCTGTAGTACCTTCCATCTTGAGCAGTGAACCTGAGTACGCAGTAATCGGGATCAGTTACACCCTTTGGATAATACATTTCATCGCCATGCCTCCAGATCTCTTCCTTGGATTCGCTATCCTGCAGGACTTCCATGGCACCTTTAAGCATAACGCCCTTGAAAAAACGTTTATCAAAGAAATATACGCAAGCTTTCGGGTTGTTGAGATACTGTCTTACCCTCATTGAGGATGTATTAGTCGTGAAGAAGACATGCTTTATACCTTCCCTTTTCCTCGGCGGAAGCATTGCCTTTGAATTGGGAAAACCGTCTTCATCAACGGAACTGATAATAGAAACATTCGCTTTGTCGATCAGATTGCCAATTGTTTTGCTCGCATCTCTCATCTGTATTTCCTCCTTCACGGGACGCGGGAAGCGAGCGCCCGGTAGACGCTTGTTTATGCCAATTCTTTCACAGCGTCTCCTGTATAACTACTTTGGAACAAGGAGATGAAAACGCGGCTTCAATTGGCTGCCTCCAGCCAGGCGGGGACATGTTGCCATGCTGTTTTGAGTTCTTCGTTCCTGGCCATGCAATCGGGCAGATGTTCTTCCAGCAATGTCCAGAACTCAGGCGAGTGGTTCATGTGGAGCGTGTGGCAGAGCTCATGAAAGAGGACGTAATCGATCAGTTCTTCGGGCACAAACAGCAACTTGAGGTTAATACTGATGTTTTTCCTGCTGGAACAGCTGCCCCACCTGGTCTTCTGAGATCTCACCTGTACCTTGTTTATCTTGAAGCCGCGTTCATCGGCAACTTCGCGGAGGCGCGGCTCGAGGCTTTCTTGCGCCTTCCGGTGCAACCACCCGCGCAACAAAGTTTTCACGTTTTCGTGAGCGTGGATTCCGCCTCCGATAAGCAAACGCCCCTCGCCCCGTTCTTCGAGGGATACGCAAGGCAGATCGTCTGTCCTGTACTCGATTTCCCATTCTTCGCCGATGCCCCGCAGAACCAGACGCTCGGGCAATGCGCGGCTTTCTGTATCAAGGAGATGATTTCGCTGCTGTTCAACTTTTGCGTAAGTCTTTTCTATCCATGCCCGCTTCTTTTCCACAATCCCCGCGACCATTTGCAAATCGAATCCCTTCGGGACAACCACCACCAGCCCATTGCGCGCGGATACATTAAGAAGCACACGTCTTGCTCGCGCACTTTCTCGTATCGTGTATTCTTGACCTGTCACCAGGACTCCAAATCCTTCCCAATGAAACGGAGTATGTCCAAGCTATGACCTACGCCGGGACCAGGGGGCAGAACCAGGGGGTCAGGTCTTTCGGAACATGGGGTCAGGTCTTTTATTGTTTGCTGCTGTCCTCAGCTCGAGATACCCGTAACAGTAAACAATAAAAGACCTGACCCCATGTTCCCTGCTGCTGTCCTCAGCTCGAGATACCCGTAACAGTAAACAATAAAAGACCTGACCCCATGTTCCCTGACCCCTTGTTCCCCCCGGATCCCCGTTGGTGTGAACCTGAAAGACCTGGCTCCGGTTTTCTCAGAGGGATTCGATGAAGGCTTCGACTCGTTCGCGGGTCTGGGCTTCGGAGTAGACGCGAGAATCGGTCATGTCGGCTTCGATTATCAGTGCCGGTTTGCCGGTGCGCTCGGTGATGGCACGTGACAGGTCGTACTGTCCGAGCGAGTAAGGCTTGCACGAGCGGTTGGAGTGCATCACCAGGCCGTCCGCCGAGAACTTCTCCATGAGAGCCACCAGCTGGTCGAGCATCAGGTCGATTGAGATGTTCAGGTATACCTTCGTGTAGGCGTCGGCCATGCTGGTAAGCGGGTCGTCTATCTTGATGTCGATGGCCCACGCGGTGGTGTAAGTATCGGCTACCAGGCATGCGTGATTCTGCGCGAAGAGGTTCCCCAGGCTTCGCATCTCGTACCATATCGGGATGTTGTCCCAGATCAACCTGAACTTCTCCTCGGGCACCGCGCTTATCCCCTGCTCTATCCTGTTCTCCATCTCCTGCCTGAGGAGCTTGTAGTAGTCGACGACCTGTTGCGTGCCTCGCAATGTGACGATGGGCGCCATGTGGATGAACGCGTCAAAGCAGGTGAACGGCGAGGGCTTGTGCTCCGCGGTCTTGAGCACACCCTTCCACAGGTCGACCGCCTCGACGCTCAGCATCGCGACCTCCGCGAACCTGTCGAGCGAGAAAGCTTTGCCGGTCTTCTCTTCCAGAAAGCTGATGAGCTCGAGGCACTGCTTCTTCACGTACTCGGTCGCGTGCTCGGGTTTCTCTTTGTGGATGAAAGGTGTATCCATCAGGAACAACGGGACGTTGAAGAACCTGGCGAGCTCTTCGTACCACTTGATCACGGTTCCGCAGATATTGTTGCAGCACAGTAGGAAGTCCGGCTCGGGTAGCCCTCCGGGGATCGCACCGCCCTTGGTGACGGCCGCGCCGATGTCGAGCCTCGCGTACGAGCACACATCGCGCGAGAAGCCCATGTTCTCGGCCACCTCGGCGAGCTCGGGAGCTATGTGGGAGGCGCCGCACATCGCGCCGTGGTTCTCGGGGTAGACCGGGATGACGTCCATGGCGATGAGGAACTCGACCGGCCCGCCTGAAGTGATCCAGCAAACCGGCTTGTGCGTACCCTCGGGCAACCTGGTCGTCTTGGCCTCGATGTAATAGTTGGTGATGAGCTGCTTCATCTGCTCGGTCGCCTGTATCTTCGACGTGAGCAATCCCTTGTCTTCGGCACTCACTCTACGACCCCCTTATGGTCTCGATAAGCGCCTCCACCCGGGTGCGCAACTGTTCGATGGACACCGAGCCCTGCTCTATCTCGAGGTTCAGCGAAGGAACCCCCTGGTCATCGAGAGCCTTCTTGATATGCGGATAGTCGAACGCGTGCGGCTCGCAGAACTTGAACATCCAGAATATTGCGCCCTTTGCCTTCGACTCGGCGACCCGCCCGGCCAGGCACACCGCGCGGTCGCGGTCGGTGCGGTGCTTGCACGGGCAAGACTGGCGCTCCCACAGGCGTTCGGTGATGCTCTCGACCGGGTCGATTCCCTCCGGCGCCTCGGTGTCGAAGTAGCGGCGCCCGTTACAGAAGTCGTCGTCCACAATTGTGCCGCCGACGTCCTCGACCATCTTGAGGAAATCCCACTGGTCCATGACCGAGCCTATGCCGAAGAGCCTGACCCGTCCGTCAGGCTCTGACCCGGCGCCGGAGGACTTGAGGTCAGCGAGTATTTCCTCGAGGATGGCGTTATGCTCGCTCTTCTCCATTAGGGCGCTCGATGTCACGATCCAGAGCGCCTCGTCACAAGAGACGAGCCCGGGATTCTCTAGGCGAAGCGCGTACAACTCCGAAAGCAACCGCCGGTTCTTGTTGTAGATCTTGATGCTCTCATTGAGTGCGTCGTCATCGATGGGCCCGAGGGACTCCTCCATCTTCCTCTTGAAATGAGAGAGCTCGCTGACGGCGTATTCGTGCGCGGAAGGTCCTTCAAACCGCACGGGAAGCACGATGTCCCCGTGCACGGCAAACCCCGCGTTGAGGCGCCATATGTCGGAGAGCCGCATCATGGTATCGCAAGTATGGACGAAGACGGTTCCGTCCATGAAGGAGAGCTCCCCCTCGAGGGCCATGTCGAGGCCCGTGCGAGCCAGCGAGCAGCAGTAGCTCTGCAAGTGAGCCCCGCTCTTCGAGATAGTGCGGTTCTCTCCCGTAATGCGTACGGGAAGGGCGCCCGCCGCGTGTATCATCTCTTCTGGCGCCAGGCAGCAGAAGAACCCCAGGACCTTTCCGCCAGTGCGCTCCTTCCACCCTCGCGCCCACGCATAGGGGTCGTCCCGCTTTTCCAGGAGTCTCTTGAGAGAGTCTGAGGCCATCTACACTCCTCTCGTCACCACTGCTCTTGAGCCGAGTCCACGGGCCGGGCCTGACGCGGCACGTAAAATCCGCTAGCCGGTCCCGGGCAGGCCAAGGGATCGGCCTTCCTCTTACTGCTCGAGTTCCTTTCGTAGTATCTTACCCATCTTGGTTTTAGGCAACTCTTCGCGGAACTCCACTGCCCTGGGCACCTTGTGCTCGGACAGGTTCTTTCCGGCGAATTTCTTGACGTCGTCCTCGGTGAGCCCGGCTCCCTGCTCCGGCACGACGAACGCCTTGAGGCTGAGCCCCCGGAAGTCGTCGAAGAGGCCGACAACGGCAACCTCTTTGATGAGGGGATGCGTGCGAAGCACTGCCTCCACCTCAGCCGGGTACGCCTTGAAAGCACCGGAGACTATCATGTCTTTCCGGCGATCGATGATATAGAAGTATCCTTCGTCATCCATCCGCGCGATATCGCCTGTGAAGAGCCATCCATCCCTGACGGTCGTCTCGGTCTCACGCGGTCGGTTGTGGTACCCCTTCATGAGACATGGGCTCTTGATGGTGAGCTCGCCCGTCTTCTCGGGGGCAAGTTCCCTGGTTCCAGTTTCAAGATCTACGATCCTGAATTCGACGTCCGGGAAAGGAATGCCTATCGAGCCGGGTTTGTTGACACCGTGCGCGGGATTGGCCGATTGGGCCGTGACCGCTTCGGTGAGGCCGTATCCCTCCAGCAGCACCGCGTCGGTGAGGTTCTCGAACCGCTGTCGCACGTCCGCCGGAAGAGGCGCCGAGCCGACGAATACATACTCGAGAGAAGACATATCCGCCGTTTCGATGCCGGGCAGTTCGGTCAGGACCGCGAGGGTCGAAGGTACCCCGATCAAGAGCTTCGGCCTGGCTTTCTCGATCGCCCCAACAAGCTCTTTCCATCCCTGGCTCCCGATGAGGACGGTCGCGGCCCCCTTGAACAATGGGGCGTTGATCCCAGCGCTCATCCCGTAGCTGTGGAAAAGCGGAAGGGCCGCCAGTACGGAGTCTCCCTTGCCGAACTCCACCCATGCCGCGAGCTGAGCGGCGTTCGCAACCACTGCGTAGTGAGTAAGCACCACCGCTTTCGGCAAGCCGGTCGTTCCGCCGGTATAGATCAGTACGCAGGGATCCTCGCGCGGGTCGATATCCGGCTCGGGAAGCGCCGGCCCACCACGCTCCAGCAACCCGACGAAATCATGCACCTGTGGACCTCGCGGCAAGATCTCGCGCTTGCCGGTGGGGGCAAAGCCGCATCCCGTCGCTATTACCGCGTGCAGGTCCGCGCCCTCCTGCACCGAACTGACCTTCCGCCAGGCGGCATCGTTGCAGATGAGGACCTTGAAGCCGGCATCCCCGATCGCCTGGGCGAGCTCTCGCTCGACCAGTGCCGGGCTCAACATCACCGCTGTTGCACCGGCGCGCATTACCCCGTAATAGGCGATGGGGACCTCGGGGCAGTTCGGCATATAAATGCCGACCATGTCACCCGGGGAGACCCCGAGTTCGGCGATGGCAGAGGCAAACGCCTCAATATGTGAAGCAAGCTCACCGAACTTGACGGTCGCGTCCCCAAAATAGAGCGCCACGTCTTTCGGGTTTCGTGCGGCCATGTCCAGTACGGTCTTGTAGACGGGCACGACGGGGTATTCGATGGATTGAGGAACCCCGGGGTCGTATGCGGACAGCCATCGCCTGTTCATCGATCTCCCCGCATTGCCTTGCGATACCGCTTCCAGCCTTGACGACGGATAACTCCTTGAGCCGGGTTTCTCCAGGCCAAAATCTCTTGCTCCCGGCAGCTAAGCGTTGGCGCGCTCGCCCGCAATCAAAGCCGCGCCCAATGCCCCTGTGTGCTGAGGCATCTCGGGCACCAGTATCTCGGAGGCGAACCTCTTTTCGAGGGCCTTGACCACGCCCCTGTTGCGAGCGACTCCTCCGGTCATGATTATCTTCTGCTCGACGGGCACCCTGGCGGCCATCGCGTATATCCTCGAGGCTATCGCCTGGTGGATGCCGGCGACGATGTCGACCTTGCTCACACCTTCGGCGACC
>Ga0182021_10006371_pt1 | contig 14008 bp, 18 predicted proteins | sample 612E3MmetaG_FD_120493 | JGI IMG/M metagenome (GOLD analysis project Ga0182021, IMG submission 120493) | Permafrost microbial communities from Stordalen Mire, Sweden - 612E3M metaG (Illumina Assembly) | ecosystem: Environmental > Terrestrial > Soil > Wetlands > Permafrost | place: Sweden...
GCCCACCGAGGGATCCGTATAGCTGTTTAGACCGACGCCGGTGTTGACGCCGCGATCATGCCACTTCCCGAATTCATAGATGGTGGGCATGAATGTTCCGATGAGGAAGAAGCCGTCGAGGAACAGATTCTTCCCATCGGTGACGGTCAATGAGGCGGTGTCACTGGTAACACTGCCGACTGCATTGGTGACGGTCACCGAGTAGGTCGTTCCGTTGTCCGCAGGGGTTGTCGCAGGGGTGGAGTACGAAGGCGAAGTGGCGCCGTTGACGTCGGCGCCGCCTTTCTTCCATTGGTACGCGAGCGTTCCGGATCCGGAAGCGGTCACGCTGAAGGTGGCGGTTTGGCCGGCTACCACCTGCTGGTCGTTCGGCTGCGACGTGATGGACGGATCGGTCGACCTAGGGGTGGGTCTGTTCGCGCTTCCCGAGGAGCCGCAGGAGCTGCAGACAATGAAGAGCGCTACCAGGCCCAAACACAGGGCTTGGCTATGGGCGGAGACCGGAAACGAAAGGCGCGCGAAGCTAGACGTAGTCATATTGTCACTCCAGGGGCAAGAGGCTCTCTAGACCAGGAGTAAGGCTGTCAAGCAGTCTACGGGGTGTCAAGCTGCTCGCAAGACTCCGGGCGTGAATTCGCGCGTCACGTGCGGGCAGGATTTCAGGGCGGAGGGATGAAACGGACCTGCGACCGGCCCACCGCAACATGTCGTAGCCGCGGATTTCGTCGCGGATTTCTCCCGTTGCCTGGCAGGACACATCCTGATAGGGATCGAACGAATATCATTGATTCCTCAGCTGCGTAGAACGACCGGCCCAAGTCCAATGGCAGAAACACCGCGTGTCCTGATTGTTGCCGAAAACGCTTCAGCCAAATTTGGCGGGGAGGCGTTCCTGCCCTTGCACTATTTCCGCGTCTTGCGCTCGCGTGGCATTGAAGCGTGGCTCGTAACGCATGCACGCGTTCGGGACGAAATGCGCCGTGCTTTTCCAGATGATAGTGCTCGACTTCACTTCATTGAAGACAACATGCTGCATGTTGCGCTTTGGAAGGCCGGTTCGCGACTTCCGGCGCGCATCGACCGTTCCACTTTTGGAACAGCCCTTTCACTCTTGACCGCGTGGGAACTTCGACAACGGGTCATCGACCTCGTGAAGACTCTTAAGATCCAGGTTGTGCACCAACCGACTCCGGTTTCGCCCAAGGCACCGTCCATGCTATTCAACGTAGGCGCTCCAGTCATCATCGGCCCGCTCAACGGTGGCATGACGTTTCCGCCAAACATGAACTGGTTGGAAAGGCGTTCGGAGCGACTGCTTGTCGGAGGCTTACGCTTGACAGCGAACTTGGCCAATCGCCTGATCCCGGGCAAGCGACACGCAGCCAGGATCCTCGTGGCCAACAGCCGAACAAGAAATGCTCTTCCTCGGCTGCCAAAATCCGTGGAGATTACGGAAGTCGTCGAAAATGGAGTGGACCTCACGCGCTGGCAAATTCAAGCGCGCGAACGTCATCCTGGCTCCTTCAGAATCGCTTTTGTTGGTCGACTCGTGGATTGGAAGGGCGTGGACCTACTGCTGGAAGCAATCCGGCGCGTTGCAGGGCTCGCGGACGTCCATGTCGGTATCTTTGGCGACGGCCCGGAACGCGCCCGGCTTGAAGAGAAGGCCAAGCAGCTGAATCTAGGTTCTTCCATTACTTTCTATGGGTTCGTGCCGCAGACGCGAGTCGCGGAGTCGCTGGGCGCCTTCGATGCGTTGGTGCTGCCAAGCTTGTACGAATGTGGTGGCGCCGTTGTCTTGGAAGCCATGTCGCTCGGGATGCCGGTCATTGCCAGCAATTGGGGAGGACCTGCGGACTATCTGGACTCGACGTGCGGAATCCTGATTCCTGTGAGTGGATGCGAACCGTTCACGGTGGCCCTCGCAGATGCCATTTTGCAACTGGCGCAATCTCCAGAAAGGTGCCGTACCATGGGACTCGCCGCCCGTAACAAGGTCGCTGCGCTATTTGACTGGGAGCGCAAGGTCGACACTATGTTGGGCATTTACTCGGAGGCAATCGGCGTCGATTCGGCTCGGTAGTGAATTCGGCAGTGAATCAGATCTCGCGCGTGGATTACCTTCTGGATGTTCGGTAGACCGTGTACGACTTCAGGAGGCCGTAGGCGAACTCCAGATAAAGCTGACCGTCTGGAAACAGGCTGCGCAGATCCCCGAGCCTAAGCACCCGTGTTCCTTCAACCATGTCCGTGTAGGCCGGGAGTCTAGGTCTCCAATGGTTGATGAACCATCGGCGGACGGCATCCGGATAAAACCACCAAAACGGCATGCCACAGTGGGCCTCGATCGGAAACCATCGACTGGGGGTCTGAATCCAATAGTCTTGTCCCAGCCTCCTGGCTTCGTGCGCGAATGCGGCCTGCTTGGGTTCCAGCCCGACATGCTCGATGACGCTGTTTGAGAACACCAAGTCGAATTGGCGGTCAGGATACTGATGCACGTCACAGGCGTCTCCCTGAAGAATCGTGGTCTCGTGCTGAGACTTTTCTTCCTGGGCGATCCAGTCGACCTCAAGGTTGAGGATTGTGAGTTTCAGGGGTACGTCGACATGTTTCCAGAGGCTCACCGAACCTCCGAGGTCAAGAACGCGCATGCCTGGAAATGGGCGCATGCGTTCGCAAAATTGGCGCATGCGAGCGGCTCGCCGCTTGTTCATGAAGTCAGTCTTCAGGCTGCGCCTATTCGCACCATCGTTGTTTTCGATCATATCGGGGGAATAGTCTTGCATGGGGCCAAGGGTTGCTCAAGGCTCGTCTGCACGGCCCATCCGTTTTCAACGATTCAGCCTGCGACACGATTTCTCTGTCATGGTGCCGTTAGGAGTTGTCAATAAATAAACTTTACAACTATTGCGACTGGCGAGGATGGATGGTGTAGTTCCATTCGCCGTGAAACCGCAGCGGCGCGATGTTGATCCCTGCCATTTCAACATCGCTGATCTTTCGCCCGACTGGATACCACTACTGTTTGAAAAGTTGTCAGTCCGTCGAGAACTGGGCGAAAGAATAGGGATGGAATACCTGCTTGATCGCCAAGGAGAGACGTGCCTGGCCGCGTACCTGGAGCGGATCGGAGCCGCGCTCAGGACGGAACCGCAGCGCAGATCGTTTGCCGTGTACGCCATGGGCTTGATGGGCGACGGGGAACGCAAGAGCGCCGAGCTGATGGCGGCGCGAGCGTGCCCGGACCCCGACTTGGTCGATAGTGCGCACCAGCGGCTGGCATATTTCACCCGGGGGGCGGAGTGGTCTGACCGGGATGTCCGCAGGGAAGCCGCTCGCTACGCCCTGGAAGCGATGACGGCCCGCGAGCCGGTGTTGGACTGGATCATCGACGACACTGGGTTTCCGAAACAAGGTCGCCATTCTGTGGGCGTGCAGCGGCAGTACACGGGGACGCTGGGCAAGGTCGGCAACTGCCAGGTAGGCGTCAACCTGAGCATCACCACCCGTTCGGATCATGTGCCGGTGGATTTCGCGCTGTACCTGCCGGAGAGCTGGACGGAAAATCCTGCGCGGCGAGCGGACGGACACATTCCGAAGGATGTGAGATTCAAGACCAAGCCTGAGCTGGCGTTGGAAATGATCCAGCGTGCGGTCGTCGATGGGCTGCCACCCGGGCTGGTGTTGGCGGACAGTGCGTACGGGGACAGTGCGGACTTCCGACGCGTGTTGCGCTGCGAGGGTTTGGACTATGCCGTCGGTATTCACCGAACCTCGACGGTGTGGCGCCTGGACTCGCTGGGACGGCGGCAAGGGGAGCCGGTGGCGGTCGGCGATCTGGCCAGCGCCATCGGCCGTCACGGGTTTCGCCGAGTCACCTGGCGCGAGGGGACCGGGGGCAAGCTGGCGTCGCGGTTCGCTGCCGAACGTGTGGTCCTCGCCCAAGACGACAAAGTCGACCCTGCGCAACGGGAGGTGGTCTGGCTGCTGATGGAATGGCCCTATGACGAGGAGGAGCCGACCAAATTCAGCGTAACCACGCTGCCGGCGACTATGAGCAGGCGACAGCTCGTTCGGCGGGTCAAGGGGCGCTGGCGCACCGAGCGCGTGTACCAGGACGCCAAGGGCGAGCTCGGCTTGGACCACTACGAAGGCCGCAGCTACCGTGGCTGGAACCACCACGTCTCAGTCGTACTGGTCTGCTTCGCGTTCATCGTCGCCGAGCGGGTCGGGTCTTTTCCCCCCTCGGCCGGCGACGCCGCCGCCCGGCCATCGCGCAAGCGTCGATACGGTGCGGACTCCGGCTCGCCCGGAACGGCACTTCGAGGACTCGTTCATCACCGTTCGGCAAGCCGTCGCTCGCGTTCTGGCCACGTGGCTGCCTCGCTGCCCGCTCTGCCATCGACCGCAACCAGCGCCTTCGCGTGATGTCGGCCACTCGCACCGTCGGAAAAGATCATGTTTCAAACAGTAGTGTTAGCAATGTCCTGCTCGACGATCTGGACAAGGAGCTGGAGCGCCGAAGCCACCGGTACGTCTGTTATGCTGACGACTGTAACGTGGTTCGTGAGGTCGCGGGCAGCCGGCGAACGGGTGATGGCATCCCTGGAAGCGTTTCTGTGCAAACGCCTACGGCTGAAGGTCAATCGTGAAAAGAGCGCGGTCGCAAGACCCTGGGACCGCAAATTCGTAGGATACTCCTTTACCTCGAATTGAGCCTGCCCCGGTTTTGTGGACGCCTCCAATATGAAGGAGGACATCCATGCAACGAAGAAAGAGACGGACATTTACCCGACAGTCCAAGGCTGACTTCCACGCTCCACGGCGAGCAGTTTCCCGCCAGCAAGATTGTAAAGCTGTATCACGAGCGCTGGGAACTGGAACTTGGCACGACGAAATCATCGAGATGCTCGACCGCATCGAAAGTATCCGAAGCCGCACCGTGGCCGGAGTCGAGCAAGAGTTGGGGGTATCCTGCTGGCGTTCAACCTGATTCGCTTTGAGATGGAAAGAACGGCCGATGATCCTGGCCTCGAACCCACGCGGACCAGTTTCGTTTCCGCTCTCCGAATCGTCTGCGATACCTGGTCGTGGTGCGCGCTCGCCTCACCCGGCGCGCTGCCCACCCGGCTCAGGACGATGCGTGACTTCTTTCCCAGCCTTGTGCTCCTGGATCGACAAAGATCACGCCGCTATCCCCGCGCCCTAAAGACCAAAATGAGCAACTACTCGCGCAAACTCCCCACCCATTCGCGAATGGCGGATACTGAGGCGAGCTCAAATCGCAAATCGAAAAGAAGACAGGACTGCGAGTTCAAGTCTCCTTACGGTCGGATGCTAGAAAGAAAGAGGATTTTCGCCGCTTCCCTTCGATGGATTGTGGAACGCACCTTCGGATGGTCAAAACCGCTACCGCGTACTATCCAAAGAATTCGAGTGAACAATTGCATCAAGCATTTGCGACATTCAGCCCTGTTTGGACCGTCTCACGCTTCGCAGGTTGGTCGCCCTACAATAAACTGGCCGCGCTTGCTATAGGACACCCTCTGAGCGCCTCTGAACAAAGTTCCAACTCGAAGTAAAGAATTGGGGATATGCAGGGCCGGAGAATCATGATAAACACGCGGAAAGGCCACATGTTGAAGGTTTCCATTCTGATGCCCATGCGAAACACCGAGCGGTACGTGCGAGATGCCGTCATGTCGGTACTCAACCAAGAGGGAGGCGATGTCGATCTCGTGGTGGTCGACGATGAGTCGACTGACCGATCTCTTGCCACGGTGGAAAGTATTGCGGATCCGCGCATCAAATTGCTCTCTGGAGGTGGTCGCGGCGTCTCCGTTGCGTGGAACACGGCATTTGCCAACGCGATCGGTGACATCATCATGCAGTGCGATTCCGACGATCTGTACCCGCGAGGTCGGGTGGCTTGGCAGCTAGGTTTTCTGACTCAACATGCCGAGTTCGGCGCCGTATGCGGCGGGTTCTCGACCATCGAGGCGACCGGGCGTAAAATTACTGACCTCTTTAATGGTACTTCTGTTGGCGAGGAAATCACGGAGGAGCTGCTTAATGGAGTTACCCGCACGAGCCTGTGTACATTTGCGGTGCGTCGCCGGTACCTCGAGAGGATCGGCGGCAAGCGTGAGTATTTCGAAAGTGCTGAAGACATCGACCTTCAGATTCGGCTGGCTGAGGTCTGTCGAGTCTGGTTCGAACCTCGGTCCTTCTATTCCTATCGCCTTCATGACAAGTCCATTACGCATCGCCAGGCTTCAGCGCGTCGCACTTTCTACGAGCAATACGCGCGTGAACTACGCAAACAGCGGACGTTGGGCAATGCCGACGATCTTGAACGAGGCCAGGCGCGTGAGCCCCCAGGCACCGACTCACCACCGGACCGGTCTGCCAAGCAGATCCAGGGTATGTTGCTCGGTGAAGCTTGGCAACGCCATGCCCGTGGATCAAAGATCTTAGCAATCAAGCTCGGGCTAAGAGCGCTGTTTCAAGCCCCGCTTGATATCTCTATTTGGCGGAGCTTAGCCGCATTAGTCATTAAGCCGGTTCGATCGAGTGGCAAGTAATCCATGGAAAATATTGAGGTTAGTCGGACAATGCCCCCATTGTTGAGCGTGAAAGCACGGACAGCTGCGGGCGCCACCTGGACAATTGTGGGCTATGGCGTCCAGCAGGTTCTGAGACTTGGCAGCAACCTGGTGCTTACCCGTCTTCTGGTGCCCGAGGCGTTCGGACTCATGACTCTGGCGACCATTTTCATCACAGGCTTGGAAATGCTTTCCGACGTCGGTGTGGGACCCTCAATTATTCAAAGCAAAATGGGTGACGATACGCGGTTCCTCGATACCGCCTGGACGATACAGATATTTAGGGGCTTCGTGCTGTTCATCGCGGGCCTCCTTGTCGCGTGGCCCGCGGCGCGATTCTACTCGGAGCCGCGTTTGCTACCCCTGATGGCTGCGAATTGTGTCGGGATTGCGATTCGCGGCTTCACCCCAACGCGGTTGCACTCCCTGAACCGCAAGGTTTTGATGGGTCGCCTCACATTGATGGAATCTACCTGCCAGGTTTTGACCGTCGGCATTACTGTATGCGCTGCCTGGGCGCTTCGATCGGCCTGGAGTTTGGTTATCGGCTATGTTGTAGGTGATATCGCTCGGGTAGGCCTCAGTTACATCATGCTTCCCGGGCACCGCCATCGCCTTCACATTAATCGCGAAGCTGCAGGCGAGATCGCACGGGTGGGTCGTTGGGTCATACTCAGCTCCGCTGTAACGTTCGCAGCAGGAAATCTCGATCGGTTGGCGATGGGCCGCATGCTGTCCGTGCGTGAGCTTGGTATTTACGGTATAGCTTTCAATTTGATGGGCTCCTTGGTGACCGTCGGCCGAACTATGGGTTCCCGCGTGTTCTTCCCGATACTCGCGGAGACGATCCGCGAATCGCCGGAACGACTCTATCGGCGATTCCGCAAGGCGCGCTTGGCTTGGGCGGTGCCGACTATCGCTGGTCTATTGCTCTTTGCTGTCTTGGGGGAGTGGATTGTCCACGTATTGTACCCAAGAGTGTTCCAAGATGCCGGTTGGATGCTGCGCATTCTGGCTGCGGGATCCATCGTAGCGGTCCTAAATCAAACGACTGGCACCATATGGCCAGCGCTTGGCGAATTTCGCACGATTACTGTCCTGATGATCGTTCAGGTCGCCACCATGTTCGCTGCCATGATGATCGGAAGCAAGCTCTTCGGTACAGTCGGTTTCGTGGTTGGCATAGCAAGTGTTGAACTTCTCGTGTATCCGGTGCAAGCCGTGCTCATCGCGCGGCGCAAGCTTTGGCAACCCGAGGTGGATCTGCCTCTGCTTGCAGCAAGCGCTGTGGTGGTCGCGCTTGGCGCATTCATTCGATAATTGGTGACGAGTGGCTTCTGATGACTCCAAATGATAGGGCACGAGAGAACCACGAAAGGGGTGACGGATACGCAAAATCGCGAATCGCGGATACACGACCCCAGCGTGAGCCGCTTTTCGCACGCCCGACGTATCAGCTCGCCTCGATCGATCTCTTTCGTGGACATCGTCACTATTCCCTTCGGCATGAGTCCACCCATGAGCACGCACTTTGCGTCTCAAAGGGGACATTCCTACTTGGGCCGAAGGGGACATTTGAACTTGGGCGCTACACGCAAGATGGCTGATAACAGAGATTGGACGAAGCCGCTTGCGCGAAGAGCGAGAAGATGCCGCCGATGGACCGCGAGGTCGGCAAGAAGCGGCAGCCCGATCCGGCGGTCACGCAAGAACGCCGGCGCAAAAACGCCGAGTTGCGCGCCACCCGCGCGGTGACCAACGATGTCCAGCACGCAGTTCCTGCGTGTCCGTCCGCCAGTCCGCCCCCGGGTGGCGACCTGATTCTGGTTGACGGGGACCACGCGGGGTGGTCAGGCGGACGTCGCGGGCTCGCTGGCGGCGGGCACCTGGCTGGCCGCTGCCGCGGCAGCGGCTTCGCGTGCGACTTTCCAGCGGCCGGGCAGCAGCGCGGGTAGCTCGCTCAGACGGATGCGCCGGGCGAGGCGCGGCAGCACGTCGCGCAGGTATTCCACCGGATTCACGTCCGCAAGGCGGCAGCAGGCCAGAATCGTGTACGCGATCGCGGCGCGCTCACCGCCCGCGTCCGACCCCGCGAAGAGAAAATTCTTGCGGGTCAGCGCCGCACGCACGTGCAGCCGTTCCACAATGCCGTTGTCGATCGGAATCGTTCCGTGCTCCAGAAAGCGCCCCAGCGCCTCGCGGTGATTCAGCGCGTACTGGATCGCTTTGCCGAGCGCCGACGATGGTGGCTCGTTCGGCTGATAGGCCCGGCACCATGCGACGATGTCGTCGAAGACCTCCTTGCTCCGCGCCTGTCGCGCCGCCCGCTTGGCGTCCTCGTCTTTGTCGCGGATTTCCGCCTCGATCTCGTACAGCTTCTTGTAGCCGGCGACGGGCAGCGCCGCGCGTGCGTCGCCTCCATCCAACGCCTTCACAAAATAGCGGCGGGCGTGCATGTTGCAGCCGCACTCAATGAGGTCGTCCCGCTTGAAGCTCTTGTCGAACAGGTTCGATGCGTCCGCCACTGTGTAGCCCGTGCGCAGGTTGAGCATGTCCTCGGGACCAAGCTCGCCTTCGCGTTGCCCCTGCTTCTTCCCCGTCGAGGCGAAAAGGTAAGCTGCCACATCGGTGTCACCGACGTAGCCCCACAGACTGCCCAGGCGCTTGCCTCCCAGCGCACTGTGGTCCAGCACCGGCAGCCCCGTCCCGTCCAGAAGCATTATTCCCGCCGCCAGCACCGCCTGCACCGCTGCCCGCCAGATCGGCCGCAGAAGATCCGTGCTCCATGGTCCGCCAGTGTGGATACCGGCAACACCAGTCCCATGCACTCGAAGCGCCGCTTCTGCCGATGCAGGGGCAGGCCGTCGTCGTACTTGTCCACCAGCAGTTCCGCCACCAGCCCTGGCCCCAGCCGCCCGCCCACGACCACCTTGTCTCCGCAAGGCGCCCTCACCAGCTCGCCGTCGCACGGCCGGCACACCAGCTTCTCCACCTTGTCCACCCTCACCACTACTTCCGCAGGGATCAGCTCGATCACCTCCGTCACCTCATGGCCGATGCACTCGCGCTGGCTTCCACACTTCGGGCAACCTCGTTCCCCGGGCGGCACTAGAATGAGATTTTCGATGCGGCGCAGGTGTGGTGGTGCAGGCTTGCGCAGCGACGGTTGCTTGGGCGGCTTGGTCTGCTTCTCTTCCTTCTGGTCGACACCCGAGCTGTCGCGCAGCTTTTGGTCTGCGGCCTTGGACTCTGGGCCGCCCGCTGCCTCGTCGCTCAGCTTTTCCAGCGAATCCAGGAAGAGCTTGAGCTGCGCGTTCGACACGCCTTCGTTCTTACGCCCGCCCGACAGTACCTGCGCCAGTCGCTTCTCAAGCTCACTGTTGCGCGAGACGAGCTTCATAAACAGCGCAATGACTTCGCCGTTGCGTCTCTCGGCCAGCAACGCCTGCAGCACTTCCAGCACATCGCCCCGCAACTCTACAGTCGACGACTTCTTCGTCTCCGTCGCTGTTGCTGCTTGGGTCGTGCTCACATATGCCCTGTACACGAGCACGATCTTCGTGCGCAAGACAATTCCACCGCTTGCGCGCGATTTATTCTTCGCGCGCTCTTCGTCGTTGGTTCACACCGCGTTCGACTCTGCGGCGGGCTCCCAACGCCGCGAGGTCCGCACTCGGCTCATGTCTATCCCCTCCAGCAACATGCCCAGCTCGTGTACGTCCAGCGCCACACACGCCACCTGGCTGCCCACCTGTTGTGAAAACGCGAATCGCCCTTGCTCCAGCCGCTTGTGCACAATGGTGAAACCGCCGCGCGTCCACAGCAACAGCTTCACCTGCGTCTTCCGTCGGTTCAAGAAGACGAAGACGTGCCCATTGAGTGGATCCCGGCCCAGCACTGCGCGCACTTCATTCGACAACCCATCAAATGACCGGCGCAGGTTCACCGGCGCCGTCGCGAAGTACACCCGCACTGCTCGCGGCAGCAGGATCACGGCAGACCTTCAAGCGCTTTCACCGCCGCTGCCAGCCACTCCGCGGGCACCGCCGCCGCGTCGGTCACCTCGACATCCACCCCGTGTGGCAGACGCAGCACAACCGTGGCTGGACTTGCCTTCATCACCGCGGGAATGAACGACACCGCATCACTTTGTCGCTTCAGATGCCGACCAGCATGGCCCCGTTTCTCAAGCTGCTTGCGCCACCAGATGAGCCGCTGGACGTTCACGCCTTGCGTGCCAGCAAATCTTGAAAGCGACAACCCGCTCTTCTCCCACGCTGCGAGCACCGTCTCTGCGTCTTCCTGCCGCCACCGTCGGGCTGTCAGCTTCGTCAACTCGCGGAGATTACTGTCGGTCTCTTTGTTGATCATCCGACGGAGTCTGCCCCGCCAGGCGTGCCAGGGTGGGCCATCATCGGAAGGCGGACGGGCGGACGGACACGTTCCTGCTGACCAGCGGCGCTGCCCGTATTGTGAGAGCCTCGAAACTCAAGCCGGTTGGCCAGGGCAGGGAGTCGTTCGTCTGGGATTATGTCCCGGGGTATTTCCTTCGGCAGCGCCATGTGCGTGAGACGCTGGCCTGCGCGTGCGGCCAGTAGATCCTGGCGTAGGCAAGACCTGCGTGCTGCGCGCCTTCCGCAAGCGTCTGCCGGAGGCTCCTTATCGCCTAACCTACTGCCACAACGTCACCCTCGGCCGACGCGATTTCTACCGCCAGCTCTGCATCGCCCGGGGCCTGTCACCGTCGGTCACCGCTACCGGCGTCTTCCACGCCGTCGCCACCCACGTCAACGACCTTGGCAAGGACCGTATCCACCCCGTCTTTCTCCTCGACGAGGCCCACCTGCTTCATCAGGACACGCTCGATCATTTGCACATCTTGCTCAACTACGAGTGGGACAGTCGCGCGCTCCTGTCGCTGGTGATGGTCGGTTTGCCCGAATTGCTCGACCGGCTGTCCATGCGACGCAACCGCTCGCTCTTCTCGCGGCTGCACCGGCGATTGCGAATCGACCCACTGTCGTCAGTCGACACCGGCGAATACATCGGCATGCGCCTCCACCGTGCGGCTTGCGAACGCGAACTTCTCGCCTCCGACGCCATCGCTATGATCCACGAAGCCGCAATGGGCGGTATGCGCGACGCCGACCGCCTGGCCACTGCTGCCCTCCGCGAAGCCGCTCGAAAGAAGCGCAAGCTCGTCGAGCGCGATGCCGTAGCCAGGACAATCGACGCCCACACCAACGGCGACACCGGCGCCTAAATCGCCATCACGCTGCTGAACCCTGGCGAGCCGACTCGACGATGGGCATTGCGAGCACTGCGCGGGCGACCGTCACCCGAACGATGCCCATCGACGAGTCGGCTCGCCTCTCCATCATCCAGCCTGCGCGGCCACAGTTTTCAGGTGATCATTGAGGACTCCCACCCACAAGACCGACTCGACGAACTCCTGCCGCATTTTTGGCGGCCGCCAGACCAGCCAGCCAAGCCGCCGTCGCCTGCCTGACAGTCACCGTGATTCACTGGCTGCGGGGGCGTACGTCGTCAGTCGGACGGTTACCACGACCGCTACGGTTTTGAGGGAGAACACTCAGCCGTATTCTCTGCAATCGGGGATTGCGCAGCCGCATCCTGCCTTCCGGCGCTCACGGGGTTGGCAAGGCGGTGGCCGACTCGGATAAGTCTTCGTTCAAGAAAGTAGTAACTCACGACCGTGAAGAGAAAGACGCAAACGATGTTGTACGGCCAGACTTGGAGCCGCCCCAGCACGAGTGAACGATCGTGAACAGGTGAGAGAAACATCTGCTGCCAAAGATACATGCCATAGGAAAGTCGCCCCATCCACTTCAACGGCTTCCATTCCAAGAAGGTGGACAAGGAGGATCGCGGATTCCCAGCTGTGCCGATGAGCATGATTGGGACAAGGAAGGCTTGGGCCGCATAAAGCATCATTCCCATTTTGTAGCCACCACGATTCATTTGGGAGGATACAAGAAACAGACAGATAGCCGCATTGCCGACGGCCGGCTTTTGCAGGATCGTCCAGTACTTCGAGCGGTAGTATCGGTGGGCATACGCAAAGAGCGAGCCCCAGAGAAGACCATCGAGCTGAATATCCGTTCTGCCCCAATAGATCGCGGCTATTGTATAGATGTGGTACTTCCACGCAATCAGTCGCCAGACCGCGAGGATCGGACAAAGCACGATTGCGATGGTGAAACCACGGCGAGTTCCCATCGCCACAAGGAGACCGGGCCAGAGAAGATAGAAGTGTTCTTCCACCGCAAGTGACCAGAGATGTCCCAGATACCAGCCCTTGCTAACCCAATTCGCGAAGAACAGGACGCCGCTCAGCCACTCGAGTGGCTGGATCGGCACGACCCCGGTGATACCCAAAACCCCCAGCACAAGAAGGAGCAAGAGCAGCGGTGGCAGAATTCTAAACGCTCGCCGTATGTAGAATCCACGGAGACTGAGCTCACCGCGCTGTTCGATTTCCTCGAGAATTCTTGAGGTGATGAGATAGCCGCTAATGCCGAAGAAGATGCGCACACCGAACAAGCCACAAACACCCAATACCGGCCTTTGTGGCAGGCCTGGATGGGCAGCCAGGAAAGATTCTTGTCCATGTTGCAACAGGACAAGCAAGATTGCTATGGCACGCCAGCCGTCCAACGTGGCTATATAGCCGCTTCGAGATGCGCGAGGAGCGTCTCGCAGCGGAAGTGTATTGTCGGAGCGACTATTTGTCATCGCGGATCTCCGCTACGGAACACTATTGCGATCACAGCAGCGCATAGTCTCATACGAAGGATGAACGTTCAACCTTTGCGCGCCATCATGCCCAAGCCGCGTCCGGTGACCCTGGCTACAAGCAACTGATGCGTGTCGAGCAGTGCTGGCACACCGTCAAAGGCGGCCTGCGCACCCGGCCCATCTTTCACGGGACGCCGCACCGGATCTGCGCGCACGTGTCCTTGTGTGTGCTGGCCTTGCTGGTTGGCACCCACTTGTTGCAATCCTTGGCCGCAGGATCGAGGATCTCGCGTCGCATCCAGCTCGACAACAAGCAGTAGGCTAGGTTTGGCTGATTCGCTGATCTATGACGGCCAGCTCCTGAAAAAGCTTCTTGGGCTGGAGGCCAATGACATCGGCGATGGCCTTGAATCGCCACCTCCAGTCAAGGCGTTTCAAGGCTTGGGCATGGTTGTACGCAGAGTCTTCCGGCCTCCAGTTGCGTGCCGCAATCGCGATGGTGTCGAGGCCCGAATCGAGGTTCGTTGTGGTTAGTGGCAAGAGCGCCTCAGGCCACAAGAGCCTGTCGATGACTTCCGTTTTCGGTGGCACACCCGCAACGGTAGCCCCATTGGCGAGAGCATCGGTCCAGCGTGCCGTGA
>Ga0182021_10006372_pt1 | contig 14007 bp, 13 predicted proteins | sample 612E3MmetaG_FD_120493 | JGI IMG/M metagenome (GOLD analysis project Ga0182021, IMG submission 120493) | Permafrost microbial communities from Stordalen Mire, Sweden - 612E3M metaG (Illumina Assembly) | ecosystem: Environmental > Terrestrial > Soil > Wetlands > Permafrost | place: Sweden...
CCCCGATCAGCGTGATGTCGCCGCGCTCGACGTAGGGAAGAAACGCGTCCTGCTGCGCCTTGTTGAAGCGGTGGATCTCATCGATGAACAGCAGCGTGCGGCGTCCCAGCTTGCGATTGCGCTCGGCCTCCACCATCACGGCTTTGACTTCCTTGATGCCGCTCAGCACGGCGCTGAAGGGAACGAAATCGGAGCGCGTCACCCGCGCGATCAGCCGCGCCAGCGTGGTCTTGCCCACGCCGGGCGGTCCCCACAGGATGATGGAACCGAGCTCGCCGCGCTCGATCTGCGCGCGCAGCGGCTTGGCCGGGCCGAGGATGTGCTCCTGGCCGCTGAACTCCTCGAAACTGTCCGGGCGCATGCGCTCGGCGAGCGGGCGGCCCTTGTCCACGGCGGCGGGCGCGCTCGAGGCAGGCGGCGTGTTATCGAAGAGGCTCATGGGAGGGTCCTCTGGCGCCGCGCTTCGTATAGCAGGATACCGGCGGCCAGCGCGGCGTTGAGGGACTCGACTCCCCTGATGGGGATCCGCAACCCCTCCGCGCCCGCGCTCATTTCGGCGCATACGCCCCGGCCCTCGCTGCCGATCACGAACGCGCAGCCGCGCGTCAGGTCGGCTTCCTCCAACTTCTTCGATGCGGACGGCGCCGCGGCGTAGACGTCCAGCCCGCGGCTTTCGAGCGCCGCCAGCGCCGCCGCGGCATCCAGGCCCGCCACCAGCGGCACCCGGAAGATGGACCCCGCCGACGCGCGCACGGCCTTCGAGTTGGCCGGGCTCACCGTGCCTTTGAGGAACATCAGCCCGGTGGCCCCGAAGGCTTCGGCGGCCCGGACGATGGCACCCGCATTGCCGGGATCCTGAATCCCGTCGAGAACCACCACCAGCGGCTGCTCGGCGAAGAGTTGGTCCACCTCCCACTCCGGCGGCCTCACCAGCGTCATGACGCCTTGCGCGGCCTGGGTGCCGGAGACGGCCTGGAACAGGGCGTCGGACAGAATCGCCAGGCGAGTTCCCGGTAGCCGCCGCAGGTGCGCCTCCACCGCTCGCCGCGCCGATTCGGCGGCCAGCACGGCGCCGATCGCACACCCGCTCCCGAGCGCCTCTTCTAAGAGATGGAAGGTCTCGGCCACGCAGTATCCCTCGCGGGTCCGCGTTCCACGCGCAATGGCGCGCCGCACCTCTTTGAGCAGCGGGTTGGCCGGACTGGTCACCACTTCGGCTTTTACCACGTTCTCTCCAGTTTCGCCTATCATCGTAGTCTGTATCGTGGCCATGCGACGGTTGCTCGAAATCGCTCTGATCGCAGTGCTGGCGATCGGCGTTGCCATCGCCGCGCTGGTTCTGCGCACCGCGTGGCGCATCGAGCGCCAATCGACGCGAGACGAGGCGCGCCCGGCCGATGTGATCGTGATTCTGGGAGCCGCCGAATACCGCGGCAAGCCATCGCCGGTGCTGCGCGGACGCCTCGATCACGGGCTGGACCTCTACCGCGCCAAACAGGCGCCGCTGATCCTGACCACGGGCGGCGCGGGCGGCGATCCGGTCTTCACCGAAGGTGCGGTGGGCCGCGATTACCTGCTGCGCCACGGCGTTCCTTCCGAGGCCGTCCTGGTCGAGTCCGAAGGCGACAGCACCATGCATTCGATCGCCGCCTCCGTACGCATCATGCGCCGCATGAACCTGAAATCCTGCATCGTGGTCAGCGACGGCTATCACATCTACCGGGCCAAGAAGATGCTCGAAGCGCTGGGATTCCAGGTATACGGCTCGCCCCGCCCGGAGTCGCCTAAGAGCGACAACCGCCTCTGGTGGCCCTACGTCCGCCAGGCCGTCGGATATCTGCTATGGAGGGCAGGGGTCGCGATTTGAGCCCCTACAGCTTCAGCAGCACCCGCAGCCGCTTGGTCTGCACCCGGCTCACCGGAATCTCCGTCTGCTTCTTGTCGTCCATGCGCAGCAAGTAACTGGACTTGAACCAGGGGATCACTTCCTTGATCCGGTTGATGTTCACCAGGTAGGAACGGTGCACGCGCCAGAAGATCTCCGGGTCCAGGTTCGATTGCAGCTCCTCGATGGTGCGATAGTTGGACTGCCCTTCGAGGCCAGGCGCGACGATCGTGATCAGGCCGTCATTGATCGTCGCATAGATGACGTCGCTCGCATCCACGATGAAGTTGCGGTTGACGGCCCGCACCATCAGCTTGGTCCGGTGGGGCAGGCCGGGGGCGGGCGGTTCGGGCGGCTTGCTCCGCTCCTGTGCGAACCGGCGCGCGCGCTCGACCGACTGCGCCAGGCGGTCCTTGTCCACCGGTTTCAGCAGGTAGTCGAGCGCCTCCAGGCGGAACGCTTCCACCGCGTACTGGTCGTAGGCCGTGGCCAGCACGAAATACGGCAGCGTGGCGCCCTTCTCCTTGAGCGCGCGGATGACGCCCAGGCCGTCCATGCCCGGCATCTGGACGTCGAGGAACACCAGGTCGGGTTCCAGCTCCTCGATGAGCTTGACCGCTTGCAAGCCGTTGCGCGCGGTGCCGATCAGCTCGACGTCCGGAAACTCGCGCAGCAGGTAGGCCAGTTCGTCGCTGGCGAGCTGTTCGTCGTCGACGATGAGAGTCGTGAGCGTGGCGACCGCGCGATCTGGCATTCAATTTGATTCTATCGCCAGCCCCCCGTCGTGGGGCAGGCGGTTCCGCCTGCCATGGGCAGGCCAAACGGCCTGCCCCGCACGCGGCCGGTGTCGCCGAAAAGGCCAAAACATTGCCGGCCGCGGATGAAAACGGATGAACACCGATTGAAAACAAAATACTTATCGGCGTTCATCGGTGTTCATCGGCGGCTCGAAATCTTCCTCTTCGGACTCTTTGAGCATCCTCTCGCCCGCGGCCGATTTGTTCGGCAGCTTGTCGGGGAGCGGACGTCTTCGCGTCAGGCCGCGCAGGCCCGGAGCAACCTCTCCTTCAGCTCCGCCTGCTGCCCGGCGTTCAACTGCTTGCCGTCCGAGGTCACATAGAACACGTCGATGGCCTTGTGCGCGCGGGTGTCGATGAGCACCACGTCGATGTTGGCGCCCAGCGACGAGATGGTCGAGGTCAGCGCGTAGAGCAGCCCGGGCCGGTCCTCCGCCACGACCTCGATCAGCGTCGCGCTCTCGGAGGCGCGCGAATCGAAGGAGATCGCCGGCGAGATCCGCGCGCGCTTGGTCGGCAGCACCGGCGCGGGACGGCTGCGGAGCAGCTCCTTCACGTCCAGCCGGCCCAGCGTCACGCGCTCCAGCGTCAGCCGCAGGCGATCGACCTCGGTGGGATTGAGTTCCAGAGTGCGGTGCGGGTCCTCGAACACGAACGTGTCCAGGATGATGCCGCCGCGGTTGGCGAACCCCTCCGCCTTCAGGATGTTCATGCCGAACCCAGCCAGCGCGCCGGCAATCGAGGAGAGCAGCGCGGGCCGGTCCCTGGCCACCAGCGTGAGGCTGTAAAAGCCGTTCTCTCTGCGGATCTCGACGGCAACGCCGCGCTCGCGGCTGCGCTGTTCGAGATCGAAGTGCGCCTCGATCTCGGCCGGAGAGTGCATCCGCAGGTAGCGCACCGGGAAGCCCTCGAGGAATTCTTTCATCCCGGGTTTGCCGGCCTCGCCGCCCTCGTGGATGCGGGCGGTTTCAAGTTCCCGGGTCAGCTCGGCGTACCCGATCAGGTAGACGCGATAAAGCTGCTCCAGCCGCCACGGAGACATGACGCTCGGATTGACGGCGCTGATATCGGCGAACGTGAGCAACGTGAGCTGCTTCAGGGTTTCGAGCGTCCCCACCTTCGCAGCGACGAACGGCGCCGTGGCCGGATCGTCGAGGTCCCGCGAGTTCATCACCGAGGAGAGCGCCAGGTGCTGTTCGATCAGAGTGATCACCGTTCGCCGGTCGTCCTCGGGCACGCCCAGCCGCTCCATCGCCGCCGCGGCCAACTGCGCAGACGCGCCGACGTGCGCCAGGCCTTCCTTCAGCGACTTCCCGAGGTCGTGGAACAGCAACGCGAAGGAGACCAAGTCCAGCCGGTCCATCTCCGGGTACAACGCGGCGATGTGTTTGACGGCCGGATCGCGCGGCGCCCTGAGATCCTCCAGGATCCCTATGGCGCGGAGCGTGTGCTCGTCCACCGTGTAGCGATGGAAGAAGTCCCGGATCACCAGGCACTCGACCGGTCCCCACTCAGGCAACAGCGCCGCCAGCACGCCCGTCTCGTGCATGGCGCGCAGCGCCAGAGCGCAATGCGGAGTCTTCAGGATGGCCTTGAACGCCGGCCACAGGGGCGCCGGCGGATCGCTGAAGTAGCGCTTCAACTCGGCGGCGTACTGGTCCAGGCGGCGCACGGTTTCGAGCGCCAGGTGCATTCCGTGCCGCCCCACGAACTCGAACAGGCGCAGCGCCAGGGCCGGATCTTGTTCGAGGCGCTGGGGCGCGCGGAAATAGACGCGCTCGCGCGAGACATGAAACTCCGTGTTCGAAACGCGCGACCGCCAGTCGCGGAACTGCACCAGCAGGGAGCTGGACTGCACGTCGACCGCCTCGATGGCCCGCAGCGCCTCGATGGCAATGCCACGCGCGGAGCTGTAATAGCGGTGCATCCAGCGCGCCGGCTCGGCCGAAAAAAGGTCGGCGATCTCGTCCTGCAGCTCGAAGGTGAGCGTGTTGGAGTCCCGGCCCGCCCGATGGTGCAGGTAGGCGCGCAGCCCGAACAGGAAATCGCGGCCCGGAATGAGATCGGGCGCGTCATCCTCCGGGCCCGGACGCGCGTGGCGCGCGTCGCGAAGCCGCTTCAGCCACGCGATGAGCTGAAAATCCCGCAGCCCGCCGGGCGCTTCCTTGATGTTGGGTTCGAGCTGATAGATCGATCCGCCGTGCTTGGCGTGGCGCTCCCGCACCAGGCGGCACAGATGGCCCGCCAGAACCTGCGACTGGCGGTCGAGGTAGCGCGCCATGGCGACGTCCAGCTTGGCGTGCAGGCCGCGGTCGCCGGCCAGAAAGCGCTCGTCGAGCAGGCTGATGCTGAGCTCGATGTTCTGCTCGTCGAGCGCCGAGCAATCGACCGGCGTCCGCACCGAGTGGCTGACGCGCAGGTTCGAATCCCACAGACTCTGCAGGAAGGCGGAGATGGCCAGCCGCAGCCGCTCGGGGACGCCCGGCTTTTCGATCAGCAGCAGCAGGTCCACGTCCGAGTGCGGAAACAGCTCGCTGCGCCCGAAGCCCCCCACCGCAAGCAGCGCGAGGCCTTCGGGCGCGGCGAACGCCAGGTGCGCTCCGAAGGCCTCGGACACGATGGCGTCCACCTCCGCGGTGCGGCCGGCGAGCGCGTCCGCCGGCCGCGTCCAGAACTGGCGCGGGTCCATGCCGCCGCTAGAGGGCTGATTCGCCGCGGTCATCGTTTCGAATCCGGACCGCCGCGGCAACCTCGTAGACGAACAGTTTTCCGTCGCCTATCTTGCCGGTACGGGCCGAGCGGGTTAGAGTTGCGATCACCTCTTCGAGGCGACCGTCGGGAATCACCATTTCGAGTTTCACCTTGGGGAGCAGGTCCACCTCGTACTCCTGGCCGCGGTAGACCTCCTTGTGACCTTTCTGGCGGCCGTGCCCGCGCACTTCGCTCACGGTCATGCCGTCGATTCCAATGGCCTTCATGGCCTCTTTCACGTCGTCGAACTTAAACGGTTGAATGATCGCTTCGATTTTCTTCATGGGACCCTCGCGCCTAGCCTAGCATTGACCACGGGCCGGTTTCTCGCGGCCTAGGACTCCAGGTTGTAGGCCTCCTCCCCGTGCATGCTCAGATCCAAACCTTCCGTTTCGTCCCCAGGCTCGACGCGCACGCCCAGAATCATGTCGCACACCTTCAGGATTACCAGCGTGCCAACGATGGCCAGCCCCCAGGCGATGGCCGTCCCGATGAGCTGGTTGAGAACCTGCCCGCCGTGGCCATCCACCGCGCCGAGCGCCAGCACGCGGCCCGCGGAATCGCGGAAGCTGTCGTTGACCAGGCTGGTCGCAAACACGCCGGTCAGGATGGCGCCCAGCGTTCCGCCGGCGCCGTGAACGCCGAAGGCGTCGAGCGAATCGTCGTAACTGAACAGGCTCTTCACCTTGGTCACCATGAAGTAACAGACCACCCCGGCCGCAAATCCGATCAGCAGCGCCGGGAACGGTTTGACGAAGCCGGAAGCGGGAGTAATCGCCACCAGGCCCGCCACGCAACCCGAAATCGCGCCCAGCACGCTCGGCTTGCCGGTGCGGATCCACTCCGCCAGGGTCCAACCCAGCGCCGCGGACGCGGCCGCGAAATGCGTCGCCACGAATGCGCTGGTTGCCAGCGCCGAAGCCGCCAGAGCGCTGCCGGCGTTGAATCCGAACCAGCCCACCCACAGCAGGCAGGCGCCGATCACGCTGAGCACCAGGTTGTGCGGCTTCATCGGCTCGTGCGGGTACCCTTTCCGCCGGCCCAGGTACAAAGCGCAGACCAGCGCCGAGACGCCGGAGGTGATGTGCACCACGGTTCCGCCCGCGAAGTCGAAGCAGGGAACCGAGCCGCCGAGCGACGCGTTCAAAAATCCGCCTTTGCCCCACACCATGTGCGCCATCGGAAAGTACACCAGGAAAGACCACAGCGTCATGAACAGCAGCATGGCGCTGAACTTCATCCGCTCGGCGAACGCGCCGCTGATCAGAGCCGGCGTGATGATCGCAAACATCAACTGATAGACCATGAAAGTCTGCTGCGGAATCGTCGCGGCATAGTCGGGATTGGGCGCCGCGCCGACGCCGTTCAGAAACAGATACCGGAGACCGCCCACGAACGGCGAGCCTTCCGAGAATACCAGGCTGTATCCGACGACAGCCCAAATCACCGTTACCAGGCCCATCAGGATGAAGCTCTGCATCATCGTCCCGAGGACGTTCTTTTTTCGCACCAAGCCGCCGTAGAACAAAGCCAGGCCGGGGCCGGTCATCATCAACACCAGGGCCGAACTGATCAGCATCCAGGAGTTGTCGCCGGCGGACTGCGCGGACTTCACCGAGTTCTCAAGGGCGGCTAAACGCGCCCCAGCATCCTGGGACGTCTGAGCCATCGCGGCTGCCGACACGAGCAGCATCAGGGAAACGACGCGGTTTCGGTACAAGTTTGGGACCTCTCCCCGCTATCATGCAACGGCACTCCGCGTCGGGCAAACGCAATGTTTCTATGGGGACGATAGGGAAATCTTATGAGGGTTTCCGCGGCGCGAGCGCTCGCGCGTGCCGCAAGCGGGCTACCTGGCCGAAGGCGGCGCGTCATGGGAATTGACGAGCGGACACAGACTCCGGTCCGAGGCTCGCAAATAGTTGAGACACCGCGCGGTCGGTTCGCTGGGGAGAGGAATTCGCGGAGCGGCGCACACTGGCAGACGTTCTCCAGGAATCCCGCGCCCGTAGTATTGGACACTTCGGAAACAGCTCCGAGCACTCGCCCGGTCAACGCATCGAAGTATCCGCGTTCATCGGCGTTAATCAGCGGCCCATCATCATAAAGTGCCGCTCTCGACCAAGACTTTCCTGGTTATTATTGGCCGCCGATGAACACCGATGAACGCGGATTTCTGATTATTCAGTTATTTCGTGGACACTGCGCTGGCACCCACGCCACAGCTTACTCGCGCGAGAAGAGGGAGGGACCCGCGCGGACGCCGCTCTGAAGGCGGGACGCGCCCAGGCGCTTCCCCGGCCACTCCAGGCGCATGTCGTCGGAGACTTCGTCGAGCATGCGCAACGTGGCGGTCTTCGACTCCATCGCGAACGCCGTCAGCAGCAGGTTGTCGCAAATCGCGTTGATCAGGCGCGGAATGCCCTGCGAGCGCACGTGGATTTCGGCCAGTATTTCCGGCGGAAAAACGCCCTGGCCGGCCAGGCCCGCCTTCTCGAGGCGCGTTTGGACGTACTCCGTCAATTCTTCCGGGGTGAACGGCCGCAACATGCAGCGCAGCACGATGCGCTGCTTCAACTGCCGCAAGCTGGGAGCGTCCAGTTTGCGGTCGAACTCGGGCTGGCCCGCCAGGACGATCTGCAACAGCTTGCCGTGGCGGTTCTCGAGGTTGCCGAGGAGGCGAATCTCTTCGAGAACGTCCCACTCCAGATTGTGCGCTTCGTCGACGATGAGCACCGTGGTGCGCCCGTCGCTGGTATTCTTGAGCAGCAACTGGTTGAGCGCGATCAGCACCTCGGTCTTCGAGCGGTGCTCGCACTGCAGATCCAGATCGTAGGCCATCATCTCGAAGAACTGCTCCACCGTCAGGCGGGAATTGAACAAAAAGGCGAAATCGAGCTGGTGCGCCGTGAGATAATCCTGCAGGCATTCGAGCATGGTGGTCTTGCCGGTGCCGACTTCGCCCGTGAGAACCACGAAGCCCTTGCGGCTCTGGACCCCGTAAATCAGGTTCGCCAGGGCCTCTTCGTGCTGCTGGCTGCGGTAGAGGAACGCGGGGTCGGGCGTCAGGTTGAACGGACTTTCCTTGAAGCCGAAAAACGCGTTATACATCGTCTCCCACGCTCTGAACCAGCCCGCGCCCCGGCCGGCCCGCTTGCGCGCAGGGCGGACGCCGACGCGGTCCGAGAACCAGTTTAGCATCGGCACCGCCGCCCGGACTCTTTAATTCCAGTGTTTGAGCAGCGGCCAGATCCTCGCCAGGGGCTGCTTCAATCCGCGGCCGATCAGGATGGTGTAGTGTTCTTCGGACATGGCGTAGGGGTTGTCGAGGACGGGCCCGTCCTCGACGCTGGCAAAAAAGCGCCCTGCGCTCCGGCGCTCCGACTGCAGCAGGATCATGACCGCACCCGAATACTGCCGCGGCCCCCAGAAGTAGTAGGTCTGGTGCGCGCAGATGGCCGGGGGGAGCCCGTAGCGCGGGCCGAAGAAATCGATCGCGCCGGCCTCGCCGTAGTTTCCCGCGTATATGGCGGCTTGGGCGCGCTCGCCGAGCGGCAAGGCGTAATAGACCTTGGCAACGGCGGCCACCATCTCCTCCCAGCCGAACATGTCGCCCAGATACTGCGGGAGCGGGCCGGCGTGATGGACCTCGGTCTTCGGCGGGCTGAACCCCAGCGCCTCCTGGTAGCGGATCAGGCGCTCCGGAGCCAGAATCGGCAGTACCGTGGGAGCGATCGCGACGCCAGGCAGGGCGATCGCGGCTGCCAGCAAAGCCCGGAGCCAGGCGCGTGCAGCCAGCCGCTCCCAGAGGACGCCGCCCGCAGCGAACAACATCGGGTACGCCGGCGCCAGGTAGTAGCTCTTGCCCTTGAGCGCCATCATGATCGCCAGCACTGCCAGATACGTCCAGCCCAGCGCCCGGTAGCGCTTCCCCTCGCGGTGGAACAACAGGAACCACAGGCCGGCGCCCCAGACCAGCAGGCTGGTGGGCAGCATGATTTGGACCTGCTGCCAAAGGAACGCGAGCGGCGACAACTCGACGTTCTTGTGCACGCGCTTGACGTTCGCAAGATCTTCGAGCGTCGGCCAGTGGTGGCGGATCTGCCAGATCAGGTTGGGGAGGAAGAGCGCCACGGCGATGGCCGCCGCAAGCCACAGCCAGCCGCCGGCGAACCACCGCCGCTCGGGCGCGAGCAGCAGGCCGGCCGCCAGTGCGAGGCCGAAGAACAGCATGGAGTGCTTGTTCTCGAGACCCAGGCCCGCCAGGACGCCCAGCCAGACCAGCAACTTCGGATTCCCGCGATTGATGGCCAGCAGGAGGACGTACACCGAGGCCATCCAGAAGACCGGCTCGAAGGCGTTCATGCTGAGCAGCGTGTCAAGCGCGAGGTAGACCGGAGCGGCCAAAGCGCACAGGCAGGCCAGCCCCACAGCGAACCGGCCGCCGCCCAGTTCCCGCGCGATCAGCCCGGTGAGCAGGATCTTCGCCGCGGCTGCCAGGGCGGGAAGGAAGCGGATGGCGTGTAGCGAATCGCCGAAAAGCATCCGCCCCACTCTGGCGACCAGCGCGACCAGCGGCGCGTGATCCACGTAGCCCCAGTCCAGGTGCTGGCCGCAATCGAGGAAGTACAGTTCGTCCCGGAAATAGCCGTAGGCTCCGTTGGTCAGCATGTGGATCGCGAGACCGGCGAGCGTGAACCAGCCGGCGATTGCCAGGCTGTTGGTCCATGGACGGCCTGACGCAGGAGGGGTCATCACATCACCAGATTACGCACACCGATTGGATTGCGTTCTGTTAACTTAAGAAAGGGAGGCCACATGGGCAGCCAGTTCACAATCCTGGGAATCGCCGGCAGTCTCCGCAAACGGTCGTACAACCGTGCCGCGTTGCGGGCCGCGGCGCTGCTGGTCCCGGAAGGCGTGACGCTCGAGATCTTCGATCTCGACGGCATTCCTCCCTTCAACCAGGATGAGGAGACCTCTGCGCCGGCCCGGGTGGTCGAGTTGAAGGCACGGATCCGCGCGGCCGATGCGATCCTCGCCGCCACGCCCGAGTACAACTACTCCATTCCGGGCGTGTTGAAGAACGCGATCGATTGGGCGTCGCGGCCATATGGCGACAGCGCCTGGGATGGCAAGCCGGTGGCCGTGATGGGCGCTTCCATCGGCCAGATGGGAACGTCTCGCGCGCAGTATCATCTGCGACAGGTCTTCGTGTTCCTGAACATGCACGCGTTGAACAGGCCGGAGGTGATGATCGCGGACGCCTACCGGCGCTTCGACGCCGAGGGGAACCTGACGGACGAGAAGAGCAAGGAACTGATTCGCCAACTGCTGGCAGGGCTGGCCATCTGGGGCCGGAGGCTGGAGGTTGGCAGGGAAGCCGGCGCGCCGGCAGCACAAGGTTAGCGCAAAGGGAGGGGGTACGGAAACTGGTATACTTGGGGTACGTTTGATTGCTCCGCATATCCTGGCCGCGACCCCAATCCCGACTCGTATAGCCCGCTATCAAATGCAAGGAGATCACTTTGAAGAACATCTTCGTAGGTAACCTGGATTTCGGCGCCACTGAGGATCAGATTCGATCGCTGTTTGAAGCCTACGGCGCCGTGGAACGCGTGAGTCTGATGAAGGACCGGGATACGGGCCGCTCGCGAGGCTTTGCCTTCGTCGAGATGACGAACACCAACGAGGCCGATCAGGCCATCGCCGGTTTGAACGGGACGAACCTGGGCGGCCGCGCCCTCAACGTGAACGAAGCGCGGCCCAAGGTGGACCGCGGCGGAAGCGGCGGCGGCGGCCCGCGCGAACGCCGCGCAGCCCGCTGGTAGTTCAGTTCTTCCATCCAGACCGGCCGGCCAAGAAAAGCCGGCCGGAACAGCGCGAAGGGAGTCTATGGCTTCACGGCCCCACACGACCTACAAGAAACGCCAAAAAGAACTTGCCCGCATGGAGAAGCAGCGCGACAAAGCTGCCAAGCGGATGCAGCGCAAGCTCGAGAAGAAGTCTCCCGACGCCGATGGCATGATCGAAGGCGAAGAGGGCATCGAGGGCGAGGAAGGCTCGGCGCCGGACTCGGGCGATGTGGCCGCGACGGACGAGCAGACCCCATGACCGGACGCATCAAGAGCTTGAGTGCCGGGAACGGATCCGGCCTCATCACCGGGGATAACGGGGTGAGCGCCCACTTTCTTTCCTCCGCGGTGTTCGAGTATGACGTCACGTGCCTTGCCGTCGGCCAGATGGTCACCTTCGACCTGGGGAGCGGCAACCTGCCCACGGCCGTGAACGTCTGCATTCAGCGGCAGCACAGGGTCCCCCTCACGCCGGGAAAGCGGACCGAGGCCATGCCCCTCCGGTATGTGGGTTTCCGCCAGGCCGGAAGCCTTCGCGAGTACAAGTTCGAGCGGATCAAGCCGGGCGAACCCACTGAGATCCTCGTGGTGACCGCCGACATGGGCCTGTTCCGAAAGTACTGCATCGGGCTTCAGGAGGGTCCCGCACTCTGCCTTCACGCGATCGAGGGCGGACCGAGCGGAGCCGACCTGCGGCACACGCTCACCGATCAGCACATGATCAAGCACCTCGCCAGCCGCCCCGCGCCACGGCCGCGGCCGCGCCACATCCCTCCCCCGCGCCATCCCGCAGCGGTCTGACTGGTGGGCAGGCGGAATTGCGTGCCAGGGTGGGCCGAACGGCGCGGGCTGCCGTGGGCGAAATGGTGGCCGCCAGGCGGGATGTCTTCGGAACCTGGCGGGAAAAGAGTATGCTGTAGGAGAAGCTATCGGCCATCGGTTGTCAGCCGCCGGCGCACGGCCTAGCCCGCGGGCAGGGCCTGGCAGCCGGAGGGCGAGCGGGGATAGCCGATGGCAGTCAGGCTATGGACCGTAGCCGGGTGCTAGAGGCCAAGCCCGGCCTGGATGGACATGATCGCGGCGCAGGAGCGATCGCGCGTGCCCTCCGGGATGCCGGGATGGAAGCGATCTACACCGGCCTGCGGCAGACTCTGGAGACGATCGTCGGCGCGGCGTTGCAGGAGGACGTCCAGGGGATCGGAGTTTCGATCCTCTCGGGCGCCCACAATGCGATGGTGCCGCGCGCGATGGAACTCCTCCGGGAAAAGCGGATGACGGACGTTGTCGTCATCGTGGGTGGTATCGTTCCCGGCGAAGATGCCGGTGAATTGAAGAAACAGGGCGTCGCTCGGGTCGTCGGCCGGGCGCTTCGCTCGAGGAGATCGTTCGGTTCATGCGCTCCTCGATGAAGCGGCCCGCCTGAAGGCGGCCGGGGCGGTCCCGCTTCGCACACAAAGAAAACGGATCGTATGAATGAAAAACTGAATATCGCCGTGTTCGTCGATTACGACAACATCGAGATCGGCGTGAAATCCACGCTCCAGCGCGATCTGGACATCTCGGTAGTGCTCGACTCGCTCAAGGAACGCGGTGAAATCGTGGCCAAGTTCGCGTATGCGGACTGGGGCCGGCAGGAAGGCGCGAAGCGCCAGATGGCGGAGAATGCGGTGCAGATGGTGCAGCGCATCCCTTCCCCTCGCGGCGATAAGAACGGCGCCGATATCAACCTCGCGTTGGACGCGCTCGAAATGGCGTTCACGCACAGCCACATCAACGCCTTCGCCATCATCAGCGGCGACAGCGACTTTATCCCCCTGGTCAACAAGCTGAAGGAGTACGGCAAGACCATCTTCGTGGTGGGCGGCCGCGCTTTCACCAGCACCATTCTCCAGAAGAACTGTCACGAGTTCATCAGCTTCGAATCGATGCTGGATGAACTCAAGCCGCACGTGCGGCAGCAGCACGCGCCGCAGCAACAACAACAACACGCGCCGCAGCAACAGCACGCGCCGGCGATCCAGCCGCAGCCGCAGGAAGTGCTGCAACTGCAGCTCCAGCCTCCGCCGGAGCAGCAGACCGCGCAACAGCAGCCGCAACCGCAGCCTCAGCCGCAGCCTCAGCAGCAGGGTTCGCGGCAGCAGCACCAGCGCCGCCGGGAGAGGCGCCGTCCGGAGCCCCTCGACCTGGCTCAGGCGATGCCGCTGGTCGAGCGCGCCTTGCAGGTGCTCGAACGCCGCGAGGTGACCCCACAGCTCGGCCTGCTGAAATCCACCATGCTCCAGCTCGACGCCACGTTCAGCGAGAAGGCCTTCGGGGCGGGCACGTTCACGGACTTCGTCGAGAAGCTCAAGGACGCGGGCTTCGTCGACGTCAGCGGCGCCGAAGGGCGGTACGTCATCGAGCGCAAGACCGCGGCCCAGCCGGAAGAGCCGGCCTACAACGCGGAGGAGTTTCTGCCCATCCTGCGGGACGTGCTCGAAACGCACCGCATCGAGATGGACGGCGGCTGCGTCGCCGAAGACCTGGAAGGCTGGGTGCGCGCCGACCACGCCGATTTCGAGCCCAAGAAGTTCGGCTTCCAGGAGTTCGCCGAGATGCTGAACTTCGCCCAGGACAAGCTGCTGGTCCGCGTCGAGCCCGAAGAGGAGCGCGGCCTGCTGGTCTACCTGGGTGCCGAGTTCTATCCGCCCGCGCCGCCCGAGGCGCCTCCGGAAGCGGA
>Ga0182021_10006373_pt1 | contig 14006 bp, 14 predicted proteins | sample 612E3MmetaG_FD_120493 | JGI IMG/M metagenome (GOLD analysis project Ga0182021, IMG submission 120493) | Permafrost microbial communities from Stordalen Mire, Sweden - 612E3M metaG (Illumina Assembly) | ecosystem: Environmental > Terrestrial > Soil > Wetlands > Permafrost | place: Sweden...
CCGCAGGTCCTCCCAGACACTGGTCGGATGGTGGTGCAGCACGTCTGCGTAGAACTCGCGCCACGCGAGCTCGGTGACGTAGCGGTCGACGTCTGCGCCATTCCCGTGCACGAGGTCGTGCAGCAACGTGCGGGGATGGACCACGCCGAGCTTCAGGTAGGGCGACATCCCCGAGGTGGACGGAAGGTCGGGTCGGTCGCGTTCCGAGCTGTACCGGCTGAGGCCCCTGTCGACGAACTGCTCCCACCGTGCGTGCGCGCCCTCCTCCCCCACCGGGGGGAGCTCGGGGATGTCACCCTCGGCTGTCTGAGTCACCAGCTTCCAGAGGCCCTCGTCACTGCGGTCCTTGTCCAGCTCGAGGTCGTCGGGATCGACCGCCGGCCCCCGCCAACCGTGAGCGCGCCAAGCCTTTGAGAAAGGCGTGAAGACAAGGTAGGGCGTGCCGTCGGGCTTTCGCACGCGCCCCGGCATGACGGCGTACGGGCTGCCCGTCCGCACCAGCGGTACGTCACCCAGTGCTTCGTCGACGGCCCGGTCCCGTGCGGCCCCCTCGGGCTCGGTCTCCGCGGAGATGTGTACGTGCGTGGCGCCGGCCTCGCGCGCCAGGCGCGGGATCTCGCGTCTTGGGTCGCCTTGTCGAAGGGTCAGGCGCCCCTCGTACGTGTCACGGAGCGTCAGCAGGTTCGCCGCCAGCCAGCGCCGACGCGCTGTTCCCTTCGACGTGTCCCACAGGACGGGGTCGATCACGAACACGACCGTGACGGGTCCGGACGGCGCGGCCTCAGCGAGAGTCGGCAGATCTGATCGCCGCAGGTCACGGCGCAGCCACACGAGATCGCCCATCCGACGATGATAGGTGGCCTCTCACCCCACGCCCCCGCGTCTCCGCGGCGGCCCCGGTCTTCTAGGCTGTCGCTCGGTTCCTACACACAACCGGAGGTCATCCATGGTCGCGAAGGTCGCGCTACTCACTGCCGGCGGCTACGCCCCGTGCCTGTCCAGCGCCATCGGCGGACTCATCGAGCGCTACACGCAGCTCGCGCCGGAGGTCGAGATCATCGCCTACAGGCACGGCTACCAGGGCCTGCTGACCGGCGACTCCGTCACCGTCACCGACACCGTACGGGCGAACGCCGCCCTGCTCCACAAGTTCGGTGGCTCCCCGATCGGCAACTCCCGGGTCAAGCTCACCAACGCCAAGGACCTCGTCAAGCGTGGGCTGGTCAAGGAGGGCGAGAACCCCCTCAAGGTCGCCGCCGACCGCCTCGTCGCGGATGGCGTGGACGTCCTGCACACCATCGGTGGCGACGACACGAACACCACCGCGGCCGATCTCGCCGCGTTCCTCGCCGAGAACGACTACGGCCTGACAGTGGTGGGACTCCCGAAGACCATCGACAACGACGTCATCCCGATCAAGCAGTCCCTCGGCGCCGACACGGCCGCCGAGATGGGTGCCCGGTTCGCGAAGAACATCGTCGCCGAGCACAACTCGGGATCGCGGATGCTCATCGTTCATGAGGTCATGGGCCGGCACTGCGGCTGGCTGACGGCGGCGACGGCCAGGAAGTACCGCGAGTGGCTCGCGACGCAGCAGTGGCTGCCGGAGATCGGGCTGTCCCAGATCGCCTGGGACGTACATGCCGTCTTCGTCCCCGAGGCCGTCATCGACATCGACGCCGAGGCCGTGCGCCTCAAGAAGGTCATGGACGAGGTCGGCAACGTGACGATCTTCATCTCCGAGGGCGCGGGCATCGACTCGATCGTCGCGCAGCTCGAAGCGTCGGGAAAGGAAGTCTCCCGTGACGCGTTCGGTCACGTGAGGATCGACAAGGTCAACCCCGGAGCCTGGTTCGCCGACCAGTTCGCCGCCAAGCTCGGCGCCGAGAAGGTCATGGTCCAGAAGAGCGGCTACTACTCGCGCTCCGCGGCGGCCAACCAGTACGACCTCGACCTCATCAAGTCGATGACCGACCTCGCGGTCGACTCGGCCCTTCGTGGCGAGCCCGGCGTCATCGGCCACGACGAGGAGGACGGCGACACGCTCAAGGCGATCGCGTTCGACCGCATCAAGGGCGGCAAGCCATTCGACATCTCGCAGCCCTGGTTCACCGCGCTCCTGGCGGAGATCGGTCAGCCGGCCTCGGTGGCGGCGGAAGCGCACTGACGCTCGCACTGACATACTGAACACGCGCGGCCCCGCAGTCTCTCGCCAGATAGCGGGGCCGTTGCACGTCCGGACCTGGTCGCAACACCCGCCCCGGGAGCTGAGTCGGGGAGCCACGACACGCCGCACGTGGCGGTGGCACCACGACACAACGCGACCCCTCGACTCCACGGGATCAGGACCTCTCCCCTCTCCATCGATCCGTCCGGCCCCTCAATGACGACGGCGGTGAGCGATCGCGCCCGCCAGGCGGCCCAGCACGGCTCCGAGGCCCATTCCGGCTGCTCCCCCGAGTGCGTACCCGGTCACGATCCCCGCGGTCACTCCGCGCTCGGCGACCTTGCGGGGCACGAACACACTCAGCTCGGGGTGGTCCGCGAGGGGGATCAGTGGCGGCTCGGGATCGGCGTCCACGACGGGGAGAGGCTCCAGCTCGGGCTTGGTGGTCGCGGTCCAGGCGGCGCCCAGCATGACCAGCGTGGCGAAGATGTTCAGCGACAGCATCAGCACGATGATGGGTCCGAAGATGAGCGCGGCCTTGTTGTGGGCGAAGATCCCGTTGAGGAACCCGGCGAAGTACTGCAGTGCGGCCAGTCCCACTGATCCGAACAGGGCCCCTCGGGCGATGTTGCGGACCGGGCCGCGATCGGTCGGCAGGATCGAGTAGAGGTACACGAACAGTGCCCAGCCAACCAGGAGCGAGATCAGCAGGCCGGCCAACGCGGTCAGGGTGTGGGCGACCCAGGAACCGTCCAACCCGAGCCACCCGAGCACGAGGGACTGCGCGGCAGTCGCTGAGAGGGAGACCCCGACCGTCACAGCCCCGAGGACGATGAGGCCGACCAGGATCAGCAGGTTCTTGCCCAAGGCGCTCAACCAGCCGACGATCCCGGGCGCGCCGGTCGGCGTGATGCGCTCCGGGTGCCACATGGCATTGACGGCTTGTCTCATGTTGCCGACCCAGCCCGTACCGGCATAGCCCGCAGACAGCAGCGCCACGATGCCGACGGTCCGCCAGCTCTTGAGGGTCTCAACGAGGGTGTCGGCGATGGCTTTCGCACCGCTCGCGCTCTGGATGCGCTCGGCGATCTCGTTGACCAACGTCTGTGCCAGATCGGGACGTAGAACCGTGACCGTGAGGCCGAGCACGGCGAACGCGATCATGAGGATCGGGACGATGGCGAGCACGGAGAAGTACGTGATCGCGGCCGCGAACTGGTTCCCCAGCCGCGAGGTGAACCGGTCGATCGCACGCAGCAGGTGTGCCACCCACGGCCATGCCAGGACACGCTTCACCCGTTCGCCCATGTCTCTCCTCCGTGCGGCACGCGCGCAACGTTGCCACCACGTTAGCGACCGGGTCCGACGACATGCCGCTACCAGCTGATCGCAGCCTTCGCGCCCTCGGGCAGCGGGGCCGCTTCCACGGTGTTCGTCACCACTTCCCAGCGCCACCACATCTTGTTGGCGAAGTCAGGGACGAGCACCGTCGTGGCCGAGTCCGCGACGAGACCGACCAAGTACAGCTGCTGCAGCCCCGGCGACTCTGGGAGCACGGTCACCGTACGGGTCGTCGTGTCCGCCACAAGGGCGTGCAACCCGTCCGACTCGGAGAACTGGAGGAGGACACGCCCGTTCCCCAGTGGTGTCACGTCCCCGAGCTTGCCGCACAGGATCGCAACCGGAGCCGCCGCCGGTACCCATGGGGACAAGCAGGTCGACCCGGCCTTCGTGAACGTGACGAAGAGATCCGTACTCGAGGGCACCGGGAAGATGCCGGTGATGGGCGCCTCGTCCGTCATGACGCTCTGACGGACGAGCACCGTCGCCCCGGCCGCCGTGACCGAGCCTGACTGGTTCGAGGCCAGGATCCCGTCGGACGTCCACACGAGCGCCCCGTACGGCCACTCGCCGCGGCTCCCGTACGGCAGAGCCACCGTGCGTACGACCCCGCCGTCCGCGATGCGTCGGACGACGAGCGTCACGGACCAGGTCGACTTCGTCTCCACCGTCTCGACTGATGCCACCTGCGTCCCGTCAGGACTCACGGCGAAGCTCCTCACGGCACCGGTCGTGAGTGCTCTGACGTCTCCGCTCGGCGACACGACGAGGATCTGGGCCGCCGAATCCGTGTCGCCGCCCGTGAAGCCGCTGGACACCGTGAAGACCACCCAGCTGGTTCCGGCCGGCTGGATGCTACGAGCCCCGTTGACCGTGCTCGGAAGGGCAACTGATGAGGTCGGGGTGACGAGGTACGTCGTCGTACCGCGCACTTCGACGCGAGGCATGGCGGAGATCGGAGCCCCGTCGGACGACCTGGAGGTCGGTCCAGGACCCTGGACGACGCGGTAGCCGGTGACAAACCCCGAGTACGAGGCCGTGGGAGCCGGCGGGGCGACGCTCGGCACGGCCGTGGCCCGGGGATCCGGTACGACGCTGCGGTGTGCTGTGACGCTCTGCGACAGGGCCAGTGCGACCACGATCACGAGGATGACAAGGGCAGACAGGCCGACGACGGCCCGCCGGCGGCCGCGAGCACGGATCACGTTCTGCGCGAGGTCGTCGTCACCAGTCACGCGAGCGGCTCGCTCGTCCAACGTCTGTCGCAGCAGCTCTTCGATGCTCATCGCAGGCCCCCGTCCGGTGCGTACGTGTCGTCGGGCAACGCGGCACGCAGGTTCGCGAGCGCCCGGTGGAGCTGGCTCTTGACGGTGCCCGTGGAGATGTTGAGGACGGCGGCGATCTCCGCCTCGGGCAGGTCCGACCAGAACCGGAGTACGACGACGGCTCGCTGCCGGGGGCCAAGACCGCGAAGCAGTCGCCAGACCTCGTCCCGATCGGCCACACCCGCCATGACGTCCGGCCCCTGCGCCTCCGGCAGCTCCGCGACGGGCACCTCGCGACGTCCCACGCGCCGCCAGACCGAGATGTGCGTACGGGCGATGACCGTACGCACGTACGCGTCGGTCCCGGGACCGGTGACCGGTGGCCAGCGCCTGTACACCTTCACCAGCGCGTCCTGGAGCAGGTCGTCGGCCGAGGCCAGGTCGCCGGTCAGCAGGTACGCGTAGCGGCGCAACGCGGCGGAGCGTTCACCGACGTACTCGGCGAACTCGGCGTCGCGCTCATCCATGACGAGCCCTCTCCAGCGGGGTGTGTTCGGGCCCTACACGCCGTAGGACCCCAGAAGGTTGCATGGCATCGCCGGATCAGCCTCAGGACTCGTACGCCTCCGGAGGCGGGCACTCGCACATGAGGTTGCGATCCCCGTACACGCCGTCGATGCGTCCGACGGCCGGCCAGTACTTGTCCTTGACCGCACGCGCCGCCAGTGGACCGTGCGGCGTGCCGCCGGGGAACGCGGCGAGCTCGCGCGAGTACGGGTGGTTCCACGTGTCGGAGACGACGCGCACCAGGGGGTGCGGCGCGTTGTGGAGGGGGTTGTCGTCGACCGGCCACTCCCCCGCAAGGACGCGCTCGGCCTCGGCTGCGATCGCGATCATCGCGTCGCAGAAGCGGTCGAGCTCTTCCTTCGACTCCGACTCCGTCGGCTCGACCATGAGGGTTCCCGCGACCGGGAAGCTCATCGTCGGCGCGTGGAAGCCGTAGTCGACGAGGCGCTTGGCCACGTCGTCCACCGTCACTCCCGTGCGCTTCGTGAGCGGGCGAAGGTCGAGGATGCACTCGTGGGCGACAAGTCCCGACTCCCCCGCGTACAGCACCGGGTACGTGTCGGCCAGACGCTTGGCGACGTAGTTCGCCGCGATGAGCGCGCCCTCTGTGGCCGCACGCAACCCGTCCGGTCCCATCATCGCGATGTAGGCGTACGTGATCGGCAGCACGCCGGCAGAGCCCTGGGGCGCGGACGCCACGGCATGCGTCGTGCCCTCGCCCAGCGGGTCGCCGGGGAGGAACGGGGCGAGGTGCTCGCGCACCGCGACCGGCCCGACCCCGGGGCCGCCGCCGCCGTGCGGGATCGCGAACGTCTTGTGCAGGTTGAGATGGCTCACGTCGGCGCCGAAGGCCCCGGGGCGGGCGAGCCCGACGAGCGCGTTGAGGTTCGCTCCGTCCACGTACACCTGTCCGCCAGCGGCATGTACGGTCTCGCAGATCGACGTGATCGTGTCCTCGAAGACGCCGTGCGTCGACGGGTACGTGACCATGATCGCCGCGAGCTTGGACGCGTTCGCCTCGATCTTCGCGTTGAGGTCCACGAGGTCGACCGAGCCGTCCGGCGCGGCCTTCACGACGACGACCGAGAGGCCTGCGAGAGCCGCCGACGCCGCGTTTGTACCGTGGGCCGACGACGGGATCAGGCAGACCGTCCGGTGCGTGTCGCCGCGGGACTCGTGGTAGCGCTTGATCGCGAGCAGACCGGCGAACTCGCCCTGGCTGCCGGCGTTCGGCTGGAGCGAGATCTTGTCGTAGCCCGTGATCGCGCACAGCCACGACTCGAGCTCGGTGATCATCTCGGCATAGCCCCGCGCATCGCTCGCCGGAGCGAACGGGTGCAGGCTCGCGAAACCCGGGTACGAGATGGGCTCCATCGCGGCAGCCGGGTTGAGCTTCATCGTGCAGGAGCCGAGCGGGATCATCCCGCGGTCGAGCGCGAAGTCGCGGTCGGCCATGGCCCGCATGTACCGGAGCATCTCGGTCTCCGAGTGGTACACGGAGAACACCGGGTGCGTGAGGTAGTCGTGCGCGCGGTCGTGGCCGGCCAGTGCGGCAGCATCGGGAGCGGCGGCCAGCGGAGCGCCCAGCACAGCGGCGAGCGACCCGAGCTCAGCCTCGGTGACGCCCTCGCCCACCGACACCGCGAAGGCGTCGTCGCCGACGGGACGCAGCAGGATCCCGGCATCGTGGGCGGCCGCGACGAGGTCCCGAGCGCGGCCAGGAGCCTCGACGAGGATCGTGTCGAAGTACGTGTCGTGCCGGACCGTGAACCCTGCAGCGACGGCCGTCGCCGCGATCCGCTGTGCGGTCGCGTGGATGTCCGAGGCGATCCCGCGCAGCCCGTCGGGGCCGTGGTACACCGCGTACAGCGCGGCCGTCACGGCCAGCAGCACCTGCGACGTACAGATGTTGGACGTCGCCTTCTCGCGCCGGATGTGCTGCTCGCGCGTCTGGAGTGCGAGCCGGTACGCGGGAACGCCGTCGGCGTCGACGGAGACACCCACGAGACGGCCGGGGAGCTGCCGCTCGAGCCCGTCCCGGACGCTGATGTAGCCCGCGTGCGGGCCGCCGTAGAACAGCGGCACGCCGAAGCGTTGGGTGCTTCCCACGGCGACGTCCGCACCCCATGCGGCCGGCGGCTCCAGGACGGTCAGGGACAGCAGGTCACAGGCGCCCACGACGAGCGCTCCCGCCTCGTGCGCGGAATCAGCGATGCGGTGAAGGTCGGACGCGCTCCGTACGAGCCCGTCGACTGTCGGCTGCTGCACGACGACGCAGAACACGCCGTCGAGGTCGTCGTCGAAGTCGGCCGACGCGGTGACGATCTCGAGGCCCTGGGCCTCCGCCCGGGTGCGCAGGACCGCGAGGCTCTGCGGGTACAGTCCGGCGTCGACGAGGCAGCGCGTGCCCTTCTTCGCCACGCGGTTGGCGAGTGCCACTGCCTCGGCCACCGCCGTGCCCTCGTCGAGCAGCGACGCGCCGGAGGTGGCCAGACCCGTGAGGTCGCTGCACATCGTCTGGAACGTCAACAGCGCCTCGAGGCGGCCCTGGCTGATCTCCGGCTGGTATGGGGTGTACGCGGTGTACCAGGCGGGGTTCTCGAGCACCGAGCGCCGGATCACGGGAGGCGTGACGGTCTGGCTGTAGCCCAGTCCGTACATGGGGACGGTCACGACGTTCAGCTCCGAGAGGGAGCGCAACCGTGCCTGGACCTCTGACTCGGTACGCGCCGCAGGGACACCGGGCATCTCGGTCGAGCGGATCGCCGCGGGGATCGCATGGGCGACGAGGTCTGCCGCGGATGCGACGCCGATCGTGGCGAGCATGCGGTCCTGGTCAGACGAGGAGGGTCCGATGTGACGCTCGGCGAAGGCCGAGTTGAAGCGAAGGGTCATGTGGCGCCTTTCCTGTACCAGGCGCCAACCTAACGAACCAGGCGATCAGCCCGCGAACCGGGCCGCCCGTCGGGCAGCGAGCTCGTCGATCGCGCGGGTCGTGTCGTCGGCCCGCTCAGTGGGCAGGTCGAGCAGAGTGCCCTCGATCGAGCGCCACACGCCCCCGAGGGCGATGCCGAACATGCCCTGACCACCCTTGAGGAGGTCGACGACCTGGTCGTCGGTGGTGCACTCGTACACGGACACCCCGTCGCTGAGGAGCGTGACCTCGGTGAGGTCCTCGACGCCACGGGCCCGGAGGTGGTCGACGGCGATGCGGATCTGCTGCAGCGAGATGCCGGCGTCGATGAGGCGCTTGATGACCTTCAGGAGGAGAAGGTCGCGGAAGCTGTATAGGCGCTGAGTGCCGGAGCCGGTCGCGTCGCGGACCTCCGGGACGACGAGGCCCGTACGAGCCCAGTAGTCGAGCTGGCGGTACGTGATGCCGGCGGCGCTGCACGCCACCGGGCCACGGAAGCCCTGGTCCTGGGGCAGCGGGGAGAAGTCGCCGTCGAACAGACTGTCCTGGCTGCGAGGCTTGGTGCCTTCGACGTCCACGGTCTCTCCCTCATCTCGTCCCACGCGTGTAGTTTCATCATTGGGATTCCCGAACCGTAGATCCGGTACCTCCGGTCGTCAACGACCCTTAGTCGACATCGAGGGTTTGAAGCCCTGGCTGCCCGCCTCGGGACTTGTCCGTGAACGAGTCGTGAATTGCGCTCTGACTAGGAGTCTTTCGGTGCGTCGAAGTCTTCGGGGCTCACCTTGTCGAGGAACTCACGGAACTTCTCGACCTCTTCCTCGCGGGGCGCGGGAATCTCAACCCCAACTTCAGCAAGCACTTCCTCAGACGCGTAGATCGGGGCACCCACGCGGAGCGCCAACGCCACGGCATCGGATGGCCGCGCGCTGACCTGCTCGCCGTCGATGTCCAGGACGGCGTAGAACGTCCCGTCTTCGAAGTCCGTGATCCGGACCGCCGTCAGAGAGTGCCCGAGCGCGTCGAGGACGTCTGCCATCAGGTCGTGGGTCAACGGTCTCGGCGGAGTCGCTCCCTCGAGCACGCTGGCGATCGCCGACGCCTCAGCGGCACCGATCCAGATCGGAAGCCCCCGAGAGCCTTCGACCTCCCGCAGCAGCAGCATCGGCACCCCGGCGGGCATGTCGATGCGCACGCCGTGGACGACTACTTCTCGCATAACACACAGCCTAGTCGCGACGACGCGACATGGACCCGCTCACCTGTCCAGGACCGACTGCATCAGTGCGGCGTGCGCGTGCATGACGAGCTGCATGACCTCGCTCGTACGTTCCCTGCTGACCGGCTGGCGGCGGCTCGAGGAGGCGGCGACCGCCTGCTCGACGAGGCCCACCTCCCGCTCAGCTGCCATCTTGATGGCGCGAAGATGACGGGCGTCGATGCCGTACGTGGTGAGCTTCCGGGCCACGACCGCCAGCGTCAGCGCCTCGCGGCCGTAGAACGCGGAGCCGCGCCGAGGACGGATGACGAGCTGCCGCTCCAGCTCCACGAGGGTGGCCTCCGGTAGGCCGGACACGTCCAGCAGCTCGCGGCGGGTGAGCCGGATCGCTCGTCGCGCCGCGGCGATGTCGTTCTCCGTCGCATGGGGCGCCTCGGTGACGGGCAGTGGCGCCGGGGTCGGCGACTCCATCGCCGGCGGCTCCGCGCCCTGGTCGATGAGCGCCAGGTGCTCCCGGATGACCTTCAGCGGCAGGTAGTGGTTCTTCTGTGCGCGCAGGACGTACGCCAAACGCTCGATGTCCATCCGCGAATACCGGCGGTACCCCGAGGGTGCCCGTTCGGGGGAGATCAGGCCCTCAGCCTCCAGGAACCGGATCTTCGAGATCGAGATGTCCGGGAACTCCTCCTGGAGCGCCTTCAGGACCTGGCCGATGCTCTGCAGGGGGGACGCCATCACCCCAACCCATGCGGACTCGGGTAGAAGACGAGGCGGAACTTGCCGATCTGCACCTCGTCGCCTGCCCGCAGCACGACCGGTCCGTCCGTCAGGGTGCGGTTCACGTACGTGCCGTTGAGGCTGCCCTGGTCGGCGACCGTGATCTGCCCCTCGCCCCGCTGGAAGACGCAGTGCGCCCTGGAGACCGTGATGTCGTCGAGGAAGATGTCGGACTCCGGCGAGCGTCCCGCGCCCACGGTGTCCGAGTCGAGCAGGTAGCGCGCACCGCGGTCCTGCCCGCGGACCGCGATCAGGAGCGCGGAACCCTGAGGCAGTGCCTCGACAGCTCGTACCTGCTCCTCGGTCAGATCCTCGAGCGTCTCCGCTGACGGCATCTTCATGAGGCCGGTGGTGTCGCCGGTGTGCTCGCGCAGCCGCTCACCGCAGTGCGGGCAGAAGTTGCTGTCAGGTGCGACGGTGTTGCCGCACTTGGGGCACGTCATCGGAGACTCCTCGCAGTTTCAGATTCCTCAGCCTAACCCAGGAGACTCTCCCGATCCGGGCTCTGGGGACACTGTGTGTCGCGGCGCCCGCCGCTGTCAGGCGCCAACGTGCTCGGCGTAGGCATCGGAGTCGAGCAGATCGTCGAGATCCGCGTCGACCGCGAGCTCGATCTCGAACAGCCATCCGGCCCCGTACGGATCGGCGTTGACCGTCTCCGGCGTGTCGGAGAGGTGGTCGTTCACGGCGCTGACGACGCCGTCGACAGGGCTGAAGACCTCGGAGACCGACTTGGTCGACTCGAGCTCTCCGCAGGCGTCACCGGCGGCCACCTCCTGGCCGGGGGTCGGCAAGGACACGTACACGATGTCGCCGAGGGCGTCGGCTGCGTAGTCCGTGATCCCGACACGTACGGTCGCGGCGTTGCCCTGCCGCACCCACTCGTGCTCGGTGCTGTACTTCAGGTCCTCGGGAAAAGTCATTCTGGCCTCTCTTGGCTCGTGCTACCGCTGGCATTCTCGCGCATCCGGATGCGCCGGGTCACGCGGGGCGCGCATACCGGTTCTGAGGCAGCGCCCGTACGGCCGTGATCGACACCGTCGACTCCTGCGTGATCGTCACCGTGCCGCCGAACTGCTGCACCTGGCTGACGAGCCCGCCGCGGAAGCGTGCGGCCTCCTCGAGAGCGTGGCCCTCGCCGATGACGTCGATGACCAGGGGCAGCGAGATCGCCGCGTTGTCGGCGACGAGGCGCCATTCGCACCGCCGAACCACGTGGACGCCACCACACGGATCGAGTCGTTGATCTCGATGACCTCCGCGCCAGCGTCCCGGAACTCCTCGATCGCGTCCAGCAGCGTCGACGCGGTGACCTTCTGGCTCGGGTCGTAGATCACGACGCGGATGCCAGGGCCCGTCGCCGGGACTGTGCCGTTGAGGATCGCGAGGTTGTCCAGGCGGTTCTGCGCCTCGGTCTGGGCGACCTTCGCGCTGTCGACGCCCGACTGGAGCTTGTCACGCGTCGCCTTCAGCGCCTCGATCTCCGTCTCGAGACGGCTGGTCTCCGCGTTGGCGGTGTCCAGGAGCTGGATGAGGTCCGCTCTGCGCGCCGTCGCGTACGGGTCGTCCGCGGCCTTGGTCGTGAGCTGGGTGCCGACCCCGACGCCAAACACGAGGAGCACCGCCGCCAGGAGGATCTGGCTGGCCGACGGTCTCGTGAGCGCCCTCACCAGGTCACGCAGCGAGCGGCCGTGCGACTCCCCCGCCACAGATCCGTCGTCGGCCGCGTGACGTGCCTCGACGTCGCTCTCGTCAGGCATGGAAGATGGCCCTCCGGATCGCGGCGGCGTTGGTGAAGATCCGGATCCCGAGCACCACGACGACCGCCGTGGACAGCTGGCTGCCGACCCCGATCTGGTCTCCGATGAACACGATGAGCGCCGCGATGAGCACGTTGGAGAAGAACGAGACCGCGAAGACCCGGTCGGAGAAGGTCCCGTCGAACCAGGCCCTCAGGGCGCCGAACAACGCGTCGAGGGCGGCGACGATCATGATCGGGAGGTACGTGGTCAGCCCGGTCGGGAGCGACGGCTCGAGCCAGATGCCGAGCGCGATGCCGATCAGCAGCGCAAGGATCGCGAACATGGCGTCCTCCTCAGGACTTCTGGGCCGTGGTGACAGTGAGCCCAGGATCGGCCGGGAGCGTGAGTGACTCCGACGTCGACACGTCGTACGCAAGACCGTAGTTGTTCTTGGCGTCGGCCCACCAGGCTCCCCCCGGGGTGTTGGCGAAGCGCGCCGGCAGGGTCTTCGGGTCGCCGATCGCCTCGACGCGGTACGGGCGCAGCAGCGACCTGTAGTCGACCGTGATCGCCGATCCCGCGCTGCGGATGGCCGTACGCGTCGTGAGCCGGTGCCCGTTGATGGCTATCCCCTCGGCGCCGGCCTCCCACGCGCCGTTCACGAGCTGGCGCAGATCCTCGTCGGTCACTCGGGCGCCGTTCGTGCCCTGGGCGTCGTCCACGACGACGACCATCCCGGGGCCGATGATCGCGGTGCTTCCTGACACCGCCCCCTGAGCGTCCAGCTGTGCCCGGGTCGTCGTGTCGGCCTGCCTCTTCTGGAGGTCGGTGATCTCCTGCTCGATCGCCGCCTGCTGCGCGCGGAGGTCGTCGTTGGTCTTGTCCCCCGCGCGGATCCGGCTGATGAGCTCGTCGCGTTCCGAGGCGGCATCGGGAGACGCCTTGTACGTGTACCAGCCCTGGACCGCGACGACCATGCCGAGGACGAGCGCGACAGCGACCAACGGGAGCCGCCAGCGGCTCTTGGTGACGTGCTTTCCCACCACGGCGTAGTCGGGGTCTACCGCAGACTCCCTGATCTGGCGCAGGAGGTCCATGCTCCAGGCGACCGGGCGCTGGCTGTCTCCCCTGACCACGCGCTGCTTCACGGGAGCTGCTTCGTCGTGTTGACGATCGTGATCGCCTGGCGGACGTACAGGAGGCCTGCCCACCAGTACAGCCCCGAGCCCCAGATCACTAACGCCCACCCGACGACCTTGAACACCATCGCGCCAGGCCAGCCGCCGTCACCGAGGAGCACCGCCGGGAACGCGTACAGGAGGAAGAACGTCGCCACCTTGCCGAGGAAGTGGACGGGAAGGCTCGTGTAGCCGCGCGTGCGCAGCAGCGGGACGAGCAGGAACATGCACACGTCACGTGCCACGAGAACGACCACGAGCCACCACGGGATGACCTCCCGGAACGCCAGGCCGAGAAGGGTCGCTGCGATCCACGTGCGGTCGACGATCGGGTCGAGCATCTGCCCGAGGCGTGAGACCTGGTGTCGGCTGCGGGCGAGGTAGCCGTCGAGGAAGTCGGTGGCGCCGCCGACGGCGAGCACTACGACGGCCCAGCCGTCGGCGTGAGGTCCGAGGACCAGCCAGAGGAAGACGGGGACGCCTGCCAGACGTATGAAGCTGAGGACGTTGGGCACCGTCAACACCCGGTCGGTGTCGTACGCGGTCCCTGGCACGCGGCCAGCGTACCGGCGGCCTGACTAGCCGGTCCTACGACCTGCCGCGTGGAGGCTCAGGGCATCCGTGTACGTGTCGAGCACCGCAGGACCGATCGTCTGCCAGTCGTACTCGGCAGCCAACGCCCTTCCCCGAGCCGTCGGTACGGGGTGGGCGAGGGCTGTGACGACGGCACCAGCGAGAGACTCCGGCGACCCGGTCTCGGCGATCCGTCCGACCGGACCCTCGTCATCCGTGAGCAGCTCGATGAACGCCGGGAGGTCCGAAGCGACCACGGCGGC